>ERZ1292633.5023-Hain-H41-02um-R1-5023-length-12078-cov-18_pt1 | contig 12078 bp, 13 predicted proteins | sample MGYA00564406_ERZ1292633 | MGnify/ENA primary metagenome ERZ1292633 (study PRJEB36523, sample SAMEA6512639) | groundwater metagenome | collected 2019-01-08 | study: AquaDiva: Metagenomics assemblies of 32 groundwater samples
AGACTTCGCGCATCACGCCGTCTACGCGGTAACGGACGACGGTTTCAAGTTCGAAGGGTTCGATGTGGATATCGGACGCTCGTGTGACAGCCGCGTAAAGAAGGAGGCGTTGGACCGCGTCTACGATCGTCGAGTCGTTCCCTTCCTACAGTTTTGCCGACGTGAGATCGGTTGTCTTTTCCGTGGTCGCTCGGTCCAGGATCTCTCGCAATTCTTTCTTGTACAACAGTTGCGCTCGTCTGATCGATGCTTCTGTCGCGAGGAATGGGCTGACGCGCAGTCCTGTGATGCGTTCGATCTCGCTTACGGCGTTTCGTTCGCGCGGATCCGCCATGGCGACGTGCAGTTGATCGCCGTCGCGGTCGAATGGCATGAGGATATGTTTGCGTGCGAAGGTTTCCTGTATCGTACTGATGACGTCCGCTTTTACGTGGCCGATTGTCAGATCGACAAATCTGACATTCCAGCTGCGGGCAAGTTGGTCCAGCAAGAACGCTTGTGGAATGCGGCCTTGCTCGATCAGCGTATGAATGAGGGGAGTTCTGAGCCGTTGAGCGAGTGTGCTTGCCCGGTCGAAGTCTGCTCGCTCGATCACCCCGAGCTGTTCCACCAGGAGCGATTGAAGTTCCTCGGTACTGACCTTCAACTCTGGCATGGCGCTTGTCCTTTTGTAAGGGTGCTCTCGACTTGCTTCACAAGCTCGCCGAGCGAGAAGGTGGCCTTATTGAAGTATGCGACGGCTCCGAGGTCCAGAGCCTCCTGTTTATCTTGCTCCTGCGTCAGGCTGCTTAATACGATCACCGGGATGGCTGCTGTGATGGAATCCTGTTTCAGGACTTGGAGGACGTCGAATCCTTGGAGTTTAGGCATGATCAGATCGAGGACGATAATATCGGGCCGTTCAGACCGGATGAGTTGAAGGGCTTCTTCTCCGTCGGATGCGGTGGCCACTACGTATCCTTGCCGGCGCAGGGTGGTTTCCGCAGCTTTGCGGAACATCCGGTCATCATCAGCGACGACAATTTTCGTCATCTATTCATCCCATCTTCGATGCGCGTGCGCTTGACCGCCAGCGGTTGTCAGTTCATTCCTCGCCAGTCCGTCGTCTTAAGGTAATTCATGACGCGGGAGAATTCGAGTTGCAGCGTTGAAAGGAGGTCCAAGGCCTTCGACAAGTCACCGGCTTTACCCAAACTCTCCATTTCAGCCGCGAGCCTATGGGCCGAGCCGGCATCAAAACCCGCAACCATGCCTTTCAAACTATGCGCGGCCTGTCGGACCCCGCTCGCATTGCCTTCTTTCGCCGCGTGATCGAGTTCCTGTAGTCTTTTGGGGCAGTCTTCAAGAAATATCTCGATGAGCTCAGTGAGCAGCTCTCGATCGTCATCTACCCAGCGAAGCGCTGCTGAAAAATCCACTGGCGCTTCGATCCCGGCTGGTTCCTCTTGAGATAAGTTCATCGGAAGTTCTACCTTTCAAGGACCGGTATACACATTGAGAACGCGATGCGTAGGCGAGTCGAACTCGGTAAAAATATGCAGTTCTTCGCCAGCAGTATCGGTTATATTTTCGGATACTTTCGGATACTTTAGGGTATTGGAGAGAACTATCATGAAGAATGTGGCCTATACCGTTCCCTGCTCGATCGCGCTTCGCTTCACGTCGCGCAGCAGCCGTTCGACGATGAGCCGCATGAAGAAAAAGCCCAGCTTCGGGTTCTGGTAGTACAGGCGGTAGATTTGCGCGTCGGTCATCTGGTACAGCTCGCAGTCGGTCTCGCACAGCACCGTCATCGTGCGCACCTTCTCGGCCGAGAACAGGCCGATCTCGCCGATCAGTTCGCCCGGGCCGATGCAGTGGTCGATACCTTGCAGCTTCAGCGTCCCGCTGGCCACGTACACAATCTTGTCGGCCACGTCGCCCTTGCGGAAGAGCACCTCGCCGGCCTTGTGCTTGCGCAGGTGCATGTGCGGCAGCAGCCATTCAGTCACCGGCGACTCCACGGTGGCTTGTTCGATCTGCTTGGTTAGCCTGATGATTTCTATGAGCCGCTGGGCGTTGATCGGCAACAGGATCAAGTTCACAAGGAACGTTGGCATGACGATCAACTGTGTGATTTGGAAGTCCGTGTGCAGCGGACTGTAGATCAGATAGAGGACGTTGCTAACCAATGCCAGCACCCGCAGAGATACCATGGCTTTCTGGAACGTACTGGCGACATAAAAAGCTCCAGCCAGTATGCCGATGATGGTGATGATGTCGAACTGCATGAATTTTGGTTCCGCGGCCGTGGTGCGTGAGGCCTGATGGTTGATTTTGTTTGTTTGGTTTGTTTTGTTTATTTGGTTGAACCAGATTAACCCGTCTAGAACTCAGAACTCAGAACTTCTTCCTCCCTCTCGCTCGGCTATCCTATTAAACCGTAAGTGTCTGGTCCTCCTCAAGGACAGTTACACGGGGGATACGCAATTCTCGAAGTTCTCTCAGAATCTGTTCTTTATATGCCGGCTTTAGGTGGTAGGCATACACCGATATATCGTCCCGATCGAGCTTTCTGAGCTCCTGCGCGAGCAAAGCCGGTGTGAGATGTTTGCTCATGCGGGCGAGTTCCATCATGGAGTTTGGATAGGAACATTCGATAAAGGCGGTTTTGAGGTGCGGAATCTGTTTCGCTTTATGCCACAGTTCATCAGTGGAATAGGTGTCTCCGCTATAGACAAAGGCAGAGGAACGATCCTGCAGAATAAATCCTGTCGTTGGAACGGTGTGATTCACCAGGACAGGGGTGATGGTGACTCCTGAGAACGAATATATATTTCCAGGCTTCAGATAGGATGACGTAAATGTGGGGCGCTCCGGCGAAGGGATGCTGAAAAAATCGGGATACACATCCGTATTGAAGATGTGGCGGCGCAGGCCCTGTAGCACTTCAGGGAGACCTGCCACAACGATCGGGGCGTCCATCTGTTCGCTCAAATTGTCGGCTAGCATGGGCAGCCCTTTAATATGATCGAAATGAAGATGTGAAAGAATAATGTGACGGATCTGTCCCTGCTCGCTCAATGAGAGCTTGCTTGCCACTGTCCCGGCGTCAAGAAGAAGTGTCTCGTTCAGTAAAAAACTACAAGTATTACAGCTATTAGGCCCGGGGGCATGTTGGAGAAGGGCATCAGAGCCATGACATCCGAGAATTCTAATATTCATGCTCTAGGCTCCGGCAGACGGACCTGTTCATTTGGTCTATCCGGTCTATCTGGTCTATCTCGTCTGTCCGGTCTATCTGGCCGGAGAGGTCTGTTCTGTCTTCCCAGTCAACTGATTGCACGGGCAAGACCCACCGAACAGACCGAATAGACGAGACAGACCAGGCACGTTTCTAATCTACTGGGCCGTGGGATCGGAGTGAATAGACTCAAACGAGGGGGGTGCCTATTTGAGGGGGTAGTTTAGAGGGAGATGGAAGAGTATCTAATTCATGGAGCTTGCGGTCAACCGCGAAAAGTTCTATAAGGGACACTCATGATTTGTAATAAGCCAACCCAGCTCACCCAAGAAGGTGAGCATGCATTTCACATTTGATGCTGCGAGGCCGGACATGTCACAGGGGAGAGTGTTTGTAGTTGATGACGAAGAGCATGTCAGAAAAACAGTCAGCCTGGTGCTGAAACAAGGTGGCTATGAAGTCCTCGAAGCAGCTGACGGTGAAGAAGCCATTACTGTGATCCAATCCTATCCCGCTGGTTTTTCAGCCCATGCCATCATCTGCGACATTGAACTACCAAAGGTGAACGGACATGACCTTGTCGCATATATCCGGGCGAAGCTTCCTTCAGTGCCCATCATTGTGCTGACTGGATACCCCGATGCCGTGGGAGCTGCTTCGCTGTTCAAGCAGGGTGTGGTGGACTATCTCATCAAGCCGGCCCAGGCACAAACCCTATTAGACGCAGTCGGACGGGCTATAGGGGAACAGGCGGTGTTTGAGTAGGACTCTGTGTCGTTCGTGTCTCGTGAGCGAGACACGAAGTTTTGAGTTCTGAGTTTGAAGAATCGAACACTTCGTTCCCAGAGCCACCTCGCCCGTCCCGGTCTTTCCGTCGGTCTCTAACTCAGAACTCAGAACATTGTTTCCCGTCGGGCTTTAGTGGTAACCGGATGTGAATCTTCGTTCCCGTTCCCAGTTCGCTTTCAGCCCAGATCGTTCCCCCATGAGCATCGACCACGTCCTTCGCGATCTTCGTGCCGAGTCCTGTTCCGCCTGGCTTAGTGCTCACGGTGCGTTTGGTGAAGAGCCGATCTCTCACGTCCGGCGTCATCCCTCCACCAGTATCGATGATTGAAACCACGATCGCGTTTTCAGAGGTAGGGGGCTGTCCGCACACGGTCACGGAACCGTCGGCTGGCACTTCAGGGATCGCATTGTTGATCAAATTATAGAAGGCACTGTAGAGCCGTCGCTCGTCTGCCACGATCAACGGGAGTAACTCTAAGTTCTCGGTGAGGAGTCGGATATGTCTTTCCTGGGCTAGAATCCCCAGAGAGCGAAATACGTTGCTGACGACGTCGGCCACTTTGCATGCGGAAAATTCGAGCGGGGTGCTAAGCTCTTTGACCGCGTCCGCGATTTCCGCGACACGATCGTGAATCCGGTGCGCGTCGTCCTTCAGCATCGCAATCACTTCGTTGCAGAGTTCACGACTGGCCTTGGCCCGCTTGGTTTCACTATCGGGTATGTGATCCAGCAGCTCGTTGATTTCGGTCTGTAAGATTCCTGCGCCACAGACAATAGGCATGAGGAGATTCTTAATGTCGTGGGTAATGTCGCCCATCAACTTTGCCACCTCAGAAAGTTTGGCGGCTTCCACCAAACGAGTATGCTCAATCGCGACAGCGGTGAGTGAGGCAATAATGGTGAGAATAGCCATGTCGTCACGGTCGAGAAATTTCCCCCCGCGCTTGTTCATGACCTGAATGACACCGATGGGGTCACCCTCCCAACGTTTGAGGGGGAGTGTGATCATGTCATGGGTAATGGCGCCGGTCGCTGCATCGACGTCCTTGAAATGGCGGTCATCGGTCTGTGCGTCAGGGACGATTTCGGGCATTCCAGTCCGATAGACCGTTCCGGCGATGCCCTCATACCAGGGCACCTCTGTGCCAGGTGGCACGGGTGTTTGACCGATGGAGTGATAAAACACGAGGGTGCGATTGTCGGTGTCGGCCAGCAGCACGGAGCCATTTTCCGCATTCACAACTTCTAATGCGATGTGAAGCCCCTGCTCCAGTAGGTCTTGGAGTTTGATGTGCTGAGAGAACACCTCCGACATTCGCCTCGCAGCGGTAAGTTCCAATTCCCGTCTGGCAAGAAGCTGCGTCAGCGCTTCATGCGATTCGGGTTGGGGCAAATGATGGGATGCGGCGTCAGAGAGTCGTGGAGTTGTCATAATCGGGCCCAGGTGTAATGTCTGGTCTGTCTGGTCTGTTTGGTTTATTTAGTTGATTTGGTTCATCTGGTTCGTTTCGTTCAACCAACCAAACTAAATAAACCAAACAAACCAATTAAACCAGAGAGAGCCGATTATCTCCCACCCGCGTCACCCAAGTAATCCCCTCAACTAGATACTCCCCTCATTTGAGGGGATAGGCATTGATCTCAATTCCATATACCTGATACCCTGCCCCCGCAGAGAGGGTGTGGGGGGAATGGCCTAACCTGGAAAAGGAGGATCGACGTTATGGGTAAAGGGAGAGTGCTGGTCGTGGATGATGAGGCGGATGTGAGAAAGTCTGTGCGCCTCATTTTAACGAAGGCAGGGTACGACGTGGATGAAGCCGAAGATCCAGAGGCGGGAGTCGCTCTGGTAAAATCGGGAGCAAATAAGCTGCCCTTGAACGCGATTGTGACCGATCTCAATATGCCGAAGATCAACGAGGTCATTGTGGTTCCCTATTTGCGTTCCCAGTTCCCGTCATGCCCGATCATCGTCGTGAGCGGATCGAAAATGATGGAGAGGTCGGCCAAACTGTTTAAAGAGGCCAACGTAGAATTCCTCGCAAAGCCGGTCAATCAAGAGCAGTTATTGGGTGCGGTGAACAAGGCTGCCAGTAAGGGCTGATCGAGAGACAGGGTTCCGGCAGGCAAAGAAGTTTTGAGTTCTGAGTTCTAAGTTCTGTGTTGGGAGGTTCGGAGTTATCCGGAACTAACTCAGAACTCAAAACTCAGAACTCAAAACTTCGTGTTCCGCCTGTCGCGTACGGTTTGCTTGTCTCGTTCACGCGTTTCAGGGTGAACGTTTCTGGTTTCATGTTTCTAGTTTTAAGTTATTCGTTACGGATCGCTGAAATTCCGAGGTTGAACCTGAAACTAGAAACTTTAAACTAGAAACAAGCCATTCCCGGGCGAACGACGCTTCACGCGCATTACGTATGCTTAGTCGTGGGGTCGAGGGGCAACCGGAGATGGAACGTCGTTCCCACACCAGACTCGCTTTCCACCCAGATCTTCCCTTTGTGCGCATCCACCACGTCTTTTATAATCTTTGTTCCCAGTCCAGTCCCGCCCTTCTTGGTGCTGATCGCTCTGGCTGAGAAGAGGCGGTCTCGGATATCGGGAGACATTCCGCGCCCTGTGTCTGCCACAGCGAGCGCAATGCCCCCTGTATCCTGATCGAGGCGGCCCCGTACGGTGATCGATCCTCCTGGCGGCGTTTCTGGAATAGCGTTATTGATGAGATTGTAAAACGCGTTGTAGAGCCTCCGTTCATCTGCGTGGAATTCCGGCAGCGATTCAAGGCCCTCAGTCCGCAAGGTAATCTGTTTTTCCCGAGCCAGAATCTGCAGCGTTTGAAATATGTCGAGGATGACCGGGCCGACCGAGCAGAGCGAAAAGTTTGGCGGCGAGCTTAACCCTTTGACGCAGTCGGCCATTTCCTGGACGCGATCATGCAGGCGTCTGATGCCATTCTGCGCGATCTCGACTGACTCATCGCAGATCTTCTTGTTGATCTTATTGTGAGTCAGCTCCGCACTACTCATTTCGCCGAACAGGTCATTCGCGACATCGCGCAATAATTCAACACCCGTCTTCACCGGTGTCAGCAGATTCTTCATATCATGGCCGATATCGCCGAGCAGCGTGACCACTTCAGCTTTCTTCGAATCCTCGAATTGCTGGGCCTGCTGAATCCCCAGCGCGGCAAACGCGGAGATGATCGTGAGCAGTCCCAGGTCATGGTTCGTGAACGGCCCCTCCCGTTTGTTCAGCACGTTCAAGACGCCGATCGGCTCGCCTCTCCAGCGCCGGAGCGGCACGGTGATCATGTCGTGGGTGACAAAGCCTGTCGTCTGGTCGATCTGTTGAATATGGCTGGCGTCGTGGTCGACCTGGTTCGCAATCCGGGCCTCTCCGGATTGGAAGACGGAGCCTGAAATACCCTTATCCCAGGGAATGGCTGTTCCCCGAGGGACTGGCTTGTCGCCGATCGAATATTGAAAGATAAGCTCTTCTTTCTCAGCGTCTGCGAGCAGAATAGATCCCGCTTCAGCTCCCACCTCTTCCAATGCACTATGTAGGGTCGTTTCGACCAGCTCGTCCAGATCCAACGACTGAAACAGGGCCTGGCTGATCCGTTCCACCGCTTCGAGTTGCGTCTTGTAGTGGAGAAGCTCTGCAGCATCGGCCTTGCTCAATCGCGTGACGTCGGTGCCTGGCTGCTTCTTCGCATCAGGGGAGGGTGGGTGAGTCATTGGTAATGTCCTAATTGGTTTGTTTCGTTTATTTGGTTTGTTTGGTTGCACGAACCTAACCAGATAAACCAAATCAACCAAATAAACAAGACACATCAAAACGAACCAAAACGGCACTTGGCAGACTCAGAGCCGGCTCCTAGTTAATCGGATGGCGAACACGGAGGCCGGAGAAGCGATGATAGTCGCGATCAGCGGTGATCCATTCGCTGCCGCTTTCAATGGCCAAAGCGGCCAGGAACGCGTCCGGTATAAGATTGCCCTTAATGTCGGCGGCTTTGCATAATCGGCAGAATATGTCCCAATGACGTGGACCAGGATTGATCACGATGCAGGTCTGTTGGTTACGTAAGTCTTCCACGAAGGCGAAGGCTTTCTCCATGCTGCTCGGCGGGTTGAACACTCCGGGATGGGTGACGATGCGGAGAAATCCGCTCAGGACAAGATCGGAAAGTCCGTAGGCATGATCAGAATTGATGAGGTTCTCAAGCCATGCGAGATACTGAAGGTGGTGGGGAGTATCCTGGCGGTGGGCATACACCAGTACATTCACATCAAGAAGAACCATGCTGTTGTTCCATGAAGGCGAGGAGGGCTGCTGAGTCGTCCAGGTCGACTCCGGGACGGACGCCAAGCCCGGAAGCTGTCGTGAGTTTCACCGGCTTGCGAGGATGCTTGGTCGTTTTACGCGACAAAACTTGACGGAGTGCGTCCTCAATAACCGCCGTTAACGACTTCCCCGTGTCATGGGCAAACCGTTTTGCGGACTTGAGAAGTTGATCGTCGAGTCGAATGGTCGTACGCATGCGTCAAAACATACCGAGAACGCATCAATATGTCAACCAGGGGATTCAAGGGGAATCTCGGCCTAGCTCCGTCCATGTGAGGCTTTCCCGCACCCCGTCCGTCCCTAACTCAGAACTCAAAACTCAGAACTTCCCACGTGTCCCGCCCATCCCGCCCGTCCTGTCTGCTATAACTCAGAACTCAGAACTTCCTCGCCCCTCCCGCCTCCCCATGCACCCTATCCCCTCATTATGAGGGGGCTTCATCTGCGGGGATGATTTGAGACCCTTGAAATGATAAAAAGAGCGGCTACGGGGGTAGGAAAGGCTCACAGCCTGAGGCTATGACGGGAATACTTAAAGCACTTGCGTGGGGATGTGCGGTCGGGGTCGTGGGGCTCGTCTTCAGCTTCACGCACATGGCGAGAGGTTTTGAGGAGGATCTTGGTCTCGATCTTCTTTTCAAGTTGAGAGGTATTCAACAACCACCCCCGGAAGCCGTCGTCGTCAGTATCGATAGAGATTCCGCTGAAAATCTCAAAATTCCTGACAATCCTGATAAATGGCCTCGGTCCGTGCATGCCAGGCTTGTCGATACCCTTTTACGAGCTGGCGCCAAAGCCATTACGTTCGACGTGCATTTCATCGAACCTAAGATAACGGAAGACGATCAACTTTTCGAACAGGCGATTCGCCGTGCCGGAAATGTGGTCCTCGCCGATGCTATGAGGGCGAAGGATATTCCAATCTCATCGGCTGGAAACGGCGCCTCCGGCACCTCCAACATCGTCAAGCTCACCAAGCCTTTTGAGCCGTTTGCAAAGGCGGCAACGGGAACTGCTCCATTCGTCCTCCCCAGAATTCCTTTCAAGGTGAATCAGTATTGGACATTCCAGCAGGGAGCCGGCGATGCCCCGACCTTTCCGGTTGTGGCATTGCAGCAGTACGGGTGGGAGGGGTTCGGTGATTTGGTTCAGTTGGTGAAACAAGTCAATCCGGCCTATGCGGAGAAGTTGCCAAGCGATGTTGAGAAGGAGCGAATCACACGAGGTCTTGTGGGAATTATCCGCGATCTGCGCGATCTGTTTGAAGGAGATCCGGCACTCGCTGAACAGGTATGTGACGAATTAGATCGATCGGGCCTGCGAGCCAAGGATGAGGGCCGTTATCGCCTTCTGAAGGCTCTGATCAATATGTATGGGGGACAGGCTAGCCGGTATATCAACTTCTATGGGCCGCCCGGGACGATTCCCACGATCCCGTACGATCAGGCTCTGCAGATTGGAACTGAGTCAGGGCCGGTGTTCGATGTGAAGGGCAAAGCGGTCTTTGTTGGCCTTTCTGAAATTCTGCTCGCAGAACGAAAGGACAGCTTTTACACAGTTTTCTCGCAGGGAAACGGGGTATTCATCGGTGGAGTAGAAATTGCCGCAAGTGCCTTTCTTAACATTCTCGATGATGCGACCATTGTGCCGATCAGTTTGCCGGCTCACGTCGGGCTGTTGTTATGCTGGGGGGTTATCGTCGGGGCTCTCTGTAGGATGCTCCCAATCAGCCTTGCCGCAGGATCGATGGCAGGGATTGGCGCGCTGTATCTACTTGTCACTGCCTATCAATTCCAGTTACACCAATCGTGGTTTCCACTTGTGATTCCGCTCCTGGTGCAGTTGCCGATCGGATTCGGTGGTGCGGTCCTCTGGAACTATGTCGAATCGGATCGGGAACGAAAGAACATCCGCAAAGCTTTTGGCCTCTATCTGCCGAACGACGTGGTCGATCAACTGGCCAAGGACATGGCCAATATCAAAGGCACGACACAGGTGGTCTATGGAACCTGCCTGTTTACCGATGCCGGAGACTATACTGCACTGTCAGAAAAAATGACGCCCAAGGAGCTCAGCGATTTCCTCGGACGGTATTTCGAAGCGCTTTTCCAGCCGGTTCGCAAACACGATGGTCTCATCGTGGACTTGAAAGGCGATTCGATTCTCGCCATTTGGAAAGGGCCGGCTGACGATCCTGCGCTCAGGAGAAAAGCCTGTTTGGCAGCGCTGGAAATGTCCGAATCCGTAGCTCGCTTCAACCAGTCCGTGGCGCCGTATAGTTTGCCCACACGAATTGGTCTGCATGCCGGAGAATTAACGATCGGCGCGGTCGGAGCCATGGATCACTACGAATATCGACCGACCGGCGATGTCGTCAATACGGCGTCGCGCGTCGAAGGGTTCAATAAATATGTCGGGACACAAATCGCCGTGAGCGACGAAGTCATTCGCGGATTGGACGGTCTGCTGACCAGAGAACTCGGCGCTTTCAGATTGAAAGGCAAAGGCAAGCCGCTGGGGCTTCATGAATTGGTGAATCGCTCAGAACAGGTGGAGCAGACGCAACGCGAAGCCTGCGCGGTCTTCGCCGACGGGCTGACGGCATTCAGAAACCGTGCATGGGGCCAGGCCCGTGCCAGCTTTCAGCAATGCATTGATTTTACAGGAAAAGACGGGCCCTCTCAGTTCTATCTCACCCTCTGCGATCAGTATCTCAAAACTCCCCCGTCAGAAGAACCCTGGGACGCCGTCGTCACGCTGGAAAAGAAATAATTTCGCACGACACGCTTTTCTTATCCGTTTCTAACCCAGAACCCAGAACTTCCTCGCCCCTCCCGCCTTCCCTGGCTTCCTATCCCCTCTTATGAGGGGAGCCCATTTGTGGGGATTGGCAAACCTTTTAAATGAGCGTAGTTGAAGGGCAAAGCTTGTGAATAAAGCGGCATCTGTGGACATGGCTTGTCCGGTTCATCTGGTCTATCTGGTTTAACCAACTAAGCGAGACAGACGAGACAGACCGAACAGAGCAAATGAACCAGACAGGCTGGAGGACTTTTTCATCCTGTTAGAAAGGGATGCTTGCTCTGAGAATCAGATCAGATTCAGCCAGAATCATTTTAGATTCAGACGGAATGTCGCATGGATCACCTATTGTATGGAGGAGCGGTGATGCACATCTGCCAAACATGGTGCCAATCCTATCGTTTGGAATTTTGCGCCTATCCCTCGTCAGCACGACAACACTCTGGAATAAAGCTTGCGTATGAGGTCCATATAACCCCTTAGGGGAGTTGCAAATGCAACACATTCAGGACGACAAATGAGGTGTGTGATGGGTAAAGCGGCGAACCGACAGACGACTTGTTCAAGTCTCTTGGTCTGCACAGGCATCCTGACAGGCTTGTTGTTCCCCGCCACATCCTTTGCGGCGACTTGTGAGCAATCCGTTGCCAAGGCGATGGCCGTGGAAGGCAAGGTCGATGTGCGCCATGCAGAAGAAACGCAGTGGCAGCCAGTGAAACTCCACGATACGTTTTGTCCTGGCGACGTCATTCGCGTGCAGGAACGCAGCAGGGCCGACGTTGCGCTGTCGAATCAACCAATGTTGCGTCTCGATCAGAACACCACGATGACGCTGGGCGGCATCAAGAAAGAAGGGGGCTCCTTGATCGAACTCGTCAAGGGCGCGACGCATTTCTTCAGCCGAGTGCCACGCAATCTGG
>ERZ1292633.5026-Hain-H41-02um-R1-5026-length-12072-cov-6_pt1 | contig 12072 bp, 5 predicted proteins | sample MGYA00564406_ERZ1292633 | MGnify/ENA primary metagenome ERZ1292633 (study PRJEB36523, sample SAMEA6512639) | groundwater metagenome | collected 2019-01-08 | study: AquaDiva: Metagenomics assemblies of 32 groundwater samples
CTCCGACCGCCGACCCAGCAGGCTTGACGGACTTGGAGGCATCTTTCTTTTGTGACGCGCGCCAAGCGCAGTCGGACTCTGAAATACGTGCTCTTTTGGCGGCAGCCGAGGCCAGGTTCAAGGAAGCAAGCGCATCGAAGGCATTGGTATTCGCAGAGTGGGTGAAACGCACGAGAGAAACGACGCGACTGGAAATGCGTCGTGTGGAATTGATGGACCGCATCGTAACGATGCACTCGCGAGCCAGGGGTTGCATTCCCCGTCCGAGGTTCTCGGATTCTGACGTTGATGACGTGAAAGACACCGACGGAAGCAGTGGTGCAGAAGACAGCGGTGCACCCGACCCTGGCGGTGATGGTGATGATGGACATCCCGGCTCGGGCTGCGGTTCGTTGCCACGCGGCGGCGGAGCCTCTGGAGGCCGAGGCGGTGCAACCCAACACCGTGGCGGCGGTGGGACGGCCACCAAGGAGGCTGCGTGCGATGGCCGCGTGAAGTTGTGTCGGACGCAGCTGGCGGGGGTGCCGTTTGACCCGCCGTTGGTGGAGGATTGGACCGAGCTGGACCTGTCCGACGTCGCGGTGGTGCTAGCCGAGCCGATCGGCGAACTTGACGCTATCGCGGCCACGATCAAGGCGGCGCGCCCAGATCCATCCGTCGAAGAGATGTCGCTGCCAGTGGGCCCCCAGGTCCTTTCGACGTTGCCGTTGGTGAACCGTCCCCGACTCCGCTCGACGCACGCAGCCACAGCAGGGAAGCCCCTCGCTCTCTGCGCGCTTACCCCGCAGCAGATCTTCGCACTGCAACAGCTGACGTCACAGCGGCAACCCATTTCATGGGTGCAGCGCCGCGTGCTCAGGCTCTGCAGTCGTTTCTCCGCCGCGGTCCGTTCGCATATCTACGCATCTTCATCATGGATGTTTGCGGAGGATGCGACGCTGGCATCGCGACTTGATGCGGCGTTTTTTGTGTGATCAATCATCCGTCGTGGACGCCTTGTTTCATCGAACGCGAACGACGTTTGCTTTTGACGTGAGTGACGCCGAGTCGGTGTCCTCTTTCTTCCTTCTGGCGTGCGTCTGCATCGCCGTCGGCGTTCGGTAACCTATGATTTCTTTTTTTTTCTGTTCTCGCTGAGGTCAGAGGACGAAGCGTCAGGTTGGGGATTTCGTTTCTGATTGTGTAGTGGGCGACTTCGCTGATGCCGTTTGCACTACAAAGCGCGTGAGTTGAAGGTGAACAAAATTCGCCCGGCGGTGGCTCGTGGTGCCTACCTTTGCCCCCGCCCCCATGCTCACACTCCCTCAAGACCACAGCTTTCCTTCCCTTGCTCAAGCCCCATCCTGCTGCGAATGCACCCGCACCACCCACGCGTGGCAGGCTTGAAGCCCCGGCTGTCGTGGCACCGAAGAGTGTTGTACCTCACGGCCGTCGTGCTCACCGCTGTCATGGTTGGAATGTGGACCATCTCGGGCCGTCACCGCACCACGCAGGACGACGGAGCAGCAGGCCTGGAGGTTGCTGTTGCAGCAGGACATATCCGGCGCGACGTGGCCGTTCCCGGTTCGCTCGCGATCCCGTCTCAAGGCAAGAAGGAAGGCGACGTGCGCCCCCTGCCGACGAGCCGGACCCCGGAGACCACCGAAGAGGTCGCCGCTGTTCATGCGATCAAGGGCGAAGCGGTGGAAGACCTTACCCGTGCCCGGGTCGAGGGGCGCGCAGGCGACTCCCTGCCGCGACGCAAGCAGCGACGGCTCCGGTTCGTGAACGACGCCTCGGAGAGCGACGCCCTTCTGGCATTGGTCCGTCGGGTCGTGGGCAGCGACGACGGAGCAAGGGGATTGCTGCCCACCCGCCTCGGTTTACGCGTTGACTCGGCCCTTGACCTTCCAGAGTGCGCGAGGCGCACCATCCCGGCCGGGGGGGCCGTCAATCCGCCCGTCCCAGCCAACGCGACTGGGTGGGCGGACCCCGCGGACTGCGTACACATTTCGTGCAGCTCCGACTTCAAGCAGCTCCGCGTCGTGGCGACGAGCGGCGTCGGCGGCGCGTTTGCGTTTCACCAAATATTGAAACGTGTCTTCAATGTGTCCGTGACGTGGGGTGCGGCCTACCCGGTGGGCGCCTCGCTGGCGGCCTCGCTGGACGCGCAGTTTGAGTGGCCCTCCTTCATTTGTCTACCTCCGTCGACGAGCGGTGCAGCGGGGACGTCTACGGTCGCCGACTTGCTTCTTCCGGGCAGGCACGCGGACGTGACGGGGGTCCTCCACCAGGGGCCTTCCGGGGGCTTGGTGCTACGCTCCGCGACGTCCTGGCGCTACATGTACAATGTGTGCACCTTTGGCTACTCGACGCCCTTTTTCGGATGGGCCGAGTGGGAGCGCGAGATCGACTTCCTCGCCCTCCACGGCATCAACTTGCCACTGGCGTTCATCGGCCAGGAGGCGATTTGGTATCAACTATGGACGACGAAGTTCAATGCCACGGAGAACGATGTCCTCCGGCACTTCACCGGCCCCGCGTTCTTCCCTTGGCATTGGATGGGGAATCTCCGCGGCTGGGCGGGGCCCGTGTCGCGGAGATGGGTAGACCGTCGACGCTTGCTGCAGCACCAAATTTTAAATCGAATGAGGTCTCTTGGCATGTCCCCTGTCCTGCCGGGCTTCACGGGCCACATTCCGGAAGCGGTCGCGCAGGGCCTCATCGCGGCTCGACGGGGCTCCAACCACCGACTCTCCCGGTCGAGCAACTGGATGGGGTTTGTAGGCAGCAACACCGGCGTGACGTCCATGGACCCTGGCGATCCCGAATTCAGTCATATAGGCGAGATGTTCGTCCGCCTGCTCACCGAAGAGTACGGTCCGACGGACTACTACAACGCAGACACGTACAACGAAATGCTGCCGCCGTCGATGGACTCGAAGGTTCTTGCGGCATCGGCCAGCAGCGTCTTGGCGGGCATCCAGCGGGCGGTGCCCACCGCGAAGTGGCTCGTTCAAGGCTGGCTGTTCTTGCACCACAGACACCTCTGGGGAAGGAACGAGGTTAAGGCGTACCTGGACGGCGCTGGCCTGGGCAACGTCATGGTGCTGGACTTGGCGTCGGACATCAAGGCGATGTGGGCGACGCACGACGGCTTTTACGGTCACGACTTCATTTGGTGCATGTTGCACAGTTTCGGCGGCCGCCGCGGTCTGTTCGGCGATGTGGGCGCAATCTACAGCGAATTGCACGCCGCGTTGGCGTCCGATACACCGTCCCTCGTGGGTGTCGGTGCCACGATGGAGGCCACGGGGCACAATCCCGTCGTCTACGAAGCCCTCTTCGACATGACGTTTCGACGTTGGTCAGCGTTTGGTGCCGCGCCCGTCGCCGCGAAGGGCGCCCCAGACGGTGGTGGAAACGACAACGACGAAATGTGGGGCGTCGTTCAACGACCCATCCCGGTAACCGACGCCTTGAATCAGGCCGTCGTCGACGTCTTGGTGGATAATTACGGGACGTCTCGTTATGGTCCCACGTCGCATCATGCGATACGGGCCCTCACGCTGCTCGCCAGCCGGGATCACAAAGGCCCGTACACGATCCGCGCCAATTGCTGCCCCACGTGGTCGCAGGCCACCATGTCGCCCGTATCGGCGGGAGGCGACCTCGAGACGTCCTACAACCCGGACACAGTGGCCGATGCCGCCGCGTTGTTTCTCCAGGAACTGCTCCACGTGACGGCCAAGAAGCAGCGAAAGGGTGACACGTCGCCGGCCGAGGATGACCCGCGCTTCCGCGGCCTGAAATACGACGCCGTCGATGTCGGCCGTCAAGTGCTTGACCACGTTTTCACCGAGCATGTCGGCGTGGTCATCCGCACGGTGAAGAGGCTCTCGTCGGGCACGAACGGCGCGCTGACGAGTTCCCTCGTGGCTCGCTTCACCCGCGGCATCGCGATTCTACGGTCCACGTTCCCGGCGTCCGATGTGCTCCTGGCGACCATGCCGGAATACCGGCTCTCGACGTGGCTGTCGCAGGCCTTGGACTGGGCCGACGACATGGATCCCACACGCCCGCCCGCCGAAGAGGGGCGTAAGGGTGACGCGGTCAGCCGTCATGCTGCGCTCTCTCTGGACAGCGTACTCTTCAACGCCAAAAACCTGATCACGTCCTGGGGCGACGGTCTTGGGCAAGGTTACCCGAATTACGCGGCGAAGTCGTGGAGCGGCCTGTTCGAACGAGTCTACTTGCCACGTTGGGACGTGCTCTTCAACACCCCCGATGCCGTGAAGGGGTGGAGACGCAACGTTTGGTCGATGCAAAGTAAAATCAACGAAGGGGACATGTCATTCTGCCGCGACGCCGATATCGATAAGGCGGAGCTGCTGCTGATGGCGGAAGGTGGCCAGGGCAACATGACGGTGTGGGCGCCGAGGCGGAACAGCTTTGTCGCGACGCTGCCGCAGGTCGCGAACGTGCTTCAACGTGTGTTGGGGACCTTCGCGTTGGGATACAGCTCGCGTTTGACCCACCGCCACCACGAGTCGCCTGCCGGCACGGAAGGGGGGAGCAACCACTCCTCATCTTGGTCGCTCGAGGTCTCCATTCCCGAAGGAGACGGCATCGCTGCGTTTCGTCCGTCTCGCACATCTCCGGCTCAGCGCGCGATGCTCTCGGCCGAGACCGTGACGAATGCACTCGACCGACAACGGTCGTCCGTCTCCGCGCAGAACCGGCGGAGGCGCGTCACGTTTGAGCGTGCGGCGCCAGGTTCGTGGCGATTCGCCCCGCAGTCCAAGTGCCGTGACCCAACGGTCACGTCGGCGCCGTTGCACGATTTTGCCTCGCAGACGTGGCATCGATCGCCTAGGGTGCTAGCCATGCTGTGCTCCGCCTATAACGACGCGCCCGCTGGGCCTCTTTCTGGCGACAATGTGGCGACGGACGGGAGCCACGGCGCTGCCGATGGTGCCTCGGGCAGCGGAAACAGATCGGGCCACCGACGACCAGAGGCGGGCATTCCAGCAAACGCCACGTCGAGTGGCGCTCCGTCATTGTTGTGCTACGGTTTCTCCGTCGAACTGCCGGGCCTCATCTTTTGCGAGTTGGAGGCGGTGCCGCAGCCGAATGTCACTCGTCGCCGCCGGGACGACGACCACGCGGGGAGGGCCTTGACGGAAGGAGAGCATCACGCGGCCGGGATCTCCGTACCCCGAACGGGTGGCAGCTTCACGTTTGGGGGCGGGCCGGGGCAGGAAGGCGCCATGCTCGACGCCTGGATCTTGCAGCAGCGATAGGGGAGAGCCACGCCTCCTCCTCTCATGTCTCATGGTTGTGTGTGCGTTGCTCAGTAGCGTGAACCCATGCGATCCCCCTGCCTCCATCGAAAATGTCAAAAAGAAGAGTGTTCTGTAGACGGGGTTGTCGTTCATGCGTGGTGAAATGCAAATTGTGTGTCGTGCTGATGGGACCCCCTCGGCGCATATTTTCGGCGCTTTCGGCGACGTGAACAATTCTCCTCGCATTAGTAATGTCCGCGGCGCTCGGCTTTCGTTATTCACGATTGTCCATCGATGAAAGGGGCGGCAGCGGCAGTGCCTCGCCTCCACCTAGGGCGTCGGGGTCGCCCACCCTCCTACCGCACCCGACGTCCATTGCAGCGTTGGCACCGGTCGACTTAGCCCCAATGACCAACGAGGTCATTGCCGCCTTCCAGCACGTCGTCGTGCCGGCCCAGAATGCCGTCCGTCGCTCAGTCTCGTCCACCTTCGCGTCATCGGCCTCCGCTGTCCACGTGCCCATGTCGCAGCCGCAGTCCCCCGGGGGTCACGATCGGTTTCTTCACATCGGGCGATTGGAATCGATGTCCCGCGGAGGCGCTGCTGCCACCGCGACGGGGGGAGGCGCTGCCACGCCGCCCCGAAGCGTCTCGGTGGGTTCCTCGTCCGTCGGGGCGACCTACAACGGAGTGGCGACCACCACTCAGTCCGCCGGGGTGGGGGCGAGCCCGCTCTTGAGCAGTCCTCGAGCGGCTCGAGGACGACCCGTCACGAGTGCGTTCGCCAGACCGATGACCACCGCCGAGGACGCCGTGCAAACGGACCGCGCGACCAACATCGACGAGTTCGACCGCGTCCGGTACGAGAGGCGGTACAACGTCACGACGCGCGATGACGCCGTGCTCCGCCCGCAGCCACTCCACTTTGAAGTCGGCGCCCCGCCGCCGAGTCCCATGTACGCCCCCACGCATTTCGTGCCTCGGTTGCCCAAGGCAAGCCAGCCGGCCTTCCGGGAAGACCCGGACGAATTATTTCAGCGAGACGGCGGTCTGCCGCGGGCGTCCGGTCTCCCCGCTGTCGACGATGCCGAGGAAGATAGGCTGTCACAAACCTCCGGTGGCTCCGCGTCGCTGCGAGGTGGCTCAGATGATGGCATGGCGCCTGTAGCACACTTGCCCCGACGCGGAACACCGGCCGCCCCCCGCCTTGTCACCCAGCGTGGTACGCGTCCCGTTCCGAACATGGCTGGACCGACCCGGGAGGGAGACGATGACCAGGAGGAGGTCACAGGTGCGGCGCAGATGGGCCAGCTCCCGCACCGGGCGGCACTGTTCGCCTCTCGCGCTCCCTCCGGCTCGAGGCCGGTTGTGTTCGAGGCGCAGTCCTACATGTCAGGGGAAGCCGATGGCACCACCAAGGCCGTGCCGCCGGTGATCGAGGATGCCTTCAAGCGACTGACCATCGCCATCGGCCGCTTCGTGCACGCCGAGGCGTTCCGGCTGCCTCTGATCCCACTCCACATACTCAACGCGTACTATCGCGGGCTCTACGGCGGGACGTACTTCGTGAAGTATCCCCAGCGCACCGGCAGCCCCCACGAGCGATACTTCCGACTGCACCTGGAGGACACCGACTATTACGGGCCGCAACCCTACCTCACCTGGTCAACCCACCGCGAAGCCGTCTCCGTGAAAGGCCGGGCCCACCTATCGCTGCTGCGCGGCGTGTCGCTTGGTGTCATCGCCAACAGAGAAGCGTTCGGCCGCTTCGCGGTCGATGCGGGTCACATCAAAGGCCCCATCATGAACACGTCGAGGTCCGTGCTCTCGTCGCGCCTAGCGATGACCGTCGTCTTCGCCCCCTCATCGCGCACCAGCGCGGTTGAGCCTGTGTCCCTGCTCGGCCTCGACGAGGACAAATTTCAGTGCTGGGTCGCGGTATTGCAATTTCTCGCAGGAGTTGCATCACCTGCGCCGCACGCCGGGAACGGAGATTGATGATGAGCGAGAGGGCCGCGAGGAGAGACACGGCGCTGTGAAGGTGGTTTTGCGCGTTTAGCCGCCCTTTGCGGTCATTCAGCATCGACTGGATGCCGCACGACACATGTCCCTCGGCCACTTCGGATTGACGACACTTGTACCGTGAAAGGAAACGAAGGAACCATTTTTTCCGCGCACGAACACAGTCGAAACACGTCCGGTGTTTCAAGCACGTGCGTGCCGCCACCCCCGACATCAAGTTCGTGATTTGTCAGCGTCGTGTTCAATGATCAGTCGACGTGATGGGGTTTGCTGGCCCCCCAACAATACTAATGTCCAGCGCCTCCCTCTTCTTTTTACTTTTACCCATTTTGATGGCCATGCCAGGGTCCCCCTCGCCCCCAACGACCGAACTTGAAGCCGACGTCGAGCGCATCGTGAAAGGCATTGCCGACCCACGAACGTCCACGGATCAGCGCCGACGGCTGGAAACCGAGCAGGCAGAAGTGGTCAAGAAACTTTATAAATACGGCATCGTTGGCGCTGCGCGATCAACGGGGTCGCGCTCGTCCGTGGCCCCTTCTGAGCGGGATGGAGAGGCCGCCGCTACTGACGTGGTAGCGCCTCCCACGCGACAACTGTTATCCGCTGTGCGACTTATTCAGAGGGTGTTTTTCTCGTCCACGCGCGAGCTCAAGCGGCAGGGCCTCTTCTGCCTCAAGCAGATTGCTCAGCATCGCCCCGAGATCCCAGACGAGGCAATCACGAGTGATGAAGGGAATGAGTTTTGCGCCGTGATTCTCGCCTTGATCGGGGACGCCAACATCAACGAGGATGTCCGCGTGTTCGCGCTGGACGCGTTGAAGGAGCTCATTCAGAGCTGCCACACGCTCGTGCTATGGCAATTTGGGGCCGTGCTGAAGGCGCTCATCGCCCTGCTGCCGCTAACAGAGGGCGGCGCGGTAGGGGGGCAAACGGGGACGGCCGGCGCGAGTGGGTCCGCGGCAGGGAGCAGCGGAAGCGCGCCCGGCACGGCCGCCTCCGCCGCCGCCGCGGGCACGAAGGCCACCCTCGAAGGGAGCATCCGCGAGATCACGAAGCAAATGCTGCAATGTTTATTCACTGTCACGCAAGCGGCACCGTCGCTGTCCTCCGCCGCCGCGGCATCAACCGCTACGACAAGTTCGACGCCCCCCAGCATCGAGGCGCAGATCGAAGAAGTGGCGTTGGCGGGCTTCGCGCTGCAGCACCGTCAAAATAGCAAGGTCGCCGAGTTCACGTGGCAGTATTGCCTCGTGAAGTTGCACGACTCAGTGGTCGACCTGTCCTCCATTTTGCACACGTTCTTGGGCCGGCTGCTTGACCTGTTGCTGCACGGCCAGCTTCCGGCGACTCAAAATGCGGCCAAGAACGCTTTACAAGGCAACCTGGAGCGGGTTCGAGTTCAACTCAGTGGCGGCGAACAGCCGAAGCGCGGCGTCAGCCGGGAAGCGTGCCTCAAAGTCGTCATCGCCCACATGCGGGGTGCTGGGGAAGCGCACGGCAACGCGGAATATCAGTCCTTCTGTCTCACGTGGCTGGACTTGCTATTGTACCGAACGACGCAGGCGGCTCAGCTCGTCCTGCAGCCTTTGCTACCCCAAGTCGCTCGAGTGGTGCTGCCGCTTTGCACCAACTCCGCCGCTGCCGCTCAAAGGGCGTCGGGCGGTGCGGCGGCCGGCTCGCGAGAAACCGCGGAGAATACCCCGCTGGCGCTGTCACGAAAAGTGACGGCACTCTTTTTAGAGCTTGACCCCCTGGAGACGGAGCCGCCGCCGCCGCCTCCCGCCGTCACTTCCGCGTCACCGACGGATTCGCGCACTCCCTCCTCGTCGCCTGAAGCAGACGGCGCCGCGGCTGGTGGGTCGGGATCGGTCTCCTCGGCGGCAACCCCGCTACACCCCGGCACCGCGTCGGTCGGTGTCTCCGCGGCACCGACGGCGCCACAGAACGAGCACACCCAGTCCCTCCGGGACCTTTTGACGGACATCGGCCGGTGCATGACGGTCTCCGATGCCCACCGCCCAACGCTGCTCGACTGGCTGGTCACTGTGCATCGTCAGTATCCGGCGGTGTTTTTAAGCCACGAGGGTTGGCTCGAGGCGGTTCCGGACGCCTGCTCCGACGCGCAGGATGACGTCGTGGACCATGCCATGCGATGCCTCAGCGAGGTGTCTGAAAAGGACACCGACCGGTGGTCACGGGCGATCGACGCGCTGGTGCGCCGAATCGGCAGTTTCGCGACCGGCCAAGCCGTTCCCGAATCGCAAATCAAGTCGTTTCTGGCGCGCGTGCCGCTGATGGTACGTTCCTTGGTCGATCAGGCCCGTCGACGCGAATTCGCGGATGATTTTATCTACGTGACCCTAGCCGCGTCCCTCGTCCGCCAGTCGAGCAAGACCTATGTGGCGCAAATGGTGCACGTCTTGTCACTCATTTTGCTGACGTCGCCCCAGCTGCAGCCATTATGCGGACTGTTGCGGAGCACAGCGGGTGGGGCCACCAAATCAGCCCCCGCCGCATCGCCACGTGCCTCCGCCGCCGCCGTGAGCACGACGTTCGTCCAATTGTACCCGTGTTGGTGTCATAGTCCCGTCTGGGCTGTGGGCCTTTGTCTCTGCGCGCGCGCCTATGAGCATGCCTACGACATCGTTCACTTCATCGGGTCGGTCCATCTGACGGCGCATATGCTGCTTCAGTTGGAGCGCCTCGTCGGCTTGCTCGAGTCCGCGATGCTCTCAGGGGTGCGCATGGATTTGCTCGAACCGACGGAGAACATCTTTCTGGTGAAATCGCTTTACGGCGTCTCCATGATCCTGCCGCAGGGGTCGAAGGAGCACTCGCAGCTCACGGCCCGACTGCAGGCCGCCTCGGCGCAGTACGCCATGGTTTCGCACCCTGCGGCGATGGAGCGTCTGAATGCGCATCACGTTCATCGCTGTGCCGCCGCGGCCGGCGCCGTCACATCGACCGGTGCAGGAGGGGATCCGCTTACCGCTGACCTCTTCACGGCCTTCTTTCTGCCCGCTGCGAAGGGGCATGTTTGAGAGGCGCTAATCGGCAACCGCGTGCGGTGTGGTGTAGTCTCCTGATTTGATAAATTTTTCTATACAGTATGTGGCGGCGCATATGCCGCACGGCTGGACGCGTATGTGGCGGCACTGATGGCAATCTCTTTTCCGTCGTTTTAAAAAATGTACCCGGACCGGGGAAAGGGCTGCTGATGTCATCATGTAGCCTACGTCACGGCTCGCACAGAATCAATCGCCAGCGACACACACACACATTCACTACGTCACTTGTTCCTCCTCTCCACATGGGCCCACCAGCGAACACCGCACTCGCAGTGCTTCCTGAATTTCTCGACATTGTCGACTTTACCACCAAACTCGTCGCGATTCCCCCCGCCCAGCTCTTCTCGTTGCTCTTGGGCTACGGCGTCGTCGTCGGAAGTTTCATTCTGAAGCTGCCGCAGGTGCTGAAAATCGTCATGGCCGGCAGCGCGGCGGGCGTGTCGTTCCCCTCACAGGCCATCGAAACGTTCAGTTATTGCATCAGTGCCACGTGGGGGTTCAAGCAAGGACTGAGCTTTTGGGACTACGGAGAGAACGTCATCGTCGTCCTACAGCTTCTCGTCCTCCTCGTGTTGATCGGGACCTATCAGCGCATTCTGGGCACGGCGGTGCTGACCGTGTTGGGTGCGGTCGGCTTCGCCTCGCTGCTAGTATCAGGTTACCTGCCCGATGGTGTGCACTCGTCGCTGCTCAGCATGACGTCAGTATTCACCATCAGCAGCCGTGTGCCTCAAATTTACGCCAATTACAAGAACAGGTCGACGGGCCAGCTCGCCTTCCTAACGTTCTTTTTAGCCTTCGGCGGTGCCGCGGCTCGGGTTTTCACCTCGGCGTTGCGAGTGCCTTGGGAAGCGGGCAAGCTCATCATCGTGGTGCAGTTCTCCGTCACGACGGTCCTGAACTTCGTCATCCTCGCGCAAATGTTCCTCTACCGTGGACACGCGGTGGTCGGGGACACCGCGGATGCGAGCGCGAAGCCAAAGGCGCGGAGGGCGAAGGCAGATTGACGGCGAGACTCTCATCTACACCGTCGTTGATCGTGCGGTAGTGTACCCCCCATCATGCTGCCGCCGCGGCCACTGATTGGGCCAAAGGAGAAGGAGAGACATCCCGAGTCCTACACCCACCGATAGAAAGTTACGAGGCTTTGAGGCCTATAGCGCCATGAGAGAGGGGGGGTTACCCACCGCACAGAGAAGTGTGGCAACTTCTGTCCACGAGCCGCTTCATCCTGTAGCTGAAGCCCCTGAGCGCTTTAGGTTGCGTTTGTTTTTTTCCCATCTTGGGGAAAGGAAGTGGAGAAAACATTGCGGTCTCCTTTTTCCGTTCGATGCGCCCATCCCTCGTGGCCTTTCTGCCACGGCACACGGTATCGTTGACGTCGACGCTGGTGGCTCTGTACCGCCGTGGTCACTGGGGCGCCGCGTGCGAGCTCGTCGACCGCCTCCAAAGGCAGTCAGCCGCTTTGGCCGCGGGACCCAACCATGGAGCCGCCCCCGCTTCTGCCGCTTCTGGCCGCCCGGCCGTGGGACCGTCCCTTCCTCCTAGAAAGGATTCATCACCGTCCGCCTTCGCGTCACCCGAGGCGTCGCTCCTCGTTTAAATCTGCCACTCAAAAGTTAACGGTCTGCCAACGAAGGGCGCGGAGACCTTCGTGGGTCGGCTACGGGCGGGGTCTCACGACTGGGAGGCCGCGCTGAGCAGCTTGTGGCATCT
>ERZ1292633.5027-Hain-H41-02um-R1-5027-length-12070-cov-6_pt1 | contig 12070 bp, 12 predicted proteins | sample MGYA00564406_ERZ1292633 | MGnify/ENA primary metagenome ERZ1292633 (study PRJEB36523, sample SAMEA6512639) | groundwater metagenome | collected 2019-01-08 | study: AquaDiva: Metagenomics assemblies of 32 groundwater samples
TCAATTTTCTCCTCCCCAGAATATTTCTGATTTCTCCTTCAAGAAGCCCTTTTGCCCCAACACCAAGAACATAAAACATTGCTCCGACTCCTGAGAGTATCAGGACTATTGTAAAAATTCTTCCTGCATCTGACAGCTTATGGACTTCCCCAAATCCTACGGTAGTAAGTGTGATAATCGTCATGTAAAACGAGTCGAGGAATGTCCACTTCTCTATTAACGAATAACCTGCTGTTCCAAAAGAAACAACCAGGATTATCACAATGATTGGATGTATTATCCGATGTTTTGATTGCATTATTGATTATAAAGAATATCCGGTAATTTTTTCTGACCCCGAAGACGCTTTCTACAATTTTACCAGTTCACATAGCTTATATACTAATGCGGTCATAAGTAATGCCGCATTCCTGTAATCATTACTGTCATGCCGGCTTGTCTATGTTTGTCATTCTGGCTTGTCCATCCCGAACGCTTTCGGGACGAAGAAGGATTCCCGACAAGCGGGAATGACAGACTATGTGGTTTTACTTATGAACTCCTTAGTAACTCCCTGCCAGCGCATTATGAGTATAAGTCGTCTATGTCCTCATCCTTATATGCCCTCTTTTTAATTAAGAACCTTATAAAACCACCTATAGTTAACAGAGCAGCAAGAAAAAAAAGAACCGTATAAAGATTATCGCCGATGTATGTAAACCATGAAATCCTTTTATCAAGATAAACGTGCCATCTTTTTTCAAGCTCTTCTGCGAAAATTAAAAGACTCTTCTGCGTCGCAGTATCCATGTCATCGCCGTTTTCCAAAAAAGCCAGGATGTGAAGTATTGATCCGGCTCCGAATTCTCTATCTATGTATTCCACAATGCTCTTGCTCTCCTGATAAGCCAGTGAGATGGAATCCTTATCCTCCGGAAATTTCACTGCTAAATCTTTTATATCTATGAGCCTTCCGGAAAGCACTGCCTGTTTTAGGGCTTCTTCTTTTTCGCCTATTATTATTTCTGCTATTCCGCCGCTTACCCACTGTGAAACGCCTTCATTGAACCATTTAGGCAGTTTTTCTCTGCTTATGTAACGGCTGAGCAGGAGATGACACAGTTCATGCTTAAGGGTTATCCTCAGGGTAAAGGGGTATGCATTCATCTTTGAATAGTCAATTACTACCATATTTTTCTCAGGCAAGGCATAGGCAGCAATGAAATTGCTGCCTGACATCTCTTGAAAGGTTTTTTCGTTTCCAATTAACAATATAGTCGGCCTGAAATCGAGCTTCCGCCTGAACTTTCCTTCCAGTTCTGTCTTGACGCCAGGATAAACAACAGTTATCTCCTTTGCCGCATGTTTCAGGGATTTTTCAAAATTGACAACTACTTCTTCCGTTTGAATGAAGTCTGTGCTGAATCCATGCAGAGGTTTAATAAAAAAAACAAGGGTTGCAAATAAAGATAATATGAGGATTATTTTTTTAGGCATTTTTTGAAATTATTTGCCCCCGCGTTTGCTGTGGAATTCCTCTGCCTCCTCTTCCATCTTCTTCAGCCTGATATAATAGTCCGGAAATTCATTTAAGTGTGCAAGCGCAATCTTGCCGGTCAAAACCGGGTCGTCATTGGTCACGTTAGTGGCCGGATCTCTTCTGCCGTGCTCAAGTTCAACCTCAAGCCCCATTTTAAACTGCTCAACATCAAATTTGCTCCAGTCAATGTTAAGCGCCTTGCCGATTTTTCCTGCTTCATCATCTGTAAAATGCCTGATAGCGGTCATTATGCCCTCCTTTGTAATGTTTTAAAAAAAAATTTAAACCTGCTCTATCTGCCGGTAATTCATTCAGCCTTTTTCAAAAATACCGGCTACTGAATTCCTTTGCGGTCTTCCGGCAAAATCATCACCTAAATACAAAATAATGTTACTATAATAACAAAGATTTGAAAAATTTTAAGCATCTGCGCAGAGGATAATTAAATTGGCAAAACTCAACTGCTGGGAATTTAAAAAATGCGGGAGAGAACCGGGCGGCCTTCTGGCTGCAGAGCTGGGCATATGCCATACATCAACTGTAAAAAGAGTGGATGGCATTAACAGCGGGAAAAACGGGGGAAGAATCTGCTGGGCGATATCCGGAACCTTATGCAAGGGCAAACTTGAGGGAACTCATACTTCCAGGACACGCGGATGCAGGCTATGTGATTTTTATCTAAAGGTAAAGGAAGAAGAAGGAGAGAATTTCATAGAAACAGCTGTTGTGCGAAAAAAATCCAGATAAGACGTCCGCCTGCCTGACAGCCCGCTTCGCTGCGAGGCGAGCAGGCAGGCTCACTTCTACAACCCGTAAACCTTCCCGCCTTGCACCGAGGCAGGTCTCTTTTTTATTTCTTCGTATGTATAAACAGGCCCGTTTGTGCAGACATATTCTGAGCCGTGGTAGCACTGCCCGCATTTGCCCATGCCGCATTTCATACGGGCCTCAAGCGTAACTGCAATCTGCCTGTCCTGCATTCCTCTTAACAAAAGCTCTTTAATTGTATTCCTAATCATTACATCAGGCCCGCAGATGTAAGCGTATGCATTTTTAAAATCAACTTTTACCTTGCTTAAATGTTCTGTAACAAGTCCGGCATTCCCTTTCCAGTTTTTATCCTTCATGTCAACCGTCAGAATAACTTCAACGCCCTTTCCGCTCCATGCCTTTATCTCTTTTTCAAAAAGAATTTCAACAGGATTTTTTGAACCGTAAAGCAGAAATATTTTCCTGAACTGTTTCCTATTCATCAGGATGAAATTAATAAGAGAACGCAAAGGCACTATGCCTATACCGCCGGCAATAAATACAATATCGCATTTCTTTGCGACATCAGCCCTGAATCCGTTTCCATAAGGGCCTCTCAGCCAGATGATATCCCCTTTTTTCAGCTTATGAAGCGCGCTTGTAACAGCGCCGGCTTTCTTAATCCCAAATTCAATATGTTTTTGAAACCCTTTTGTTGATGTCACTGATATAGGAACCTCGCCTGCGCCCCAAACAGACACCATAAAAAACTGCCCGGGTATGTAGTCTATAAATCCCCCCCTGCCCCCCTTTGACAAAGGGGGGTGAGGGGGGATTTGTGTTTGTTCAGGTACAACCCTGAAAAGTTTAACATCGCACCCGGTATCAATGACCTCTTTTATTTTTGCCTTAAAAGGCATGTAGATGTTGACATCATCTTTGTTCATTAAGATTTATTTCTCCAATTAAAACAGGGAGCAGACAGGTAAAGAATTGCTATACGACACCAAAGAATAAAAGTTAAGAGTTTAAAGTTTAGAGTTAAGGGTTGAAGATAGCTTAACTTTTCACTTTTAACACTATCTAATAATCTGTCGATTATAAGAATTCTGAAGCAGTCTTCCTCATATATACGCATAAGTTATTTAATCTCCACTTTTATTTTCTGTGATATGGTTGCCATATCAATTCTTCCGGGACAGGTGATTGTGCATCTGCCGCAGCCGACGCATCCGAATTTATTAAACTGCTCGGGATAATAAAGCAACTTATGAAACCACCACCTCTTGGTTCTCACAGACTTTTTCTCAGCAGGGATATTCCCTCCCGCCATTCTTGTAAATCCCTTGAAAAAGCACGTGTCCCATATCCTGATTCTTTTGCCTTTAATCCCCCCTTGCCCCCCTTTAGTAAAGGGGGGGTGGGGGGATTTGTTTGTCTCGGATTTGTCTACCACATTAAAACATGTGCAGACCGGGCACTCGTAAACACACCCTCCGCATTCAAAACACCGCATGCTGACCCAATCCCAGAAAGAGTCGTTTACTTTGCCTGCAAGGATTTTCTGCCTGGTCTCCTCAAGGTTAATTCTTTTCTCGAACTTTGTTTGGGCGCTCAGGACGATTTCATACTGGTCATCATAATCCTGCTTCTGCGCGTCTTCAAACAAATGCCTGAAGCTGCCGGTTATTTTTTCACCTGCATAAGAGCCTGTCTGGACAAAATATCTGTCTCCCATATCCGTAAGCTGAACATCAAAGCCTGATTCGAGAAAAGGGCCGGTTCCAAGGCCGTTGCAAAAACAGGTGGGAGCAGGATTATTGCATCCTATAGAAATAAATATGGTATTTCTTCTTCTGGATATATAATAACTGTCCTCAAATTTCCTGTTCGGGCGTTTGAGGTCATAAGATAATTCGGTTTTGCCGCTGTAAAACCTGTCAATCAGGTTTATCGCTGAAATGTCGCACGGCCTGACACCAAAAATAAGCTTCTTCACCGTGTTTTTGCTATCTTTGATTTTTGTACCGGAATATTCAAACATCTCTTCAACCTGCGGCAATACAAATTCTTTAGGCAAAGGCATTGATGAAGGGCAATCCAGACTTATCTCGTGAATCTGCCCTACAGTTTTAAACACAAAATCTCTGTAAAAACTCTTCATGGGCCCTATAAGCTCCATCTCTTTCCTCAACTGCCTGAGCCAGTAGGACAGATAGTTTTTATCAAGTATGAGGTCTTTTTTCATTTTAAAATACCTTTTTATTTTGTCATCATTAACCAGAAAATCTCCCCTAACCCCTCTTTACCAAAGAGGGGAATTCCCCCCTTTGAAAAAGGGGGGTGGAGGGGGATTTTTATATCCTTTTGTGCCGACTATATTTTATTTATCCTCTCTATCTTTGCCGCGCATACTTTGTATTCCGGAATTTTTGCATTAGGGTCAAGCGCAGAATTTGTAAGCAGGTTAGCCGGTGACTCATGAAAATGAAAAGGAATAAATATTGTTCCTTCAATTATCATGTTTGTAACGCTTGCAATTGTCTCTATGCTGCCCCTCCTGGTTGAAACACGTATCTTTGCCCTGTTTTTAATTCCAAACCTTTTTGCATCTTCAGCGTTAATCTCCACAGTGCATTCAGGCTGTTCCCTTTCAAGAGTGGCTGTCCTTCTGGTCATAGTTCCTGTGTGGTATTGGAAATAACTTCTTCCCGTAGTAAGAATAAACGGGTATTTTTCATCCGTCTGTTCATCCGGCGGAATAAAATGAACCGGTATAAATGAGCCAAGCCCCCTTGCAAATTTCCTTCTGTGCAGGAACGGCGTACCTTCTTGCTTAACATCCCTGCAGGGCCACTGGATACCAAAACCCTCTTCAAGCCTGTGATGCAGTATGCCTCTGTAAGACGGGGTAAGAAGGGCTATTTCCTCCATTATCTCATGCGGAGCCTTGTAATCCATGTCATAGCCCATCTTCTTTGAGAGGCCGCATATTATCTGCCAGTCCGGCATTGCCTCTCCTGCAGGCTCAACAGCCTTCCTGATTTTTTGAACCCTTCTCTCTGTATTTGTAAATGTCCCTTCTTTTTCAGCAAAACTTGCTGCCGGCAGCACAACATGCGCAAGTTCGGCTGTTTCAGACATAAATATATCCTGCACAACGAGAAATTTAAGTTTCTTAAGCGCCTCAACAGTATGACTGGCATCAGGGTCTGAAATAACCGGATTTTCACCCATGATATACATTGCCTTTAACTTGTTTTTCAAAACGGCATTCAGCATTTCCACAAGTGTAAGTCCTGATTTGCGGGGAAGCACCATCCTCCATGCAGACTCAAATTTTTTTCTTGCTGATGCATCCTGAACGCTTTGATACCCTGTATATACTTCCGGAATCGCTCCCATGTCGCATGCGCCCTGCACATTATTCTGCCCCCTTAGCGGGTTGAGCCCGGCCATAGCATGCCCGACATGAGCCGTAAGCATAGTAAGATTAGCGCAGGCGCGGACATTATCAACCCCGGTGATATGCTGGGTAATGCCCATTGAAAAAAACAGCATAGACCTGTTTTCCGCCGCATACATTCTGGCAACCTTCCTTATATCATCTGCGGAAACACCGGTTATGGCTTCTCCTATGTCAGGAGGATAGCGCCTTACAACCTTTTCAAACTTGTCAAATTTTTCTGTCCTTCTTTTTACAAATGCGATATCAACGAGTCCTTCGTTAATAATAACGTTCATTATGCTGTTCAGCAGGGCGACATCAGTGCCGCTTTTGTGCTTTAAATGAACATGTGCAAATTCTGATATCATATTGCTTCTGGGGTCAGCAACAATCAATAAAGCGCCCCTGTTAACCGCATCAAGCATGTGCATGCCTATCATTGGATGCTGCTCAGTGGTATTAGAGCCTATTACAAACAGCACCTTGGCGTCTTTTATTTCGCTTATGGAATTTGTCATAGCGCCTGAACCAAATGCTTTTGCAAGGCCGCCGAGTGTGGATGAGTGGCAGAGCCGGGCGCAGTGATCAATATTGTTTGTACCTATCACAGCACGCGCAAACTTCATCATCAGATAGTTTTCTTCATTTGTGCATTTGGCAGAACTGAGGATGCCTATAGAATCAGGACCTGAGGTGTTTTTTATTCTCGTAAGGTTTCGGGCAATATAATTTAGAGCTTCATCCCATGAAGCCTCACGGAAAAGGGACGAGGGACGAGGGATGAGTTTAGAGTCTTTCGTTGAACGTTGAACGTTGAACGTTGAACGTTTTTTAGAGGTTATTCTAATAAGTGGTTTTGTAAGTCTGTCAGGGTGCTGGACAAATTCATGACAGTTCCAGCCTTTTACACAGAGACTGCCCCGGTTTACAGGATGGCTTCTGCTTGGAGAAACGCCGATTACAGCGCCTTTATCTACATGGAGATAAAGACCACAGCCGCAACCGCAGTATGGACATATTGTTGGAACTTTATCCATTGGAAAATTTTACTCAAACCAGCAGGTAAAAAACAAGGGTTATAATATAAATAAAAGAAACTTGACGGGGTTTTCTCTAATGAAACCTGCCAGTGCAGAACTTTGATTTAATCTTCGTTTATAATTCCCTTATGGACATTAAAAAGAAACTGAAGTATGTTCCTTCCTCTCCCGGCATTTATATAATGAAAGGAACAAAGGAAAAAGTCATTTATGTGGGCAAGGCGAAAAACTTGCGAAACAGGCTGAGATCATATTTCGTCAAATCCGCTTCACCGGATGCACGGAAGTTGAAAATGATAAAAGAAATCAGAGACTTTGAATACATAGTGACTCAAAACGAGCTTGAGGCGCTCGTGCTTGAGGCAAATTTCATAAAAAGATCAAAACCAAGATACAATATCATCCTGAGAGATGACAAAAACTACCCCTATCTAAGACTTACGAGCAACGAGGACTGGCCCAGGCTCGAGGTTGTGCGAAAATATGAAAAAGACGGCTCTGTTTATTTCGGTCCTTATATTCCTGCAGGAGCCATGTGGGAAATGCTGAAATTTATACGCCGGAATTTCCCGCTCAGAACGTGCAAATATAATCTTAAAAAACCGATAAGACCCTGCCTGCAACATCAGATTAAGAGATGCCTTGCCCCATGTGCGGAAACCCTTCGGGCGCAGGAAGACAAAAACAGATACTCTGAAACAGTCAATGAAGTAAAACGCTTTCTGCACGGCGAAAAAAAAACGCTTCTCTTTAACCTCAGCAAAAAAATGCAGGAACTTTCCGGAAAAATGCAGTTTGAAGAGGCAGCTTTAATACGAGACAGAATCAAGGCAATTGAAAAAGCAAGGCAATACCAGAGGGTGATATCACCGGAACTCGGAGATATTGATGTCATCGGTATATACAGAGAAGGAGCTGAAGCATCTGTATTCATGCTTTTTGTAAGAAACGGCATGATAATCGGTCAAAAAGGCTTTATTTTGGAAAAGCTCGGGAATATAGAAAACACAGAGCTCATCACAAACTTTATTGAACAGTTCTATTTAAAAGAAATGCCCCTGCCTGAGAGGATTATAATTCCTTTTAGAGCAAAACTCGATACCCAGAGGCAGTGGCTGAACAAGAAAAAAGGGGCTAAAGTTGAATTGTCCGGAGCAAAAAATAAAAAGGACTCGGAGATTCTCAAAATGGCTTCAGATAATGCATATCATACATTCGCAGTGCATGATAAAATAAAAACATCCGGTACAATAAAAGAAACAACTGCTTCACTGAAAAAACTCCTTAACCTTAAAACAGTCTTGAGCAGGATAGAGGCAATAGACGTCTCAAACATATCCGGCTCTGAAGCAGTGGGCGCGCTTGTTATATGGGAAAACGGAAAATTCATCAAAGATGATTACAGGCTTTTTAAAATAAAAACAGTTAAAGGAATTGATGATTTTGCTATGATAGGAGAAGTGGCCGGCAGGCATTTTAAAAACCTTTCTGAAAAAGAGGAGAAGCTGCCAAATTTAATTCTTATTGACGGAGGCAGGGGTCAGCTTACATCTGTTGTTAAAGCCATGAAAAAATTTGCATTGCCAATTGACTTAGCTGCTATTGCAAAGGCAAAGCATGGCAAGACCAAGAGCGAACTGCAAAAAACTGACAGGATTTATCTTACGGGCAGGGCAGATGCCATATTGCTTGAACCCTCCGCGGATGCAACGCGCCTGCTCCAAAGAATACGGGACGAAGCTCATAGATTTGCTGTAAACTATCATAAAAAACTCAGGATTAAAAGAGTCCTTGAATCGCCGCTTGAAAAGATTAAGGGCATAGGAAAAACAAGAAGGCTTTTGCTCTTAAGACACTTTGGCAGTATTGATGCGATAAGAAAAGCCCCGATAGAGGAAATAGTATCCTTAAAAGGAATGAATAAAAAAGTTGCCGGGCTTTTGAAAGAATCCCTCGCAACTATTGATTCCTGCATTGATAATGTCCTATGATGATATTTGTCTTGTCATTCCGGCTTGTCCGGAATCATTCTCCAGAAAGACTCCCGACAAGCGGGAGTGACAGAATAGAGCGGACATTTATTATACAGGATTCAATAACCCGTAGAGGAGGGATAAAATGAAAGAAAACTTAAAACTCATCCCGGATAAATCGGGACAAAACTCAAAACTCAGGATATTTCTTGCCCTGAATGTTATTTTCTGCATCTTATTTTTTATCCCCATAATATCTGATGCAGCGTATAAGATTCACCTTAAAAACGGCAGGACAATATCCGGAATAGAGGAAATAAAACACGGAAACGGGAATGTGAAAATATTTAAAGAAGGAATATTGCTTGATATGCCGAAGACAAATATTCTCAAAATAGAAGAATACAAACCAGCTTTTGTAGAAAAAGAACCTCAAGAGGAAGGAGCCGCTGAAAGCGGAGAAACGCCTGTTGAGAGTCAATCGCCGGATTATACAGATTATAGAAAAAGTTACAAAACAGCACATGTTGAAGAACCGGCTGAAGAGACCGTAGGAGAAGAAGCAACAGAAGAAACCCCTATGGAAGAAAAATCAGGAGAAACTGACGCCGAAATCAAGCATAAAACCAAGACCACAGGAGCAGGCGAATTTAAAGATGGCGTATTAGAACCGGACTCACAACTCAAAGAACTCAGAAAACGCGAGGAGGACAAAACACTGCCGAAACAATTCAAACCCTACAAGGATTTTTTAGAGAAGCAGTACCAGCAGTACCAGCCACAGAAAAAACATGTAGAAGAAAAAAAATAACTTCCGGGATTCAAGACAGGAAAAATTACATGAACATTTATATTTCAGGCTCAATGGCATACGACAGAATCATGGATTTCCCGGGTAAGTTTTCAGACCATATCCTGCCGGATAAAATACATATTCTTAATGTATGCTTTAACGTTAACGGAATGACCGAGAAATTCGGAGGCACTGCCGGCAACATAGCATACTCTTTAAGCCTCTTGAATGAAAGTTCCGTGATACTCGCCACAATCGGCAAAGATTATGAAAACTATTTTGCATGGTTAAAGAAGAATAATATTTCAATTGACGGCATCAAAATAATCAAAGAAGAATTCACCGCCGGCGCATACATAACAACAGACATGGCTGACAACCAGATAACCGGTTTTAATCCCGGCGCAATGAAGCACCGGTCAGAATACAATTTCAATAATTCTACCCCTGAAAATTCAATCGGTTTAATCGCACCCGGAAATCTGCAGGATATGATTGAATACGCAAATATGTTCAGGGACAAGGGCATCAAATTCATCTGCGACCCGGGACAGTCACTTACCGCATGGGAAAACAAACCCCTCACAAAATGGATTGAAGGGTCAACATTGTTAATCGCCAATGACTATGAACTTGAAATGATAATGAAGAAAACAGGATTAAACAAAAAAAACCTTCTTGCCCTCACAAAAACCATCATCACCACTCTGGGCGAGAAAGGTTCAATAATCAGCACGCATGAACCTGCCTGCTCGGTAGGCAGGTCTGAAATTAACATACCGGCAGCAAGAGTACCGAATATTTCAGACCCTACCGGCGCCGGAGACGCATACAGGGCCGGACTGCTGAAGGGGCTTGTCACGAACAAGGACATTGAGACCTCAGCTAAAATAGGAAGCGTCTCAGCTGCATATGCAGTTGAAAATTACGGAACACAGGAACACCGCTATACGTATGAAGATTTTATTAAAAGATACAAAGAGAATTTTGGTGATTTAAGTCTATGAATATACCCATCCTCAGGGCAATTGGAAAGCGGCTTGTAAAAGAAATCACCCCTTTTATTGGAAAATATCATGGAAGCGGCCCGATTAGTAAAGGCGCAAGCGGCGATATGACATATCCATTTGACAAAAAAGCAGAGGAAATAATTTTTGAAGAAATAGAAAAACTCAATAAACCATTCACCTTTGTATCAGAAGAGTATGGATTTAAGGAAATAAAAGGCGGCGGGCAAAAAATTTTAATAGACCCGATTGACGGAAGCAAAAACGCTTTCTCCGGCATACCCTTTTTTTCAACATCAATAGCAGTAGTCAACGGCGATACAGTAAAACACACATCTATCGGATATGTCATAAATCTGATTAACGGCGATGAATTCTGGGCTGTTAAGGACGGCGGCAGTTTTTTTAATGGAAGTCCTGTTAAAACACAGCAGACAGAAGAATTTAATGTTATTGCCTTTGAGGCGCAGACGCCAAAGGTAGATATCCCGAAGATTCTGCCGCTTCTTTCTTTATTCCGAAGGGCAAGATGTCTGGGCTCCACTGCCATTGACATGGCGCTTTTAGCGCAGGGAGCTGTCAGCATGTTCATCGCGCCTGCGCCGTCAAGAAGCTTTGACTTTGCAGGAGGATATCTGCTTATCAAAGAAGCAGGAGGTATTGTTACAGACATGGACGGAAAAAAATTGGATAAAATTCCCGTAGGAATTGAGAAGGCATCACCTCTTCTTGCCTCGGGGAATGAAAAGTTACATCAGAAGGCATTAGAGGTGTTAAAAAAGAAAGGATTTTAAGGAATCAATCTGAAATATCTTCTTTTGGTAAGATTTGTTTCCCATGCCTTACTGTTAATATGGAAATTTCGTTCTGGCTGACTCTATAAATAATTCTGTAATGCCCATATAAAATTTCTAAAATATCTGTCCTCTTAGTTTCTGGCACTCTCCGCCCACTTCGTGGAAAGTCTTTTAATCGTTTCACTTTTTCGAAAAGGTTATCAACCCATTTAGTCGCTGCCTCTGGACTATCCTGTGCTATGTATTCAGCGCTTTCAGATACCCGTTCAATGGCAAGAGGCGACCAGACTATCTTCATTTGCCAATTTTCTTTAACACTTGAGCCTTAGCCTTCTCGTGCTCAATCCCTTTACCTTGCTTAAGTTGTTTCTCGGCCGCCTGAATATCCTCTAAAAGTTCTATCCTTTCTATCATGCCTTCATACTCATTGACATCCAGTAACACAGCAACACCTCGTCCATGCTGAGTGATAACAAGAGGTCGCTTAGTGTTGTGAATCTGTCTCAAGAAGGATGCAACGCCGGCCCTAAATTCAGACATCGGGCGAATGTCTTCGTCAAAAACTAATCTCCGCATAAATAACCTCTCTTATGTACAAAATAGTAACATATTTAATGTACAATATCTGTTACAAAAAAGGCAAGAGCAGATTTAAAGTTAAAGCTCAACTTCTCGGTGAAAAAAAACTTTTAATCAAAGAATTCCTCGAAGCTCAGCTTCGGGGTATAAATAATTATCGTTTC
>ERZ1292633.5028-Hain-H41-02um-R1-5028-length-12070-cov-6_pt1 | contig 12070 bp, 13 predicted proteins | sample MGYA00564406_ERZ1292633 | MGnify/ENA primary metagenome ERZ1292633 (study PRJEB36523, sample SAMEA6512639) | groundwater metagenome | collected 2019-01-08 | study: AquaDiva: Metagenomics assemblies of 32 groundwater samples
GCTTTGGGAGTACGCAAAACCTCTTTAGGAATAAGAACTTCCAGCAAAACCCACACAACCCTGGCAAGATATATCATTCTTATATAGTGGAGCCAAGAATGCCAAAATGTGATCCACAAAACCAGCGGAATGACTATCCACCACACATAACCAAACAATTTTACTAAAGATAATAATTGAGGAAAAAAATCAGACATATGGCAATTGAAAATCTTAAAAAATACAGCCTACTGATATTTTACCCCCACACCTACTTAGTGTAAAGAAACGAAAGCTGATTTTAATTCATAAATTAGTATTTTAAAATCAAGGGATATTAATATGTGCTGTAGGTGTGGGGGTGTACCGCTTTTTTACATAAAAATCTATCTCTAACAAATTATGCGTCTTTTACAAAAACGCATAATAAAAATCTGGCCCGTCAACAGGCCAGATTTTTAAAAGATTACTTCGCTATTTCAAACTTGTCGTCAGAATTTTTTCTGAAATATTTCTTGTTATTAAGATTTAAAACTATAGTATTGGGCTTGACCATTCTTGCCTTTTGAACTTTCTCTATGATCTCATTTTTAGAAAGAGGTTTCTTGGCATTCTTTAAAACATCTACAATAACATCTTTCACAACTCCCGGTTTGTAACCCCATTCGGACAGCGCATACGTCCCTCGTCCCACCAAAACAAAACGCTTATCTTTAATCAACTCGTTATGGACGGTTTGGCTGTGAGCTTGTTTGGGAGAAAACTTAGTGGCGTTGATGGCGTCTGCCATCTCTTTAAAATGCATGGGCTTGCCGTGTTTAGACATCACCATATAAGCCATATCCTTCACTCCGCGCGGCTTAACAGACGGCCATTCCGTAAGACCATATTCTTTATACACATTGGGTTTTATTTCCTTTGACGCATCCAGCCATGACCTCAAAGACTTTTCTGTTCTTGCAATTGGGAGCTTGGCAAATTCGCGGGCAGAAAGTATTTTATTTAAGGATTCTAAAAGTTCGTGTTCTTTTAAAAGCTGATTTCTCTGTTTTAAATACGCCTTAAGCGCTTTCAGGGCCAATTTCAATTTTTCATAAGTATTTTTGTTTATGGACCAAGTGGAATGCATTTCAGGAGTTTCTGTGTGTCGAGAAAAAGGATCGGCAAACGTTAACAAAAAGAATATGGCAGATCTCTGATCAACGCTCTTGGCAGACTTGTCCAACAAAATATCTAAATCTTCTTCTAGAAGTTTCATTTCTCTTCTTAAGTCTCCGTGTTCAACAAGGTGTTGCTGTAAGTGCTGTACGACCGGAATAATATTGTCCGCCATCGCGGACTCTTTAAGAGTTTTGATGGCGCTAGCCTCTATCTGTCTAACGCGCTCCCTAGTAATACCCCACTCCTGTCCTATTTCTTCCAAGGTACATCGTCTGCCATCGTGCAAACCAAAACGCTTCACGATGACTTGACGCTGTCTGGGTGGAAGTTGGGAGATAAATTCTTTAACTAAATTCAAAGGATGAATATTTTTTGCTGTGCCCATAAAAATAAATTCTTTAAGTTAATAATATTTCTAAGTCTTTATTTAAATTCTTAAATTCATCATAATATAAACCAGGGTAATTTAAGCATAAAAGTTTTGGGGTGTCAATGACTTGCGCAAAAACAAAGAAATTTATGGTATAATAAATACGATTCAATTAAATTTCATATTTGTGTCTAAATTATTAAAAATTTTTATCCAGCAATTCAATATAGTGAGCGCCTGCAAAAATTATCGAGTAAAAATTTGGCAATGCCCTAATTTTTTATTTCCAGTGATGGGCTTTATCACTATTTTGGGCATGCTCACCACCTATTATCTTGGTATATCAAATGATATCGATCCTTATACGGTAGCTCTGATGGTTTTGGGCATAAGCACCATTTTGTTCTTAATAGGCCATTTTATAGTAGCCAGCTTCCAAATGTTGGCGGAAACAAATCAGATAAAATCGGATTTTATAAGCATTGCCTCACACCAACTAAGAGCGCCCCTGTCTTCATTAAAATGGTCCTTAGAATTTCTATTGGATGGGCGCGCCGGAGAGCTCGGCGACCAACAAAAACACTATTTGGAAATGTCTCGTCAGGATAATGTCCATATGATAACGCTGGTAAATAATCTTCTGGATGTTTCGCGCATAGAGGCCGGCTTGATGGATCTCGTCAAAAGACCCCTATCTCTAAAAGATGTTGTGACGGAAACCCTGAACGATTTAGCAGAATATATAAAATCACAAAACGTCACCATGGAGCTTAAAATTGACGGTGATTTGCCTGAGGTTTTGGGCGACCGAGAAAAAATAAAAATGTGCGTACAAAATTTAATAGACAATGCCGCCAAATATTCATTAGCGGGCGGGAAGGTTGTGATAAGCATTATTCAAAATAAAAAATTTGTAGAATTTAATGTTCAAGACGGAGGTTTGGGTATACCGAAAAAAGCACAAAAAGGTATTTTTCAAAAATTTTACCGGGCGGAGAATACAAAAAGTTATTCCGTGAATGGTTCCGGATTGGGACTGTTTATTGCTAGATCCAATATTGAAGCGATGGGTGGCCAGATAGGATTTGATTCAACAGAAAATCATGGAAGTCATTTCTGGTTTAAATTGCCGATTAATTCGCCAGCTGGCGAATTAAATTTAAAAAAATAATTTATAAATTAATAATTAAAAAGTAATTAATAGATTCTCAAAATCAGATTTGAGATTTGATTTTTGAGATTTGAGATTAAAACGTATGGACAAAAAAATATTATTTATAGAGGACGAGAAAAGTTTGCAGGAAATTTTAGGTCAAGCGCTAAAACAGCAGGGATTCGAGGTTAAGGAGGCCCTCAACGGACAAGATGGGCTCGATCTTGTGGCAAAGTTTGATCCGGACTTGATCTTGTTAGATTTAATATTGCCCAAATTAAACGGTTTTGAAGTACTGGAAAAAATTAAAGGCAATGAAGCGACCAAAAATATCCCGGTAATAATATTGACCAATCTTGAAAATAGTGAGGACATCCAGCGCGTTTTAGAGTTAGGAGCTTTTGATTATCTTGTAAAATCCAATTATTCTCTCAACGAAATTATCAATAAAGTTAAGGGCGCTCTAATTAAGTAAAAATATGGCCCAAATAGTCGAGGACTCACAATTAGCGGCATTCTTAGAAGACAGCGATTTAGTTTCCGCCAACGACCTAAAGTCCGCTCTGGAAGAAGCCAAAAAAAATAAGACGCCACTGGAACAAGTTCTGATTAAAAGCGGGAAAATTTCCAATGAAAATTTAGCCGAACTCAAGGCTTATATTTTAGGTATACCTTTTGTGGATTTGACCAAAGAAAGCATACCTAAAAATATTTTGCAGACAATACCTGAGCCTGTGGCGCGCCAACACAATATGGTGGCATTTAAAAAAAATGACGGCGCCCTGGAGGTGGCTGTTTTAGACTTAAATGATTTGCAAACTATCGATTTTTTAAGAAAAAAAACTGGTCTCAAGATACTGCCCCGCCTTACCAATCAAGAAAGCATAAAACACGCCATGGGCCAGTATCAAAAAAGCTTGTCAGCAGAATTTGAAGGAATTTTGCAAAAAGATTCTGAAAAGATAACGCTCGTAGAAGAAACGGATACTGATAAAAACGCCAAGGCCGAGACGCTACAAAAAATGGCAAGCGAATTGCCTATTATACGCATTGTAGATACATTGACTAAACACGCGATTTTACAGAATGCATCCGACATACATATTGAACCGATGGAACAAGAAGTCTTAGTAAGATATCGCGTAGATGGAATACTCCATGACGCCATGACGCTTCCCGCCCAGATACAAGTAGGACTGGCGGCGCGCATAAAAGTTATGGCAAACTTAAAACTGGACGAACATCGTCTGCCGCAAGATGGGAGGTTTAAAATTTCCACCGATGAATACAATTTTTCCATTCGTGTTTCTATACTACCCGTATATTATGGTGAAAAAATAGTAATGCGACTTTTGCCCGAAGACACCCGGAGCTTAACCTTGACTGAATTGGGATTTGACGGAGAAAGCCTGGAAGTCTTACAAAGAAATATTAGAAAACCAGTGGGCATGATTTTGGCGACAGGACCCACAGGGTCGGGAAAAACAACAACTTTATACACGATTTTAGAAATGATCAATACCCCAAAAGTGAACATTTCTACAATTGAGGATCCGATTGAATACCAAATTCCCCGAGTAAATCAAACACAGGTAAAGCCGGATATAGGGCTGTCGTTTGCCAACGGCTTAAGATCGCTTTTGCGCCAAGATCCGAACGTGATTATGGTAGGAGAAATCCGAGACAACGAAACTGCTTCTTTGGCTATTAACGCGGCATTAACGGGTCATCAGGTTTTGTCTACTTTGCACACCAATAGCGCCGCGGGAGCCATGCCCAGATTGATAGATATGAGAACAGAGCCGTTTTTGTTGTCATCCACCCTTAACGCTATTATCGCCCAACGATTAGTCAGGAGACTAGGGCCAGCCAAAGAAAAATACAAACTATCTCCGGAAGAGATCCAGCATATGTCTAAAGAAATTGACCTAAAAAAAATAGTGGAAGTTTTGATCAAAGAAAAAATTGTTGGTCCCAACGCTAAAATTGAAGACATTACTTTTTACCGCCCCAAACCATCTGAAGAGGCCCCCGACGGATACAAAGGCCGCATCGGTATACATGAGGTGTTGGAAGTAACGCCGGCAATAAAAGAATTAATATCAAAATCCGCATCAAGTGATGAAATAGAGTTAGAAGCAAGAAAAGAAGGCATGATAACAATGCTTGAAGATGGATTTAAAAAGTCAATCCAAGGAATAACCTCCTTGGAAGAAATATTTAGAGTAACTAAGGAATAGTTTAATAAAAATTTTCAATTATCAATTTTCAAACAATTTCCAATTAAAAACATTGAAAATTAAACCATTAAAAATTGTTTAGAAATTAAAAATTAGAAATTAGAAATTCAAATTTATGCCCATCTATAAATACGAAGCCAAAACTTCGGGAGGACAAATTATAAACGGCAAAAAAGAGGCGGCTGATAAAGCGACTTTAGAAAAAATATTAAAAGAAGACGACCTGACTATCGTCGAAGCTTTTGTTGAAAAAAGAAACGCGATGCAAATGATTTCAGATTTGGTCCAAAAAATCCTACCTGTGGGCATCACCGAAAAAATGCTTTTTGCCAGATACCTGCATATTATTATTAAAGCGGGATTTTCCATCAACAAAGCGTTGAGCATACTTATTTTGCAAACTAAAAATAGAAAAATGCGCGACGCATTAGAAACCATACGAATCGGAATAACACAAGGCAACGCCTTTTCAGAAGAATTGAAAAAATTTCCCAATATATTCAATGAGCTTTTTGTAAATATGGTAGCAGTGGGAGAAAAATCTGGTAGCTTGCAGGAATCTTTGAAAATTATAGCCAAAAGTTTACAGAAGGATCATCAGCTAAAATCTCGCATCAAGGGAGCAATGGTTTATCCTGCCGTAATAGTAACGGCGCTTTTGGGCATCGGTATTTTGATGTTAGTTTTCGTAATTCCCCAATTGGAAACAGTATTTGGCGAAATGGGCTTTGAATTGCCCCTCACTACGAAAATTCTTCTTGGGGGAAGCAAGTTTTTGTTAGATTACTGGATATTTTTCTTGGCAGGAGCAATAATTTTAATTTATGCCCTTTGGACTATGGCTCATACAAAATTGGGTCATAAATTTTTAAGCCGACTTTTTTTAAGACTGCCCATCTTTAAGCCTTTAGTACAAAAAATCAACACGGCCCGCATTATGCGCACTTTGGGATCTTTGCTTTTGGGCGGAGTGTCTCTTACGGAAGCGCTTAAAATTTCAGCCGGAACTATTTCCAACGCTGAATATTCTGATTCCCTGCTTGAAACCGCCAAGGCAGTAGAAAAAGGCATGCCCATACATCAGACGTTTGAAAAATACCCTGTTTTGTATCCTCCTTTGGTTTCACAAATGATAGTGGTGGGAGAAGAAACAGGAACATTAGCGGACATACTTTTACAATTAGCCGCCTTTTACGAAAGCGAAGTTACAGCCGCTACTAAAAACATGTCATCTATCATAGAGCCCGTCGTAATGATTGTGGTAGGATTGGCCGTTGGATTTTTCGCCTTAGCCATCATTCAGCCAATGTATTCAATGGCTAATAATCTATAAAACAAAATTGTGTTTATATCTTATTCCAAAAATCATCGGGGTTTTTCATTGATTGAACTGCTGATTGTTTTTGTTATTATAGCTATTTTAGGAACTCTTGGAATTTTAACCTTTTACCAGTCCACCCGCAGTATATCTTTGGATAATGATTTACAGATTGCGGTGGAAACTCTGAATAAAGCGCGACAATATTCCATAGATTCAAAGAATAGAACGCCTTGGGGCACACACTTTAACCAAGATGGCTTAGTCCTCTTTTCTGGCACCACATTTAATCCCTCGGATCCGACAAATGTGACGCTCAATCTCTCCACGTATTCGACTTTTTCTCTCATATCTTTGAGTGGCGGAAGTGACGTTATTTTTAATCAATTAAACGGGTCAACTTCCTCTTATGGATATGTGGTTGTGTCACTAAAAAACAATCCTTCCGATTTAAAAACTATTTATATTCAACCCTCTGGTATAATAAACGTGACGAGCCCCTCCCCCACCCCCAGCGTATAGAAAATTTCGAGCGGAATATTTTTATTTAAATATCTTATGCAATTAATTTGTAATAAAATTAAAAACGGTTTTGGTTTAGTGGAGCTTTTGGTCGTTATTTTTATTATCTCTTTAAGTTTAGTATATATTTTCGGTATAGTTTCTCAGCTTACCAAAGCAAGCGGAAATGCCCATTTCTCTTACCAGGCCAATCTCATCAACGAATCAAATTTTGAAATCATCAGGGCCTTAAGAGATTCTAGCTGGACCACAAATATTGCTCCTCTAATAAGTGGCGCGACATATTATACAAATACTCAAGGCGGCGTCGTTTCTCTTACTCAAATTGATCCTGGTTTGATTTATCAAAATTTCCAAAGTTCGATAGTTGTTGGAATGGTTTATCGAGATGGGAGTGATAATATCGCTTCCTCCGGAACGCTCGACACTGATATGAAAAAATTTACCAGCGCAACATCGTGGACTTTTCGCGGACAAAATAAATCCGCTCAAGCGGTTTATTATTTGGGAAATATAATAGGAAATTAAATGATAAAGATGAAAATTTTTAAAAATAAAAAAATAAATTCGTCCGGAGTGTCTTTGGTAGAAATGATAATTTACGCCGCAATTTTTTCCACCATATCTTTGGTGTTGGTTTCTTTTTTGGTTGGCGCAATGCGAGCGTGGATAAATGCTAAAACACAAAGAGATTTAGTAGTTGGCGCTCAACACGCCTTAAACGTCGTCTCGCAAGTGGTTCGTCCCGCCCAAAATATCTATCTCCCCGAAAGCTCTCTGGGCGTTACCTTAGGAGCATTAAGCGTGACGACAGAGCAAAATCCGCCCGCACATAACATAAAATTTTACGTTACAGACAGCACTCTTTATGAACAAGATGGTACGACGCCCGCTTTTGCAATTACTCCCAATAATATTTCTGTTTCTCAATTTCAAATCAACACCATCACCTCTTCTTCCACGCCACAGGGAATACAAATTTCTTTAGGTCTTTTATCCAGGGCAATTCCAGCAACAAATAAAACTTTTTATGCGACCATGGTTTGGCGCGGGGGATACTAAAAAATATGTACAAAAATATCTTAAAAAAAATATCTGCCCTGAAACTTTGTGCTGACGCTAATTCACAAGGCGGCATCACCTCTTTAATAACCATCATAGTAATACTATCGATTTCCGCTCTTGTGGTCGGCTCGTTTTCATTAAGCGCCGCCAATAATATATCCAGCCAAAAAAACACCTTAAAATCTTTTGGTTCTTATTATGCTTCAGAGAGCGGGCTGGAAGATGCTGTTTTAAGAATCAGAAAGGGCCTCGCTCTTCCTCAGCCAACACCTCAACCGATCGGAGATTCGAGTGTAACAGTAAACATCTCTTCTATTGGCTCAAGCACTAAAACGGCGACAGCTGTTTCTGCTTATGGCGATATTTATAGATCAACACAAACTACAACAATTCTGACGGACGGAAAAACTGGTTTTAATTATGGAGCACAAGTTGGCGAGGGGGGACTTATTATGAGAAACGGTAGCATGATATCCCCCGGCAATGTTTTTTCAAATGGACCAATTGCTGGTAGCCCCAACAAGCCGCTAATTGCAGGTGATGTTTTGGTAGCAGGAAACAATTCCATCCAAAGCATTATAGTTTCTGGCAATGCTACAGCTCACAGTTTTGACAATTGCACCATAGTTCAAAAAAGAACAAATGTTACAGGAGGCACGGTCAATGACTGCCCTGCCGGGTCTACCTCCACCATAACTAGCCCATTAGATCCCATGCCTCTCCCTGTTGATGATGGTTTATTAAGCGCCTGGAAAAATCGAGCGCAGCTGGGCGGCACAATTAATGGCGACGTTATTTTGTCCGACATCCAAAGCTATGGGCCAAAGAAAATAAATGGCAATTTAACTATAGGCAATAGTTCTATAATAACCCTAAACGGAACAGTGTGGGTCACTGGAAATGTTACGATATTAAACAATGCAACTATCAAATTAAATGCGTCCTACGGAACCAAAAGTGATGTTCTGATGGCTGATGGAAGATTTATAACAAGCCCTGGAATTGTTTTGCAAGGATCGGGAAATCCTAGTAGTTTTTTGATGATTCTATCATTAAGTAATTCCCAAGATGAAGATAATCCCGCCATAGAAATAAAAAACAATTTAATCGGAGCGATAATTTATGCCGCCAATGGATTGGTAGTAATTAATAACGGAGTTATGGTCAAAGAAATAACCGCTTATAAATTACTCATGAAAGAAAACGCTCTGCTCAGCTATTCGACTGGACTTGCTAATGTTCAATTTAATATGGGAAGCTCTGCTGGATGGAGCATTTCCGGATGGCAAGAAATACCGTAAATTAGAATTTAGGAGCCAGGAGTTAGAATCTAGTACAAATTACGAATAAAAATCTATTTTTATTTCTTTACACCAAGTAGGTGTGGGGGTAAAATTTAACTGTATGCATAATTTTTTACAAAAAATCAAAAATTTTTCCGTACTTGAATTAAGGCCTGAACCGATAGCCATCAGCTTTAACGATTCTTCTTTAAGATTTTTGACACTCCAAAAGAAAACTTCCTCCATTTTACCCGAGAATTACTGGCGTGAGGCCTTACCCAAAAATACCGTAGTGGGAGGAGAGATAAAAGAAGTAAAAGTATTTGCAAATTGTTTAAAAAATGGTTTGCACAAAATAGGCGTTGGAAATAAAAAGGCCACACATGCCATAATTGTACTGCCAGAAAACGCAACTTTTCTCCAACCCCTTTCTTTGCCTAAAATGTCCAAAGAAGAGATAGATGCGTCTTTGGCGACCTTGGTTGAGCAAAACATACCCTTGTCTAAAGAAGAGGTTGAGGCCGACTGGCAATTTGTTGATTCGAATGAAAATAACCAACAAACCAACATTCTTGTTGCGGCCACATCAAAAATAGGCATTGAAAAAATTTTAGAAGCTATGCGCACAGCCTCCATAGTCCCAGTCGCTCTTGATCTGGCCCCTCTATCAATAGTCAGGTCTCTTATAAATAAAGCGGACGAAAAGTCGCGACTTATAATACATTTCAATCACGACAAAACCATTTTTGTGCTTCACGATGGCAAATCCATAGATTTAGCAATGTCCAGTTTAAGCGGTATAGATTTCATACAGAAAAAAATAGCAACAGAATTACACGCGGACCCTTCGACAGGCTCAGGGCGAGACCCTTCCGCGGCATTTGACTTGATGAGCGTAAAGGAATTTTCCAATGATAATGTCAAGGAAAAAAAGGCTCTGGAAAATTCTTTAGCGGATATCATAGATCAAATAAATAAATTCAAATCTTTTGAACATTCGCCTTCTGAAAAATCCGACTCCAAAAAGCATTGCGTCTGCCAAGAAATAGTGCTTTCAGGATATTTAGCTTCTTTACAAGTAGTGGCTAACGTCATATCCCAAAAAACCAATTTACCTGTTGTCGTGGGAAACCCGTGGCAACAAAACGGCGAATTGGACATTATCCCCAAAATGAACCTCTCCGAATCGCTTCAGTTTTGCGCCACAATAGGGGGCGCCATTTACGCGCGCCAATGGTTTTTAAATCCCGTTCTTGAATAAATATGGATATTATCAATTTACTGCCCAAAAAACAAAAATCCGACTTAAAAACAGAACAAGGCCTTCGTCTTGTGGTTTTTGCCCTGTCTTGGTTATCTTTTACGATTTTAATTTTATGTTTACTGCTTTATGCGTCAAATTCGTATTTAAAAATACAACAAAAATCTTTAGACGATAATTTGGCGTCGCAAAAAAATAATCCTCGCTGGGCAGAAGTTTTAAATTCAGAAACAAAGTTAAAGGATTTGAATACATCAATAAAAAATGTCCTGACTTTACAATCCAAAATAAAATTTTGGTCTCCATTTTTAGCGGAAATGGCAAATAACAATACCGCCGGAATAAGTTTTAAAAATATTACGCTAAACACCACCGGAAAACTCGCAGTAATTTCAGGCCATGCCGAAACTCGAGAAAATGCCTTAGATTTTCAAAGCGCTCTGGAAAAAAATAGTTTTGTAAGCGAGGTAAAGGCTCCGCTGGAAAATTTTCTTGATCAGACCAACATTGATTTCTCTTTTACTCTGCTTTTAAAATAAATATGACACTAAAAACAAAAAGCATATTACTTATATCATCGCTATCAATAATACTCCTGGCGCTTTTGTGGTGGCTCATATTTATGGCCACTCAAACGTTACCCTCTCAAAAAAAACAGCTGCAAGATACCACGACAAGCTTTCAGAGCACTCTTTATAAATTATCCAATGCCAAAGAGTACGACGACACTTTAAAATTCATTAAAAATAATACGGCCTTAATAAGCTCCCTTTTTACAAATCAAAAGGACGCCCTGACTTTAGTTAAAACTTTCGAAAAAGACGCTCAAAAAAACAATTTACAATTGAAAATTAAAAAGCTCGCCAGTGGCGCCAACGAGGCCACATCCTTAAAATTTAATTTGGATTTGACCGGATCTTTTATAAATATTTATCACTTTTTAAATGCCCTAGAGGCATACCCTTATTTTATAAATATAAATAATATAAATATTAATCGCGCCGAAACTTCAACAAACACTAAAGGCGTCAAAAACGCTCCGGCACTTGTGACCACCGCGATTATTGTTGATGTTTTAATTCAAAAATAATATGCAGATTTACATTGATAAAATAAAAAAAAATCTAGATAAGACTTTTAAGCCTCTGAAAGCTTTTTTGTATAAATTGAATGCGACCGGTTTATCAAAGGTTTTTTTCTGGTTTTTCGTCACAGTTTCGATAGTTTCTTCTTTATTGATTTATTTTATTTTCATCAAAACCCTGCCCGCGGACTCTTTGAATGTTCAAGGTGGTTCATTGATAAATTTGCCCACTCAAGACATAGATCAGGTCAATACAAATTTAAACAATAAGAAAAATTTTAAGTCTGCTGAAATAAAAAGCGATCCGTTTGCTTTTTAAATTTTCTGTTATAAAATTAATCCAACATGCCACAGCCTGCCCTCGTAGTTCAATGGATAGAACAGGACTCTTCTAAGGTCTTGATGTAGGTTCGATTCCTACCGAGGGCACCACGTTGGAAAAGTCAATGCCTCGCGCGGGCAAAGCCCGCGCTCGGAGACCAAATCGTATGGATTTTTCGGGGCAAAAAGAAATTCCTGATTCCGTTAAAAACAGAAAAGAAAAATTTATCAAACACTCCCAAGAGACGACACTTTCCGTGTTTTAGGCAAACACATTTTGCACTCAAGACAACCTCAGAGCTTCATTAGGAGT
>ERZ1292633.5029-Hain-H41-02um-R1-5029-length-12069-cov-5_pt1 | contig 12069 bp, 7 predicted proteins | sample MGYA00564406_ERZ1292633 | MGnify/ENA primary metagenome ERZ1292633 (study PRJEB36523, sample SAMEA6512639) | groundwater metagenome | collected 2019-01-08 | study: AquaDiva: Metagenomics assemblies of 32 groundwater samples
CACACGGAGGCGACCCCTCTGTCCAGGACCCGTCCAATGCATCCCACACGGGGCTCCCAGGGGCTCATACGGGGCTCCCAGGGGCTCATCCTTCCAATATTGACCGGTGCGGTTGTGTCATCTCCTTCCAAAGGTCTCCAACGGCCAAACGCCAACGCGGGGCGCCTCATTCATTCATTCATGCCCCTTCACAGTTTAAAAAAAAAAGAAAAAATAACCGAAAAGACCCTCCCTGATCTCGTCTAGAAGAGCGTGGCGTCGGGCGAGCGGGCACGTTTGTGCCCTGCCGCCTCGCGTGGGGGCTCTGTCCGTGGACGCTCGCTGTAATGCGGCGGACCGCTGCGGTACTCTCCTCGGCGATCATCGGCCCCTCCGCGGTAGTCCCCCCGCGGGCGGTCGTCACGTCGGTCGTCACCACGGTAGTCTCGAGGGCGGTCATCGCGGGGACGTTCGTCTCGCGGGCGGTCGTCTCCGCGGTAGTCTCGCGGCCTGTCCTCACGCGGGCGGTCGTCACGCGGGCGGTCGTCACGAGGGCGGTCGTCGCTCCGGTAGTCCCGTCGGTCGTCGCTGCGGTAGTCCCGTCGGTCATCGCGACGGTCATCACGGTAGTCGTCTCGTCGATACTCCGCCCGACGGTCGTCGCGGGGGCGGTCCTCGTCGCGGGGGCGGTCGTCGTCGCGGAAATCCCGTCGTCGGCCGCCGCGGTCATCGTCGTAGTTCCCACGCCGCTGGTCGTCGCGAGGGCCGTTGTCCCCTCCCCCACGCCGGTCGTCGCGAGGTCGGCCCCCATCGTCTCGGCGCTCGCCGCGCGACCATTGCACGTTGATACGCGACTCGTTCACCTTGACGTTGTGGAGCTTGTCGATGACCAGTTGGCCTTCCTCCTGCGTCGCGACTTTGACGAACGCAAACATTTTTTGAACGCGAAGGTTCAGGATGGGGCAGATTTGCTCAAGGCGGGTGCGGAGGTCCTCCTCGGTAATGTCCCCTCGCGGGCCCAGGCCGATGAAAAGGTCAGGCATGTGATGGATGAAACTGTCTGCTGGGGAACGATAATAGGTAGAGAGAGAGATAGAGACACAGAGAGAGAGTGAGAGAGGCCGCACAGCTCATCTGTTCTCCGACCGTTGGGGCATTCTTTCACAGTCTCCCGGCCTTTTGTTCAAGCTACTGGGGGAGGGCACGTCATAGCAGCGCGAATGCCGAATCAATGCAACAGTAGCGCGCGCGCGACGGCATCTGCCTTCTCGCTGCCAACGAGGCGCTCCACCAGCGCGACCGCAAAACGAAGCGCCGTGGCGGGACCCTTGCTCGTGATCACCGTGCAGCCCGAGGCAGCTTTAGCGGCCACCACCGGTTCGTCCACGTACACGGTCACGCACCCGGCACTCGTCAGGCGCTCCCTCATGGCGGGAAAGCACGTCGCCAATGGGACGCCACTCGCGTGCAGCAGCGATCCAAGCGCGACGGCCGGGGCGGCGCAGATGGCGGCGATCGTGCCGTCGGGGCGTCGAATCATCTCGGCGAGCAACTGCTGTGCCTGCTGGTGATCGCCGATGGTCTGGGCTCCGGGCATCCCACCCGGCAGCACCACCGCGGCATACCCGCTGAGGTCGGTCACGTCGTCGATGGAGGTGTCGGCGGTGACTCGCAGATGGCGAGCCATGGTGACGGTGCACCGGCGGGACGGCATCACGGAGCACAGCGTCACCAACACACCCGCGCGGACCAGCACGTCCGTGATGCAGGCGGTCTCAATGTCCTCCGAGCCATCGGCGACGAAGACCAACGCGCGAACCCCATCGGCTGGCACGTGCGGCTGCGGCGGCTGCTCGTGGTGGTGGTGCATGTTTTCGCGCGCGCTGTTGAACAAAATAGACCACCGGTAAATGAGCACGAAAATCATCGAAAGAGCGATCCGTCACCGACGCACGCCAAGTAGCCACGGGGGCCGACACACACGTGCGTGGTGGTGACACGAGGAGTGGAGAGTACATACGCTTTCAACGAGTTTCACTCAAAAACCTTTGGTACCTTGCGCGCCGTGAGTTCTCGGTGACCGAGGGCGATGCCGGAGGCGTTGTTGGTGGACGTCGAGCGAATGAGGCGGTCCACATCGTCGTCACCCTGAGGGGGCGGTGGTTGTGCCGTCGCGGCGGGAAGTGGCGGCTCCGTGGCCGCACAGGCCGCCCTCGTGGACGAGGCAGGAGATCGGGTCAACGATCTAGCCAGGCCTGGGGGCGTCGGTTGGTTCGCCCGAGCAGTTGCAGGCGGCTTCGTGCCAGCGCGTGAGTCAGCGCCCCGGGATGCGGCGCCGCCGCTGACAATCCGCGGATCCACCGCCCCTCCGATCGCCGGGAGCATTCCCCCCGTGGCGCCTCCGTCGTCGTCAAGGGGGCCTCCCCCGCCTGGGTGAGAGCCGAAGGCCGATGGCGACGGCGGCGAGTTTCCCCCCGCCAACGTGCCCGCTTTCGGCACGCCGCCTCCGCGGGATCCAGCCGCCGTGTTCCACACCCCTGCGCCGCCCCCCGCCGCGGCCCCCCCTGCTGATTTTTCCTGTTGCTCCCGCAGCACCTGAGCTCGCCGATGAGTATACAGCACATCGCGCAGCACATCTTGCAGCTCCGCTCGCTCCGCCAGGATGCGGTCCATCGCCGCGTCGACGCTGTTCAGCCGAGCCGTCAGCGCCGTGTGCAGCTCCTCGACGGTCGTCTTCTCCGCCTTGCCCTGCACGGTGACGAGGTCCCCTTTGCCGCGGAGGGCCTCGGTGAACACCGCTTGCGACACTTTGTCGGCGTCCACCGCGTCGACGCGTCGGGCCAAGTCCGACACGCGCGCAGGCGTCTCCGCGTCCTTGTTCTGCTTGATGAGCTCGATGACGCGGTTGCTCGTGACCCGCTGCTTCAGCTCCGCGCGGATGTCGACAAGCTCGCTCTCCACCTCGGTCAGCTGCGCCGTCTGCGCCGTCCCGACGCGTTGCTTGATGTCCTCGATGACCTGCTGCCGGAACGAGAGGAACGTCGGCGACTGGATGATGTGCATGGCGTAGGCGTCGTGGTTCACCGCGGCCGGGGCGTCCACGGCGCCGATCAGCGACCCTGCGAGCGGCAGACCCGGCGCAGGCTGTGGAGGCGACGTGACGTTCGTAGGAGGAGGCGGCACCGGCACTGCCCGTTCCAGCGTGGGTCGCGCGGGGGCGCGCGGCGGGGCGGTGACGCCAGGTGGGGGGGTCGCGCCATGGCCGATCAGCGGTCGCACCCTCGCGGCGAGATCGTCGACTTGGCCCAGCAGCTCGCGGTGGGATGTCGCCATGTGGCTCTTCGCCGCCTCAATGGTCTGCTCCTGCCCCGCCAGCAGCTCCTGCATTTTCTCTTGGCTGTGGCGGCTGGCGTCTTTGATGCTCTCGTGCAGCTTGCGGACGTCGTCCAGCGTCGCCTTCGTGGCCAGCTGCTTCTGCACCGGCGCCATCAGGTCCTTGTCCATGCGCTCGGCCAGCTTTTCGCTCTCGCGCTCCACGAGGAGGCGCATGTGCTCTTGCGTTCTGGCGTGGCGGCCCTCGGCCTCTTTGAGCAGGACCGTCGTGTGGTAGTGTTTCACGAAGTCCCCCACGGCGCGCTCCATGACGTCCTGGCTCTTGCGCCCCGCGTTCGGGTCCAGTTTCGCCATCTGGAGGTCCAAAGTTTTGATTTGGTCCTTCACCGAGAGAATCGTCGCGTTGAACTGCGCGTTGGTGACGGTGAGGCCGACCTGCTGCTGGAACACGCGAATCGCCTGATCGTGTGCCGACAACATTTTGTGAGCCCGCGTGATTTCTTCGTCCGCCTTGGATTGGTAGGCGACGAACTGCGACCGCACGGTGCGCACTTCGTCCGTCAGGGTCTGGATTTGCTTGTTGTGTCGTGTCAACGTCGCCGCCATGTGGGCGAGATACTCGCTGAGGGGCGTGGCGTCAAAGGTCAGCAACGCCGTGACCCCCGCCGAGAGCGGCGGATGTGGAAACGTTTGGGTCGCCGACTGGCCGTCCATTTTGTCGACGCGCCAAAACGGTGGGCGAGTTATCTTCTTCTTTAGGGGTCGTGGGGAAAGGGATGAGGGAGGTGGGTTGCTGCTCAAAGCTGTGGACTTCCACTCTGTCGTGGACGGTAGGAGGGAGTCTGCTTTATTGAGCCGGACACGGAGATTGAGACAAGGCCGCGCACGGCGGTTACGCGGCTACGGCGGCGATGGCTACTTTGGGAAAATTCAGGGCGTCGTACTTCGTCTTTTGGTGGTCCATCATCTGCTCCTTCACGGCGGTGATGTAGTCGCTGGACTGCGGCAGCAAGATGCGGCGCATCACACGCAGAGACGCGTCGCTGGTGGCCTCGGCTTCGTGGGTAACGTTGCCGGTCACCTGCACCATGAGGCGCCGCTTCTCCTTTTCGGTCCCCGCCGTGTCCATCGGGTGTAATGGTGTCACCGGCGGCGACGACGACGCCGCGGCCTGCAGCACGGCCCTCGTGAAGGTCGGCGGGGAACGGGTGATGTGCTCCTCGGCGCACCGCAGCGCGCGATGCCGTTCGCGCTCGATTTCGCTTAGCCGCTCTTCGTGGTACTGTTTGTAGTTTTCCCACGACGCGCAGAGGATGGCCTTGAGGCGGATTTGCTCCCACACATCGACAATAATGTACAGGCAGAAGGCCTGCAGGAACCGCGTGGCCCACAGATAGTAGGTGTCGTTCGTCTCCCAGCGCTGGTAGTCGATGACGAGCTTCTTCACTTTGTTGACATTGGCCTCGAACTCCTCCCTCGTGTTCCCAAAAATGATCGCATCGCGTTCAAAGTCCAAGTCGGTGAGCAAAAAGTGCTCGTTGAGGCCTGTTTGGCGGAGGGCCATGTTCCGCACGCGCGTGGCGGTGTCGGCACGATGGCCAATTTGCTTCGCCATCTTGGAGTTGTGGCCGTCGGCCATGATGTCCTGCGAGTCCTTCCACCTCGCCTTCTCCCCTTCCTTCGACTGTGGCCAGTGAATGCCGTCCACCGGCGGCATCACGACGACCGCGGCCGTTCCGTCAGACGGCGTGACGGACCCCCCCCCACCTACGGTGGCCGAAATGGAACCCGTCGTTGTGGATTGTTGAAGCAGCCGCACGCTCCGCCGCAGAAGCGCCGTTCGCATTTGTTGTGAATGCCTCTACAACCGACCAGAAAAGAGGGAGAGAACGAGGCACCCCATGCATGATGAACGGTCCCCCCGTGCACGAGATGGGATGGGGGTATGAGTTGATCAAAATCCATACCGTGGTGTGCCCCCCGCTCCTCGTGTATTTCAGAGTGGGTAGAAGAGGAGCGGATGGGATCAGCCAATTGATCTCCTCGGCTCTGGTAGTGTTGATCACACCAGAAGCCCATACCTGCTGCTCTAATCGCGGGCGATGCCGGGACCGCGGGCGATGCCCAACGGTATGACACTACCGGTCTTCCGGTTCATAGCGCATCGTGGCTTGGCCGTGCCTGTCATGGCGCGGTGAACTCGTGCAGTGCCCATCACTGCGCTGAAGCCACACCGCCGAGTGCCGCCAAGATGTTCATTACAACCGGCGCGACGTCGAAGACACCGGCGAGGGGACGCCCAGAGGCGCCGTTCACGATGAGTCCGTACGTCGGGTAGGCCCAAGAGACGTCCGGCAGAGGTTGGAATGGCGGCAGTCGCACGCAGCGACGGCACTGGGGATGGGACGCGGTCGTCAGCTCCACAATCGTCGTCATCGCCGCAGGGCGGTGGGCGCCCATACCGAACGCGATACTGCTGCTGGTTTGTGCGGACGAATCGAGCAGCTGGCGAAGGGCCCGGGTCATGGCGACGTGGCACTCCACCCCCTGCGATGGAGTTGCGTCCGCCGCGACCGGTGAACGTGGCAGCGAACAGGAGACATTCCGGCCGCGGAGCACGAGGACCACCGCCAGCCAAGCCACGCACGAGTGCGCCTGCATGTCACGCGAGCCGCCCGCGAACGCCTCGATCCACAGATGCATTAACTCCCGGAAGACGGATCCGACGCGAACGGTCCCCAACGTGATCACCGCCTCCACAACGCCGGCAGCCACCGCGCCGTGCGACAGCAGCATCGCGATGGGGTGCAGCATCGGCGCCAGACGCGCGGCATGCTGACGCGTGGCCTGAGATAGCGATACGGCGCTCTGCATAAGCAACGCGGTCAGCGTCACCAACGACGTTACGGCGGCGCTGTCCGAGGGTGACGCAAGAGCCCCGTCATAGCTCCGGGCGTAGGCGCACGCAATGGACGTTGCGGTCCCGGAAAGCACATCGACCGGCATCGACCGCGCGAGCCCGTATCGGGGCCCCCGGTGGGACAGGTACCGAGCCACGATTACCGCCAGGTGGATGCCCAGTAGGTTCGCCGTCAACGAGCGGGTGGCCGCGTGGCCGCCTCCCTGACGCGCCCCCGCGGTGACAGGCGCGGCGGCGGCGCACTGCTTTGCAACATCGGCGACGACGGCGCCCAGGGCAGCCATGAGTGGCGCGTGGACCGATGCCAAGTCAACCGATTCGTCCGGGAGGCACGCGCACAGCTGAGCGGCCCCGGCGGCCATCGCGCGAATCGTCCCGTCCTCCATCAGACTACAGCCGCAGACGCCCGCCGACAACTGCTGCGCCAAAGGGGCCGCCAGCCGCACAAGAACCATCGCAACGGCCAGCGGGGGGGACGCCCCACCACCCGATTCGTTTTCGTCGAGGGCAATGGCTTTCGCGATTGCCGAGACCCCTTCCGCGAGCGCACGGCGTGCCGCTGCAAACGGCATCGTGCTTCCTCCGTCGGCTGCCGCCTCCTGATGGCTACTTTGCGAATCGTGGCAGGCGGCAAGAACCGACAAGAGAAGGCTGTCGACGAGCCGCGCGGCGGCCGGGTCATCGACCGTCGCACTCTCCGCGGCGCACGACGTGGTACCCGACCCCGTCGGGACGGACTGCAGAGCCCACGCAATGGCCGCCCTCATGAGGTCGATCAGAAGCACGGCAGCGGACGGGTCGGTCGAAAGTCGCGCGAGCGCCGTGACGGATGGCACCAAGGCAGCGAGGGCTGCGCGCGGCCCTTCGCCGACGGACGGTCCGGAGGATAACACGCCGACCGCGGGAGGCATCACGTCGAGGATGAAGCGCCGCACCAACTGGCCGCACGCAAACACACCAAGCCGCCGGTATCCCGCCACGGTGCCGCGGCGGCCGCCGATCGGCGCGGTACTCGTTTCGATGACCACGGGCGCAAGGCGGGCGAAGAGCCACGGGACGAAGGGCGTGTGGAGCACGTGGTCGCTCCACCCAGGCAGGCCTAGGTCGCCACTCGAACTCGTCTCGCCCGTGCGGCGTGCTGCGACGAGGCGGCTGACCGACGTGGCGGTGATCGCGGTCCGGATAACGTCCCACGCGGAGGAGGACTCGCGGTCCCACGCGACGGCGTTCGTTGGCTCCACCGCTGCTGCGCCGCCGTAGTTTGTCGTCGCCGCCAACGTTTCGAAAACGCCGTTGGAGACCCATCCGTTTGTGCTCCGATGCACGGCAACGCTGAGCAACGCGCCGTGGGCCGAGTACAGCCACAGCGTCCGCAGGCCCTCCTCCGCTGCTTCCCGCGGGTCGCCGGCTGGGGAACGACGGTGATCGGCGCTAGGCGAGACGATAAACAGGCACCGGCACGCCTCCACGAGGCAACGCACCAACTGTTCACGCAATTCTGGTGCCCCCGCCAGCCTGTCGTACAAGCACCAATGCTCGCCGAGCGCCGCCATCGCGACGAACACGTCGCACAGCTGCACGAACACGGCGCACGCCGCGGTGGGGGACTGACGAAACACGGCTCCGAGCGGCGGCGCCCCAAGGCGACCGTCGGCAGCACCAAACGCCGCTGCGAAACGATCCATCCACGCCGCGGCGAAATAGCGCATCGCAGCGTTCTCGGAGGCGCCGGTGGAGCCCACGGCCGCGGCCGCTGTAGAGGCGTGCGGCTGACGTGACGCCTCTTCGGTCTCCTCCTCCTCCGCGTCGGCCTCGGCACCGCCACCGTCTGTGTCGCTGAAGCTGTTCAGTACCATCCACAGAAGCGTCACGCTTTGCCGGATGGCGCTGCCGTCGAACCCTTCCAACTCGACGGTCTGCTCCCGCTCCTGCAGCTGAGTTAGCACGGCCGCTCCAAAGGCCTCGGCGTCGTTGTCGCAGGCGGCCGTCCACAATTCACTGCCGACCAGCATGCCGACATCGTCGCTCGCTTCCCAACGGGGGGGCTCGCCCGCCGCGTCCCCCCAGGCGGCGACGAGATCTTCCGACGGCCGGGAGCGTCCCGAAAGAACGGCCTCGGTGCCATCGTCGTGCGAAGGCAGACCGCTTCGCTGCACGTCGATTGCGATGTGATGCCACCAAAGCGCGTAGCTGTCGGGCGACGGCGGGACCTGCCACGGGTCGGCCGCTGAGGGCGCCGGCGGCTGCGGGGACATGATGACACCCGGGGAGGCCGCCCGCAGGAGCACGTTGAACACGACGGGCAGCGGCAGCGACGCGAAGCAGTTTACCTCGTGCAGCTCCTCAGCTTCCGCGACGGCCCGGAGATGGTCCAGCACCGCGGAGCACACACTACTCGCGAGGGCAGACGCGAGCACGGAGGCGCAGGCGTGGAGGGGGCTCTCTCTTGGGTCCCGTCGCGCCGCCTCCGTGACGGTGGAGGGGCACAGGGCATCGTGGAGGAACGAGAACGCTGCCGAGAGACTTCCCACGACCCTCGATGGGTCGCGCCGCAACGCGAGGCAACCGTCGTTGATCGCTGGAAGCCCACCACGCACTTTCCACGCAAGGCGCATGAGTCGCCCGACGTTGCACGCCATCCGGTTCAAGTAGCCCGCTCGTTGTCGCAGGCCGCGGGCGGCATCATGAGTGTCAAGGCCCTCGGGCGCTCCACGCCACCCTTGACTCACCAGCGACCTCGCCACCGCTTCCACCGTCGCGTAGGACGTCAGGTGGCTGGCAGCAGCGTCCACGGCGGCGATGACGTCGGGTCGGTGGAACGGCGTCGCGGTCACGCCATCCGCGTGCAGCAAATTTAGAAGCAACTCAAACCGAACGGTTGTCCGCGCGACGTCGTCCGGGCACAAGAAGGCTGACGCCTGATCTCCCCCCTCCCCCAACGTTGTTGTGAATCGTTGCAACGCGAAGCTGCCTTCGGCGGGACTCCGCAGGGCCCACGTGGCGACGTACCGCTGCATAAAGAACGACCACAGGCCGCCCACCGCGCCGCCCCCTTCGGCGCCCACCGTCGACAGCTGCAGCGCGAACTGCTCGGCAACCGGGGACAGCGGCAGCGCGGCTCCAGCTGGGGTCGCCGCCGTCGGGAGGGTCAATTGCGACATGATGCCGTCGATGATATGGAACCACTCGCCGCCCATCGCGCCGCGGGATGCGTCGTCCGTCTCGGCGAAGGCGACGCCCAACTCGACCCGGCAGATGGCGGCCAGCGTGCGGCCGAGGCTTGCGGCGACGCGTCCGTCAACGATCGCGTGCGTCGCTAATCGGAGTAGGCGTTGCCTGACCATTGGCCGGTCGCTGATCAGGCCACACTGCAGCCACGCCTCCTGAACGAGCCCCTCAAGCATCAGACAGGCCGTGACGGCCAGCTGCGCTCGCGGTCCCTCTGGCGAGCCGTGAAGCGCGTGGATGGCGCCCTGCAACACGTCGACGAGGCAGTCGCCCAAGTTGGCGGCGTCCTGCCGGAGGCGCCGCAGCGACGCGTCCGCCGACGTTCGAGTGGCGTTGTCGACGGCGTGCATCCCGCAGGCGGCGGCGATGAGCCCCTCCAACGCGACGGCCGAGGTCCACTGCGTCATTATGCGGCGCGCAGTCCGTCACAGAGCAGCAAAGCGCCGAGGTGAGCGGCGGCGGCTGATGGAGCGACGACGGAGAATGGGGGAAGGGGGGGCTACGACGGCACAGAGAAGGGAGACGAGTCTGAGCGCCACGGGTTTCCCTCTCATTAACCCACTGCCACAAGGTCAGGAGGACCTGTGACGTCGCCCGAGCCCATCGTTTCCGGAACAAAAGGAATCCACGGGGAGAGAGGCCTACTACTGTGCGTCCTGCCGTCGGCCGCTGCTGCTGGACGTCGCGGCCAGCAACGCTGCCGCGCGTGCCTCCAGGGCGTCAATGTTGGCGGAGTACCCCGCGAGGGCGTTGACGCGTTCGGCCCGCGCTGCATCGCAGTCGCTCAATTTATGCACGACGAGCCGCGTGCCGACGAGGCAGCCGGCGACGGCGCCAACGCCCACGTATCGCAAAAAAGTGAACAGCACCGGCGGCATTGACTGGCGTTTAGGACGGTCACACGGACGGCGACGACACCGAGCCGACGAAGACGGGGGTTTTTTCCCGGCTCTCTCGGTGGGTGAGACGGTCGTGTCGGGTGTGGAAACGGCGCCGTCTCCCTTTCCTTCTTGTCACCCCCAGGATGTGTCGAGAAGGAGGGGCTGTCGGGGATCGGTGAAGGGCACTGAGATATCAAGGGGAAGGAGAGAGGGGGATGTGAAGAAAATCGCGCTCTACCCATCGCTGCGTGCATCGTGGGGGGGAAGCATCGTATCGAGAGGCGGGTAGGAAGGAAAGAAGGAAGGAAGGAGCGAGAGGGGCACTGCAGGGGGTGTACTCTAACATCTGCCGTCAGATGAAGTCCGCTCCTCCGCCACCACCGCCGTGCCGGTGTCCGTAGGCCGACGAGCCAGGGTGAGGTGGCTGCTGTCTCAGCAAGGCGTCCTTTAACTGGGCGGCGGTCAGCAGCCGTCGGCCAGGCACTTCAGGGACCGTGGCGCGCAAGGGTGACCGGAGCAGAGCGTGGCGACTCGCGGAGGAGGCAGGAGGCGACGTGGGAGGCGCGCGGGCCAACGAAGCTTGGCTCGTCGCCGGGGAGAGGTGAGTCCTTGGCGGTGCCGTGGGAGGTGTCGCCGCTCGACGTTCGTCGTCAATGAAAATGTGCGATCGGTGGCGATCGGCAGCGACAAACTGCGGCTGCGGCTGCGGCTGCGGCTGTGGCTGTGGCTGCGGCTGCTGCTGTCGGCGCTCCCATTCGGCTTGCCGTGCTTGTTGCAGCGACCGCAGCGTCGCGGGTTGCATTGCAGTGTGGGGCGCCGATGCCATCGCCCTGTGGTGGTCGGACGGCACGGCACTTGTCGCGAGGCCTCGGTAGCTTTCGGCATCGCTTCGGAGGTCACTGCTGGCCGCCTCCCAATCCTTGTCGCCATCGTCGTCGGGTCGGGGCCTCGAGGAGGACGCCGCGGTGCGGGGAAGCCGAAGGGGGCCGGACGGTATGTGCCACGTCGACGGCGGCGGCCGCGGTCCCCCCTCCCCCGCCCATGCTGGCTGCTGGACGCTACCCATCGTAAACGTACGGTCGGCGCCGCTGTGCTGAGGAAAGTCGTACGCCGACGGCTCCGACGCCGTCACCACTGGCGAACTGCGACGTGCCTCCGCGTGCCATTGCGGCTGTGGCGCAGCCGACTCGTCCCGCAGGTCGACCCCCTTACGGTCGCCGGATGGGCGATGCTCGGGGCGCGGAGGAGAAAGCCATGGCCGCCCGCCGAGTTCGGGGGGCACGAAGCCACCCCGCTCATCGTGATCGTTGCGGTAGTGCAGCAAGCCGCAGAACGCCGCTCGCTGAGGGCTCGTGAGGGGGGGCGCCGCGCGGCGGCTCGGGTCATGCATCATGTCGTGCGCGATCGCCGCGACGCTTCCGCGGCGGCGGCTGAGCGGCACCGTTGACGTCGGCGACGACACGAATGAATCTGTCACGGCCCTGCGCTGGCGGCTCGCGGGGTGGTCGAAAAGCACGCTGTCGGTGCTGCCGCACGACCAGCGACCTCGCGGCGACTGGGAACGCAACGGCGACTGGGACGCCTGACGAAACGTCATTGGCGCAAGAGGGGAAAAAAAAGAGCCTTCAGGGTCGGATGCGAACAGCCGGCAACTGAGAACAGCTGCCCCCCACCCACCGAACCTCCGCTGGGAGGTCCACTCGGCTCCAAGGCTCGCCCGCGTCATCA
>ERZ1292633.1098-Hain-H41-02um-R1-1098-length-29729-cov-8_pt2 | contig 12068 bp, 10 predicted proteins | sample MGYA00564406_ERZ1292633 | MGnify/ENA primary metagenome ERZ1292633 (study PRJEB36523, sample SAMEA6512639) | groundwater metagenome | collected 2019-01-08 | study: AquaDiva: Metagenomics assemblies of 32 groundwater samples
TCGTTGATAGCCTTGATGGTAATGGCGCGCACCGGGAGCCGCGAAAGCTCCGATCGCGCGCACCATCGTTCGCGCTCCCTCTCGTCGCGATCGATGCGGGCCCCCGCTTCCCAGACCTCGACCGTGTAGTCGTGGGAAAACGTGCGGTGGCGGATCGTGCGGGCTGGGCCGCGTGGCGGCGTCTCGGCTCCATGAGTGCGGGCCAGCGCACGCGCGACACGGATCGAGTCGCACGCGCGGCGGACCGGCGCGCTGGGAGGGGCGAGCGTGGCTCCGTCGTCGGCGGGATCGGGAATCAGGAGAACGCGGGCGCCGCGGCGGAGAAGGAGGAGCACCCTCCGTTCGCGCTTCACCGCTCCGGTGGCCGCCGACTCGGGGTAGCGATCCGGCTGCCCGCTCGCCGCGGCGCGACACCAGCGCGAGACGGGGCATCGCTCGCAGAGCGGAGCGCGCGGGAGGCAGCGCGTGGCGCCGAGTTCCATGAGCGCCTGCGTCCAGTCGCCGGGGCTCGGACCGGGCGCGAAGCCCTCGGCCCGCCGCGCCACCGCGCGCTTGAGTCGCGCGTCGTCGCGACGCCCCTTCCGACCGTCCCATCGCGCGATGACACGGATCACGTTTCCGTCGACGGCCGCCGCGGGAAGGTCGAACGCGATGCTCGCGATGGCGGCCGCGGTGTACGCACCGACGCCCGGGAGCGCGCGAAGCCCGTCGAGCGTGCGCGGCAGCTCGCCGCCGCCGTCGCGAACGACGATCGCCGCGCCGACGTGGAGATTTCGCGCGCGCCGGTAGTAGCCGAGGCCCGACCACACCGCCAGGACGTCCGTGCCGCCCGCGCGCGCCAGCGCAGCCGCCGAGGGAAAGCGCTCGAGAAAGCGGTGGTAGTAGGGGATCACGGTCTCCACGCGCGTCTGCTGCAGCATGATCTCGCTCACCCAGATCGCGTAGGGATCGCGCGTGCGGCGCCAGGGGAGGTCGCGGCGATGCTTCCGGTACCAGCGAAGGAGCGCGGAGCGCCGCGCCGTGTCGTCGGGACTCCTCGCGGGGGGACTCCGCAGGGGGGAACTCCGCACGGCGGAACTCAGCACGGGGGAACTCCGGGTGCGTCGGGCCGTCACGCGATGAGCGCGGCGGCGCGGTGCCCGCTCTGCACGGCGCTTTCGATCGTGGCCGGGAGCCCGGTGTCGGTCCAGTCGCCCGCCAGGAAGAGGCCGGGCACGGCGGTGGCGGAGCGGGGGCGAAGCGGCTGGACCATTGGGGTCGAGCGAATCGTGCCGCGGCGCTCCTTGAAGACGCGAGCGTTCAGGACGCGGGCGTCGCGCGCGGCGGGGAATGCCTCGCGGAGATCGGCCGTCGTCTCGGCGGCGATCGTTCCCGCGTCGCGGGTGGCGTCGCGAAAGGCCGCGCTCCGGATCGTTCCGACCTGATGGCGGTCGACTGCGCGCGATCCGCGGTCGAACGCCCACTGCGTCGCCGTTCCGATCATGCCGATGAAACGCGCCGGCAGGACAGGACGGTCGAAGGTGTGCACGGAGGAGACGATCGGCGACCACGGAGTCGCGACCAGCTCGCGATAGGGAACGAGCAACTCGGGGCGGAGCATCCAACCGAGCCGCTCGTGCGTCACCGCGAGGATCACCGCGCCGGCCTCCAGCCGCTCGCCTCCCAGGAGCGAGACGCCGGCCGCGCGCCCGTTCTCGATGCGGACCCCCAGCGCGGTCGTGCGGAAGTGGATGGAACTCCCTCGGCTCTCGAGATAGCGCTCGAATCCGGTGAAGAGTTCGCCCAGGCCGCGGCGCGCCAGGGCCAGCCCGCTCTTCGGCGCCGGCGCCGAAAGAAGCCGGTCGAGGACGCGGGCGAAGAGAAGCGCCGAGCCGTCTTTCGTCTCCTCGTTGAGCGCCGCGACCGCGATCGGCCGAAGCACCGCCGCCAGATCCTCCGCGCCGCCCGCACCGTCCGCCGCCAGAAGCCAGCGCTCCACGGTGAGCGGAGCGGCCGCCTCGGGCTGCGCCAGGAGCGCCTTCACCTTCGGATGGAGCGTCAGCGCCGCCATTCTTCCCGAGGCGGAGAGCCGCGAGCATCCTCCGACGGCAGCCAGCCAGTGAAAGGGCGCGGGGAGGTTCGGCGCGTTCAGTTCGTACTCGCCGTGCCCGCGCTCCCAGAGCTTCAGGTGAAGCGTGGAATCGGCATGGAGCGCGTCGCGCGTGCCGAGGCGATCGAGGAGCCGGAGGGTGTCCTCGTAGAAGGAACCGAGGACGTGCTGCCCGTTGTCGAGCACCTCTCCCGTTCGGGGATCGGTCCAGGAGGCGGCGCGTCCGCCGACCCGCTGGCGCGTCTCCAGAACGAGCACCGAGGCGCCTTGCTCCGCCAGGGCCGATGCCGCCGCGACGCCGGCGAAACCGGCGCCGACCACGATCACGTCGGGGCGAGCGCTCATGGCGTCGATCGTCTCTTCACCGGCTGAACTGCGTTGCGACGGCCGTCGTGGCCGCGATCCAGACGCGCTCGATCCGCGGCACGCGAACTTCGCGACCGAAGACGTCGAAGTCGGAAGCCTCGATCTTCTCGAGGAGGCGATGGTAGACGCGCCCCATGATCTCGGCCGCGAGATAGCGGCGGCGGTCTAGGGAGCGCCCCTCGGCCTCCGCGGCCTCGAAGTAACCGCGCGCGCGGTCGGCCTGGTGGCGCATCAGCCGGCGGAACGCGTCGTTCCGTTCCCCGCGCGCCAGCGACTCCTCGGTGTAGCCGAAGCGCGTAAGATCCTCGCCGGGGAGGTAGATGCGGCCACGGGCCTGGTCGCCCCCCACGTCGCGAAGGATGTTCGTGAGCTGAAGAGCCAGTCCCAGCGATTCCGCGTATTCCCGGCCCCGCTCGTTGTGGTCGCCGAAAATGCGGAGGCAGATGAGGCCGACGACCGACGCGACTCGATAGCAGTAGCGCTCGAGTTCGGCAAACGTCTCGTAGCGAACGCGCGTGAGGTCCATCTCGACGCCCGAGACCAGCTCCTCGAAGTAGCGCCGCGGGATCTCGAAGCGATGGACGTGGGGCGCGAGCGCGCGGGTCACCGGCTCGGACGGCGTGCGCTCGTACAGCGCCGCCAGTTCCTCGCGCCAGCGCGCCAGGCGCGCCTCGGCGCGAATCCGGTCCGGCTCCTCGTCCACCGAGTCGTCCACCGCCCGGCTCCAGGCGTGAACGGCGCGGATGGCGCAGCGCTGGTCGCTCGGGAGAAGGGCGAAGGCGACCCCGAAATTGGAGCGGCGGCGCGGTGATGGGGACGGCGGCGTGACGACGCCCGGCTCCCGGCCCGGCGTCTCCGGCGCATGAGCGCCGGACGGCGGATCGAGTGGCGGCGCGGCAGTCGGACTCATCGATCGAATCCCAGAAGCGCCTGAGCCAGGACGCGTGCGCGCATCCAGCCGCTCAGCGTCGGACGGTTCTTGAGGACGCGCCAGCCCCGTTGCGCCACCGCGCGCAGGACGGCGCGCCCTCCGATGATCGTGGCGCGGAGCTGGAACGCGAGCGGCGCGGGCACGAAGCGCGTCACCGGTCTCCCGTGCTCGTAGAGCTCGTCGGTGCCGGCGCACTCGTGGAGGAGGAGCCGGGTGAGGTGCGTTCGCTGAGCGGGCCGCGTCATCGACTCGGGATCGAGCCCGAAGCGGCGGAGATCCTCGAGCGGCACGAAGAGCCGTCCCCGTTCGAGGTCGCGCCCCAGGTCCTGCCACATGTTCGTCAGCTGAAGCGCGGTGCAGAGCGCGTCGGAGGCGCGAACGGCGTCGAGATCGTCGACGTCGTGGAGCGCGAGCATGATGCGGCCGATCGTGTTCGCCGAGCCGCGGCAATAGCGGAGCAGGTCGTCCCACGTCGCGTAGGTCGCGTTCCGTGCGTCGTCGCGGAACGCGGCCAGGAGATCGAGGAACGGCTCGGCCGGGAGCGTGAAGCGGTCGACCGCGTCGGCCAGCGCGGTCGGGACGGGGCCCCGCGGATTCCCCTCCAGCGCCTGGAGGAGCGCCCCCTCGATCCGATCGAGCGCGGCCAGCCGCTCCGCGGTGGGAGCGTCGGCGTCGGCCACGTCGTCCGCCGTCCGCGCGAACGCGTAGACCGCGTAGAGGGCGAGCCGGCGCTCCGGCGCGAGAAAGCGCGAGGCCACCGGGAAGTTCTCCTCGTTCGCGCGCACGATCGCCTCGCAATAGGCATAGGCTTCGTGAAGGGGAACGGGCTCCGTGTCGAGCTCGGCGTGATCGGCGATCGGGGCGGGGACGGACATGGCTCTCCTCGAGCGGGCGCCGTTCGCGGCGCGTGCGTACGGCGGAGTACATCACGGGGGAAACGAAGCGTCAAGACGGGCCGCCGCGCCGGGCCGCCGCGCTGCCGCGCCGGGCCGCCGCGCCGATTTCAACAATGCCGCTTCGTACCCACGGCCGCCACGCACTTCCCGGCGCCGCCGGCCGATGGTAGAGTGCGGCCCGAGCGTCATCTCGAACGGGCGGGCGGCGGGCGAGCCCCGCGTGCCGTCGCCGAAGGAGGAAACGATGCGCCGATCGATCTTCATGCTGCTCGCGGCGGGACTTCTCGCCGCCATGATGGTTTCCGATGCATTCGCAACGTCTGCCGAGCGTCCCGCGCGGCGGGCCCTACGCTCCGAGGGGCATGGAGTGCAAGGCCAGACACTCTTGCGCCTCCATGGCGGCTTGTCCAGCCCCACGGGCGATTTCGGCGACGCGTTCGACGGCGGATTGGGATTCGGCGCGAACATCGCGCACGGGATCAGCCGCTCGGTTCTCTTCTCGGCGGGGGTGGCCTACCACGGCTTCGACGGCGACGGGTTCGCCGGAGACGCTACCGTGATCCCCTTCACCTTCAACCTCGACACGTTCCTTCCGAGTTCCGGGCGAATCCATCCGTGGGTTGGCGGGGGAATGGGACTCTACAACGTGGAGATCGATTCGGGCCCGATCTTCGTGCCCTTTTTCGGCGTCATCTCGGGCAGCGTCAGCGAGACGAACTTCGGGATCAACTTCGGTGCGGGATTCGGGACCAGGGCGGGAGAGCGCGGCGTCTGGGGCGCCGGGCTCAAGTACCACCACATCTTCGAAGGCGACACGTTCGCCGATCTCGATTTTGTGACGCTTCAGGTGGGGTACGGCTTCTACCTGTAATCGCCCGCGCCGCGCCAAACGCCGCGCGCCGCTCGCGCCCGCCTAGTTCACCCGCCGCCGGCGGTTCCGGCTGTAGTCGACGAAGAGGTAGGAGCCGAGCGATTCCAGGTCCGAATAGTAGGCCCGGCCCTTGTTGAGTTGCGTGAAGCGCTCGACGAATCGAACGAGATACGGGTCCTGCGTCACCATGAAGGTGGTGACGGGGATCCGCTTCCGGCGGCACTGCACGGCCTCGTCCAGGGTCTTGTTCACGATCTTGGGATCGAGGCCGAACGCGTTCTTGTAGAGTCGTCCGCTCTCGTGAATGGCCGACGGCTTTCCGTCGGTGATCATGAAGATCTGCTTGTTCACGTGTTTCTGGCGCGCCAGGATCTTCTGCGCCAGCCGCAGCCCCGCCTTCGTGTTCGTGTGGTACGGCCCCACCGAGACGTAGGGGATGTCCCTCACCTTCACCTCCCACGCGTCATCCCCGAAGAGGACGACCGAGATCGCGTCCTTGGGATAGCGCGTCATGATCAGCTCGGAGAGGGCGAGCGCGGCCTGCTTGGCCGGCGTGATCCGGTCCTCGCCGTAGAGAATCATCGAATGGCTCACGTCGATCAGGACGACCGTCGCGCACGAGGAGAGGTGCTCGGTCTCGAAGACCTCCAGGTCGTCTTCGTGGAGCGACGTCCCTTCCTCGCCCCAGGCGCCGCGCGTCCGCCGCATGGAGTTCCGCACGCTGGAGAGGAAGTCGATGTCGGAGACCGAGTCGCCGAACGCGTAGGGTCGCGTCTCCGTGGTTCGGTCGCCGCCCGAGCCGGTCCGCGGGACGCGGTGCTCGCCGGAGGAATCGCGGGCCAGATTCGAGAAGATCCGGTCGAGAGAGTCCTTCCGGATCATCTTCTCGCCCTTGCCGGTGAGGACGTTCTTCCCGTTCACTTCCTTGATGGCATCCTGATCGCGCAGCTGCTTCTTGAACTCCTCCATCGTGAATTCCTCGTTGAAGAAGCCGAAGCGCTCGCCCAACTCCTCCATGGCGCGAAACGCCTCGTCCACGTTCCCATCGGTCATGAGGAGGATGCGGTTATAGAGGGAGAGGAGGTTTTTCAGGAAGTTGAGATCCCGAAGAATCGTGTCGTCCCACTGGGAATAGCGGAAATCCATGGCGGGGTCGTCACTCCGCGGCCGGGCGCCCGAAGGCCCTAGTCGTCGGCCTCCCCGGGCTTCCCGAGCATCGTGGAGAACATATCGGTGTACGCGAGCGCGGCCGTGTCGGTCCGCTCCTTGGCCAGGATGGAACTCTGGTGGAGCGCCTCCAGCACGAACTCCATCGCGGTCGGAAGCTCCGTCGCGTCGTGCACGGGGAGGTAGCGCTTCGAGAGCTCCTCCAGCCCCGCGACCTGCGCCAGGTGTTTGTGGAACTCGCGCGTCGGGAGATCGTCCGAGATCTCGACCTTCTTGCCCTGCGCGAACCAGCGGAGGATCGGGTCGTACTCGGACGCGGCCCCTTCGCCCTTCTCCTTCGCCTTGTAGGCATCGGGGAAGTACTTCACGAAGAGATCCTTCACGGCCTTTCCCACGAGATGCTTCGCCACCGCCACGGAGCCTTCCTGCTCGCCTTCGTAGACCAGCTCCACCTTTCCGGTGATCGAGGCGATGCCGTGCTGGAAGTCGCAGATGCGGACTGCGACGCGCCGCTCGCCGTGGCGAACGGCCCGCCGCTCGGCGTTCGAGATCACGTTTTCCAGGAGCGAGATCGTCATCCGAACGCTGACGCCGCTCGACTGGTCGACGTACGAAGACTTCCGCGCCTGCACCGCCACCACCTCGACCAACTCGCGGATGTAGGTCGGCACCACGACCTCCAGGCCGCCGGGCCGCTTCACCCACGCCTCCTGCTCGGTCACCTGGATGGCGTCTTCGACCGTGAAGGGGTAGTGGGTCATGATCTGGGAGGCGATTCGGTCGCGGAGCGGCGTGATGATGTTGCCGCGGTTCGTGTAGTCCTCCGGATTCGCCGAGAAGACAATCTGGATGTCGAGCGGGAGGCGGATCGGGAATCCTCGGATCTGGATGTCCTTCTCCTCGAGAATGTTCAGGAGCCCCACCTGGATGCGCGGCTGGAGGTCGGGGAGCTCGTTGATGGCGAAGATGCCGCGGTTGGTCCGCGGAATGATGCCGTAGTGCATGACGTCGGGATCGCTGTAGGAGAGCCGCATGTTCGCCGCCTTGATCGGATCGATGTCGCCGATCAGGTCGGCGATCGTCACGTCGGGCGTGGCCAGCTTCTCGCGATAGCGCTCGCCCCGGTGGATCCAGCGGATCGGTACCTCGTCGCCCGCCTCCTCCACGCGCCGCTTGCAGGCGGGACAGATCGGCCGGAGCGGATCGTCGTTCAGTTCGCACCCCTCGATGGCCGGCATCCACTCGTCGAGGAAGCGCGAGAGGGCGCGCAGGAGCCGCGTCTTCGCCTGGCCCCTCAGCCCGAGCAGGATGAAGTCGTGACCGCTCAGGATCGCGTTCTCGATCTGGGGGATGACCGTCCGGTCGTAGCCGACGATGCCGGGGAAGAGCGTCTCGCGCTTCTCCATGGCGGCGATGAGGTTGGCCCTCATCTCCTCCTTCACGGTGCGTGGCTCGTATCCTGCAACTCTAAGTTGTTGAATCGTTTGTGGGCGGTCCATGCGTCTCCGGTGGGTCGGGGTGGCCACTTTCTTTGGAACAGCGTCAGCGTACCCCTTTGATGCGGCGGGGGACAAGGCCGTACGGGGAAAGGGTGGAGGGGCCCGCTACAAAATAAATATTGACTCTAGCAAGGTAAATACCGAATAATATTAGGAAATGGCAGCGTTAGAACGAATCAAAGTCGAGTCAGGGAACGGCCTCGACGTCATCGACCGGAAAATCCTGAGCCTTCTCCAAGACAACGCCAAGATGCCGCAGGCGGAGGTGGCGCGGGAAGTCGGGCTGACGGCGCCCTCGGTGAACGAGCGCATCCGGAAGCTGGAGCGCGCGGGCTACATACGCGCCTACGTCGCGATCCTGGACGAGCGGAAGCTCGGACACGACATCACCGCCTTCGTCGAGATCTTCGTGGAGCATCCGAAGTTCGAGAAGGCCTTCATCGAGGCGGCCAGCGCGCTCGACGAAGTCCTGGAATGCCATCACATCACGGGAGAGTTCTCGCTCCTCCTCAAGGTGCGCGTGCCGGACATGACGGCATTTCGCCGCCTCCTGATCGAGAAGTTGAACACCCTGCGCGGCGTGCGGCAGACGCGCACGGTGATGGTCCTGGCGACCGCCAAGGAACAACGCCGCCTGAAGCTCGATTGATACCGGGGCCACGGCCCCTTCGTCGTCAACCCCCGCAACCCGTCCCGTATCAGAGAGGAGCGCGCCGATGAATCCGACCAGCACCAGCACGAGCGTCCACGTGACGCCAGACCAGGTCCACGCGACCTTGGCGAAGCACATGCTCGCCGACGGCTTCGAATTCGTCCTCGATCTCGACAAGAGCCAGGGGATCTGGCTGCACGATTCGAGAGGCCAGAAGAAGCTGATGGATTTCTTCTCCTTCTTCGCGTCGAACCCGCTCGGCATGAATCACCCCGGCATGAAGACGCCGGAGTTCCAGGCGCGCCTCCTCAAGGTGGCGCTCCACAACGTGACGAACAGCGACGTCTACACCACCGAGATGGCGGAATTCGTGGAGACCTTCGCGCGCCACACCATGGAGCCGGTCTTCAAGCATGCCTTCTTCGTGGCGGGCGGCACGCTGGGCGTGGAGAACGCGCTCAAGGCTTCGTTCGACTGGAAGGTGCGGAAGAACCTCGCCCGCGGCTATCGCGAGGAGCGCGGCACGAAGGTCCTCCACTTCGAGCAGGCGTTCCACGGCCGCTCGGGCTACACGCTGACGCTCACCAACACGACCGACCCGCGGAAGACGGCCTACTTCCCCAAGTTCGACTGGCCGCGCGTGTCGAATCCGAAGGCGGTCTTCCCGCTCACCGCGGAGCGAGTTGCCGATGTGGCGACCCGGGAAGCGCTCGCCGTCGCGCAGATGGAACGTGCGTTCGAGACACACAAGGACGACATCGCGGCGATCATCATCGAGCCGATCCAGGGCGAGGGCGGCGATAACCACTTCCGTCCCGAGTTCTTCAAGGAACTGCGCCGGATCGCCGACCAGTACGAAGCCATGCTCATCTTCGACGAGGTGCAGGCCGGCTTTGGGCTCACGGGCAAGTTCTGGTCGCACGAGCACTACGGCATCCGTCCCGACATGGTCGCCTTCGGCAAGAAGGCCCAGGTCTGCGGCTTCATCGCGACCGACCGGATCGAGGACGTGAAGGAGAACGTCTTCCACGTCTCCAGCCGCATCAATTCAACCTGGGGCGGGAACCTGGTCGACATGATCCGCTGCCAGCGCTACCTCGAAATCATGGCGGAGGAGAATCTGGTCGGGAACGCTGCGGCGCGCGGGGCGGAACTTCTGGCCGGCCTCGAGTCGCTGGTGAAGGAGTTCCCGGAGCACGTGATGAACGCCCGCGGCAAGGGCCTCATGTGCGCCTTCGATCTCCGCGACGGCCAGCTTCGCGATCAGGTCACGGCGAAGGCCTATGGAGAGGGCGTGGTGGTACTCGGCTGCGGCCCGCAGTCGGTCCGCTTCCGCCCCTCGCTTATCATCAGCAAGGCGGAGATTGCCGAGGGCCTCGAGAAGTTCCGCACCAGTATCAAGAAGGCGATCGGGAAGTAGCGACGCGGAGACCGCCCGGGGCTACGGCCCGGCCGGCTGCGGCGTTGCCGGCGGCGCCGCAGCCGCCGGCTGGCGCCGCGGCAGCGATCCCGCGAGGAACGATGCGATCGCGATGATCGTCCCTCCGATCCAGAGAGGACTCGTCGGTCCCAGCGTGTCGAAGGCGAGGCCGCCGAGGAACGGGCCGATCGTCCGCGCGAGGCTCCCGAGCGCCTGATAGACGCCGAGCACGCTCCCTTGCTCGCCGGCTGCGGTCGCGATCGAAACCAGTCCCGCCAGAGAGGGACTCGAGAGACCGTTGCCGAGCGCCACGCCGGCCAGCGCCACGAGAAGCCAGGAGAAGGGCGGAGCCCCTCCCGCGGCCAGCATGCCGGCCCCCAGGAGGAGAAACCCGCTCCGCACCAGGCGCGGCTCCCCGAAGCGGCGCGCCAATCGCCCCACCAGCCCGCCCTGCATCACGACGGCCAGGATCCCCATGTAGGCGAGAAGGTACCCGACGTTCATGGCCGTGAGCCCGTAGCGGTCGTGTCCGAAGAGCGCGAACGTCGCCTCGAGTCCCGCGAAGCAGAGGGTGCCGATGAAGTAGAGAAGGAGCACCGGCCTCACCGCCGGGCGCGCGAAGGCGTCGGAGAAGGCCACGGCGAGCCCCGGGCGCTGGCGCCGCTTCTCGGCCGCCTCCGCGCGCGCCTCGGGCGAGAGCGACTCCGGCAACAGGAAGAAGGCAAGAATGGCCGCGACGAGGGCGAAGCCGGCCGAGGCGAACGCCGGGACCGAGTAGCCCCAGTGGCTCAGCGCCCCGCCGATGGCCGGTCCAAACGTGAATCCAAGGCCGAGCGCCGCGCCGATCATCCCCATCCCCTTCGTCCGCTCCTCGGGCGACGTCGTGTCGGCGATGTAGGTCTGGGCGGTCGGCAGGACGGCGCCGGCGATCCCGGCGACGATGCGCGAGACGAAGAGGAGCCAGAGCGAATGGGAGAAACCGAAGACGACGTAGGAGGCCGACGTGACGATCAGGCTCCCGAGGAGGATCGGGCGGCGGCCGACGCGATCGGAGAGCCGTCCCCAGACCGGCGCGAAGAGGAACTGGAAGAACGAGAACGACGCGGAAAGGAGGCCAACCACGAGTCCGCCCGCGCCGTAGGTCTTCGCGTAATAGGGAAGGACCGGGAGGAGGAGCCCGAAGCCGAGCAGGTGAATGAAAACGGTGAGAAAGAGGACGAGTCGCGGTCCAAGGCCGGGGCCTCGTCTTCCATCGGGGCGGGGCATCCGCGGATTCTACTACAATGGAGCCATGACCCGTCCGCTCCCCCGTTCCTTCTACGCGCGCCCGACGCTCACCGTGGCGCGCGAGCTCCTCGGATCAGTCCTGGCGCGCCGACTTCCCGGCGGCGAGATCCTGCGCGGCCGGATCGTGGAGACGGAGGCCTACGTGGGGGAAGAGGACAAGGCGTGTCACGCGCGCGCCGGCCGCACTCCGCGCACGGACGTGATGTACGGGCCTCCCGGCATCGCGTACGTCTACCTCACGTACGGCATGCATCACCTCCTGAACGCCGTCGCCGAGCGCGAGGGATTCCCGGCCGCGGTGCTGATCCGGGCGGCCGAACCGCTGGAGGGTCTCCCGCAGATGGCCCGCGCCCGCGGCGCCGATCGTCCGCATCTCCTCATGAGCGGCCCAGCCAAACTCTGCCAGGCCCTCGGCCTAAACCTCGAGCAGAACCGCGAGGATCTTCGCGGCAGGGTCGTCTGGATCGAGGAGGGGGACTCGATCCCCGACCGGGCCGTGGCGACCTCACCCCGGATCGGATGCCAGACGGCCGCTCCACCCTGGGATCGGATTCCCTGGCGAATGTTTCTCGAAGGTAATCCTTTCGTCACCCCCGGCCGCCCCCTCCAAACTCAAACTCGGGGTGGCAAAGCCCAGCGCCATCGGGAATAATCGCGGTTCCCCCCGTCGCCCCTGGGGCCGGCGGGCGATTCAACCCTCCACTTCATTCAAGCGAGGCCGCCCGTGGCTGGATTTCTGAGCGAGCAAAATCTCATGTGGCGTGAGCGGGCGCGCGCGGTCGCCGAAAAGGTGATCCGCCCGCTCGCCGCGAAATACGACCAGCTTCAAGAATATCCGTGGGAGATCAAGGACGCGCTGGCCGAGGCCGGCCTCATGGGCGTCTGGATCC
>ERZ1292633.5031-Hain-H41-02um-R1-5031-length-12068-cov-18_pt1 | contig 12068 bp, 13 predicted proteins | sample MGYA00564406_ERZ1292633 | MGnify/ENA primary metagenome ERZ1292633 (study PRJEB36523, sample SAMEA6512639) | groundwater metagenome | collected 2019-01-08 | study: AquaDiva: Metagenomics assemblies of 32 groundwater samples
CCATAAGGGATATGGAAAGCAGAAACAATGAATATCTTGGTGAGCTAGCTTCAAAAGACAAGCTTATCTCTGAACTAAAAGGACAGATGGATAAAGGTATAGCCGGGTATCAGGCTGAAATGGAAAAGCTGAAGGCAGAGAAGGAAGCTCTCAGCCTGGAACCGGCAGAAGGCAAAAAAGAGGTTGCGCCCATAGAAGAAAGCAAGGAGGAAGAACCCGCGGCAGACAGGTATGCAATTGAGTTAAAATCTCCGGCAGAAGAAAAAGAAGGCGTTGCCCCTTATGACAAAGCTGCCAGAGACCAAAAGATGATATATATAGAATCCTCAAGGTTCAGTGGTATAAACATGCTGGCAATCGGGGTTGCTATTTTTATTATTATTTCAGTTGTGGCCTGGTTTGTATTCAGAAGATAGATTAAACCGAAAAATAGACATAGAATTATGAAACCGTTGATTTAGCTGTCATTGCGAGAACCCGAAGGGTTCGTGGCAATCTCATTGCAAAAGACGAGATTGCGGAGTTTATCCCGAGCAAAAACCGAGATTGCTTCGCCTTCGGCTCGCAATGACAGCGAGGGACCTGCTCGCAATGACAACCTTCTATGTCTATTTTTCGGTTTAAAAGTGATTTTTGACATCCCCGGTCTCATTATGTTAAATTATTTCTGTTAGGTAGTGGGAGGGCGCGAGGCACGACTTTCCTCTAAAATAAAAATATAATAAAATGATACTACCAACATCTCTTGCAGAACTTTATCGGAAATTAAAGGCTGAGTTGCGTGTATTTAAATATTACAGGGAAAGCGAGGTTTACAAATGTTAAATCCATTCAATCTGTTCGATAAGGCAATCAAATGGTACTCGGAGAAAGTTTCACGCAGGGCAAAGATAATTCTTGCGGTGTTTTCCCTGTTATTTTTAATTGGTGTAGGCCTTATCGGTTATGAAATCAATGATTATTTTGAGAACAATCCCAATGCATGCATGATGTGCCATGTCCATGATGCTGCAAATAAGGCATGGGCAAAAAGCGTTCATCGCGAGATAAACTGCCATGAATGCCATCACTCCACAAAGAAAGATCAGGTGGTGCAGATGTACAGGTTTGCATTCCTCGGCCAGAAATCTGTTTCTCCCAGGCACGGCAAAATCATCGTGCCTTCCAGGTTATGCATGGAATGCCATTGGGACAGGAATGAAAAATATCCCAATGCGCCGCAGGTTAACCGCTCCAGATATCACGCCAAGCATGTTTTTATGGAAAGGATAGAATGCACTAAATGTCATGGGTATGTGATACATAATTTTTTGCCGGAGGAAAGGTTCTGTTTTAAATGCCATTCTGACAGGGAGGTGCACGGGACCGGCATGGAGAACCTGGCCTGTCTTAACTGCCACACAGACCGCACAAAGGATTTAAAACCGGGACGCAAGAAATGTCTTTTCTGCCACGGCGATGAATCAGTCAGAAGAGAGCTGATTGCAGATAAAACAATAGATGTAAGGTTTTTCCAGCCAACGCCTGATATCATCAGAAAGGCAATAAAGATAAAAATCCCTGCTGATGCGCCGATGCAGTTTAACTGCTTCGAGTGCCATAAACCTCATGCCCGGATAAGGCCTGATTATGGCAAATGTCTTACATGTCACGGCACTATCCTGAACGTCGGCAGGCACGAACTGCATATAAAGACAATGTCGATGAAATGCAAGGACTGCCATAAACCTCATTCATGGCGGGTGACCCAGGAGAGCGCTAAAAAAGACTGTGTGAAGTGTCACGAATACAAGGACCCTAAAAAATTTATTGGCGCGCAATAAAAAAAGGCCTATAATCTAATTAATGGTTGGAAGACAAAGGGTAAACCCATGATGAAGAGTCACGTGTGGCGGCCGCTGTATGCAGTAATCGGCATCGTTGCCCTTATACTGATTGTCAGAGTTTTTGTTGTACCTGAGAGCTTTGGTGTGCACGAGAGAGGCTATATGTACGGATGGTATAACAAGGCCGATGAAGGCTCCTGGAAAGGAGTCACAGTAAAATACAAATCCTCTGATTACTGCAAGGACTGCCATAGTGACAAATATTCCTCAATAATGCAGACTCCTCATGCTATCATCCAGTGCGAAAACTGCCATGGCCCTGCTATGGACCATCCTGAAAACCCGGCCAGGCTTTTCATTGATAAAAGCAGGGGGCAGTGTCTCAGATGCCATTCACGCCTTCCATATCCTACAAGCGACAGGGCAAAGATACGGGGGATAGACCCTGATAAACATAATCCCGGCATAGAGTGTGCAGCGTGCCATAATCCGCACAAACCTTCACTGGAGGGATTAAAATGATTTCGAGGCGGGACTTCATTAAATATTCATTGCAGGGGATTGCGGTAATAGCTGTGCCGTTGACGGCAATCGAGATTATTAATCCGTCGAAACTTTTTGCCTCAAAAGGCGCAAAAAAAATCCGCTGGGGGTTTCTTGTTGATACAGAAAAATGCGTTGGATGCGGTTTTTGCGTGAAGGCCTGCCAGAACGAAAATGAGATACCCTATGACATAAATGCCTCACGGACATGGGTTGAGAGATATGTCCTGACAAAAGACGGAAAGGTGCTTGCTGATTCACCCAAGGCAGGAAGGGACGGTTTTATCACCGGCAGGATTGAACTCGGTCAAGGGAAATATCAGGATATAAAAAATGAAGATATAGAAAAGGCTTTTTTTGTTCCTAAACTCTGCAATCAGTGCGAGAACCCGCCATGCGTTCAGGTATGCCCTGTCGGCGCAACATATCAGACAGAGGATGGAGTTGTCCTTGTAGACAGGAAATGGTGTATAGGATGCGGTTATTGCATAATGGCGTGCCCTTATGGCGTAAGATTTTTCCATCCTGTGTATCATGCAGCTGAAAAATGCAATTTCTGTTATCACAGGATAACAAAGGGCCTGAAGACAGCCTGTGTTCAGGCATGCCCGTTTGGAGCAAGGCTTATCGGAAATATAAATGACCCCAATGATGAGGTGGGCAGGATTATAAGGACTGAAAGAGTTTCCGTATTAAAAGACGAATTTGGCACAAAACCACAGGTCTATTACAGGGGTTTGAGCAAGGAGGTAAGGTAATGGTTCACGGCGAAATTTGGACACTCAAGGAGCTGTTTGTCTATCCTAATGAATACATTTACTGGAGTATCCAGATTGTGATGTATCCGTTTATGACAGGCCTTGTTGCGGGCGCTTTTGTGCTTTCTTCCCTGTACCATGTCTTTGGCATAAAGGAACTTAAGGAGATGGCAAGGTTTGCGCTCGTATTTTCATTTGCGCTTCTCTTTGCTGCGCCGATGCCGATAGTCCTGCATCTGCAGCACCCGTTCAGGGGTATAAATGTGTTTATGACGCCTCATTTTACGTCTGCTATTGCTGCCTTTGGAATAGTATTTTTCGCATACGGCGCTATCGTTGCCTCTGAACTCTGGTTTCTATACAGGAAACATTTTGTCGAGGTGGCATTGCCGTTGAAAGAAAAAAAGGACAAGGGCCTTTTTGAATGGATAAAATTCCTGGTATTCTGCTCGCTCACTCTCGGCGTATATGATTTAAGCGAGGAATCGCTTAAGAGGGATGAAAAGGCAATAAAGGTACTTGCCGGAATAGGTATTCCTGTAGCATGTTTTCTGCATGGCTATGCAGGTTTTATATTCGGCTCGGTCAAGGCAAACGCGCTCTGGATGACCCCGCTGATGCCTATTATATTCATAATGTCTGCAATAGTGTCTGGCATTGCCCTGTGCATGCTGACTTATATAATCGTCATGGAGGTAAGGAAGATAAAGATAAAATCCCTGAGAAAGCCGTGGAGGTCGGTACGACTCGATTCCGAGATGAGCCAGGAAGATGTTAAGGGCGCTGAGATCAGCGTTATAAAGATTACGGCAAAATATCTGTTGTTATTCATGATATTTGCCATAACCCTCGAACTCCTTGACCTCGTATTCAGGGGATATACCGCCGTCAAACACTGGGATATACTGCGTACGGTTATTTACCAAAAGGATTTTACGAATATATTTTTACTCCAGTATACATTTGGCAATCTCATACCTTTTGTGCTCTTCTTGATCCCAGGCCTTACTATAAGAAGGGCCATCATCGGCCTGGTTCTTGCCATGATGGGCGTGTTCATGATGAGATGGAACGTGGTTATCGGAGGGCAGGCTTTTTCATTGACACTCTCGGGATATATGGAATATATCATGCCGATAGTCCCGCGTGACTGGGAGACCTTCAAGGAAGGGCTCGGAGGCGCAGTCAGCATCTTTGTTATGCCGTTTGTGTTGTTCTGGATAATGGCCAGGATATTCCCTGTGTTTAACGCAGAGGAAAAACCCGCGGCACATTAAAGCAAAAAAAGGTTAGTTCGATTGTTTCCTCAGTTCTGCTTTCTGTATTTCAGCTGAATCAGCTTGTGAGATAGAAAAAAATAAATTTCACTTGCATAATCATCCTAAAAATGATAAAAGATAATCAGGAGGTGCGTATGAAGAAGATGATATTGCTGAGCGCTTTTGTCTTTCTTGTTTCTTCCTGCACACATGTAATCTCAAGGCCGGTCAGGGAACAGGCGCGGACAGATATCCCGTTCAGCAGCATAAAAGGGAACGTAGACAAATACAGGGGCACAATATTCATGCTCGGCGGCGTTATCGCATCAACAAAAAATACAGAGGAAGGCTCTATAATCGAGGCCGTACAGTCTCCTGTTGATAGATATGGGACTATCATAGACTCTGACAGATCCTCCGGACGGTTTATGGCAATAGAAAAAGGTTATCTTGACCCATTAATTTATAAAAAGGGGCGGGAGATAACAATTGCCGGAGAGCTGATTGGCAGCAGGAAAAAGAAGATAGGCGAGATTGAGTATACATACCCTCTGTTTGAAATAAAAGAAATCCATCTCTGGAGAGAAGAAAAAATCTATAATCACCCTGCGCCTTACCCTCCGTACATGTACAGGTACCCTTACTGGTGGTATGACCCATGGTGGTACGGGCCATATAATTCGCCGCCGCACCTGTAATAAAAAGGGCAAGAAAGTTAAAAAGGGGAAATAGGCGCAAAAGGATAAGATTAAGGTTTAATCTTATCCTTTTGCTTTCTTTCTCTCTTCTGCCTGAAGTTCGACGACATTCGATTCCGCCCTGTGCATTGTGGAACGCCCGTTAAATATTGCCCCCTCTGCAATAGAAAGCTTGCTTGTAGCCAGTTCGCCGCTGACCTCGCCTTTTGCCTTTATCTCTATTAGCTCTGTGGCCTTAATATTGCCTTCAACCTTGCCGCCTACAATAATGCCCCTTGCCTCGGCATTGCCTTTGAGCTGTGCTGTTTCTCCAAGTATGAGCCAGTCAACTTCGATATTGCCTTCGAGTGTGCCGTCAATCCTGAGCGTCCCTTTTGTTTTTATGTCGCCTTTGAAATAGCTGTTGACTCCGACAAACGATTCAAGCTTTTCCGTATTCCTTGAAAACATAGCTAACTCCTTCCTTCGATAAAAGTTTTAGGGTTAACAGGGCTTCCATTTTTCCACACCTCGTAATGCAGGTGCGGTCCCGTTGAGTTTCCTGTTGAGCCGACATAGGATATTATGCCGCCTTTTTTTATGCGTTGTCCCACCTTAACTGCAAGCATCTTATTATGGGCATAAAATGTAGAAAATCCAAAACCATGTTCCAGGACTACGAGGTTGCCGCTTCCGCCATTCCATCCCGCAAAGCTTACAATTCCATCTGCTGTGGCTGTAACAGGGTTGCCCGGGGCGGCGCTAATATCTATCCCTGCATGAAAATCTTCCTCTCCTGTCCTGGGATGTTGTCTTTTGCCATACTGCGAGGTTACATTCCCTGCAATAGGCCAGCCTTTGGGAGTTGCCATATAGAGGTCTCTTTGCTGACTCAAATATTCTCTTATGTCTCCAACGGTCTCCATGGTCTTTCTTATCTGCAGCTTCAGGGCCTCCATATCAAGCGCGCCATTGTCTGAGGTGTCCATGTTTTCAAGAACTTTCTGTTTGGAATTCAGTGCAAAGAGCTTACTGAACTCGCCCTCAGCTTTTTTAAGAGCCGACATGGTTGCCTTCATCTCTATGAACTGGCTTGAATAATAACCGACCTTTTCTTTCATCCTGTTATATTCGAATGTGTCAATAGCTATTGAAAATACATATGCCGTTCCTATTCCACAGAGGATTATAGAGACGAATATGCCTGCATAAGGCATCTTAAGGTTGAACGGTTTTCTGTTGCTGTGAGGTATCAGCATTATTGTTATAGGAGTAAATGATTTTTTAATCAAAGTTTTTATCTTATGCATATCTTGTCTCCTGTCCTCCTTTCTCAATAGTCCCAATTACAAATGAATCGTATCCTGTTTTCCTTAAAATAGAGATTGACTTGTCTGCTTCGGTTTTCGGGATGACAATAATATACCCTATACCCATATTAAAAGTCATCCTCATATCGGCAACCGGCACCTTGCCCATCTTTCTTATCACCTGGAATACCGGAGGCACAGGCCATGAGCCTTCATCTATAACGGCGGATATCACCTTTGGGAATATCCGCGGCAGGTTCCCGGGAATCCCTCCGCCTGTAATGTGGGCCATGCCCTTTATCCTGACCTTATCCCTGATTGCATTGAATGCCTTAACATAAATCTTTGTCGGCTTAAGAAGTTCCTCTCCCAGTGATGTTCCAAACTCCGCAATTCGGGCAGAGGTTTTCATTTTCTTAATATCAAAAAACAGCTTTCTGACCAGTGAATACCCATTACTATGAAGACCGTTTGATGCAAGCCCTATTATGGCGTCGCCTTTTCTTATTTTAGAGCCGTCTATTATCTTATCTTTATCGACAACCCCTACAGCAAAACCGGAAAGGTCATATTCGCCTTTCGGATAGAACCCGGGCATCTCTGCTGTTTCTCCTCCTATCAATGAACATCCTGCCTGTTTGCAGCCTTCAACAATTCCTTTTATGACCTCTGCCGCCTTTTCAGGTTTAAGTTTGCCTGATGCAAAATAATCCAAAAAAAACAGGGGCTCCGAGCCGCTCGTGAGGATGTCATTCACGCACATGGCAACAAGGTCTATGCCGACGGTATTATGCCTGTCCGTCAGGAAAGCTATCTTCAACTTTGTGCCAACCCCGTCTGTTCCGCTCACAAGCACAGGTTTTTTGTATCTCTTTACATCAAGCTTGAAAAGCGCATTGAATGAACCTATGCCTGTCATGACCTCCGGCCTGAATGTTTTTCTTGCGAGAGGAGAGATAAGCCTTATAAACCTGTCTCCTTCGTCAATGTCAACGCCTGCTTTTTTATAGGTAAGTCCGGCCATTCAAGACGCATCCTTTCAGGGTTTTGAATTAAACCCCGTTAGAGTATTAACTCTAAACGGAGCAAACAGGTCTACGACCCATAGGGGAAAAAGTGTTTTTATGCTATCACATTTGAAATGATTTTGGAAGAGGAATTTTTAAGTCGAATCCCGATTTAGAAAATTGTCATTGCGAGTGAAGCGAAGCAATCTCGCCTTTGACGATAAGATTGCCACGAACCCTTCGGGTTCTCGCAATGACAGACAAAACAAGGTATTGAAAAGCCTATATCGGGATTTGGGTTTAAATCCTTCCGAATTCTTTCATCTTCAGTTCTTTTCTTTTTATCTTTCCGCTTATTGTTTTTGGAAGGTCATCAACGAACTCTATCTTTCTGGGATACTTATACGGCGCCGTACGCCCTTTAACAAATTTCTGAAGCTCTTCTGCCAGGGCATCCGACGGTTTATAATTTTGTGTCAGGACGACAAACGCCTTTACAACCTCGCCCCTTACCTCATCAGGACTCGCAACAACTGCGGATTCTTTTACGGCAGGGTGTTCTATAAGAACGCTCTCTATCTCAAAGGGCCCGATACGGTATCCTGATGTGAGAATCACATCATCAGCCCTTCCAACAAACCAGAAATAACCTTCTTCATCCTTATAAGCCCGGTCTCCTGTCATATACCAATTGCCTCTCACAGCCATTTCTGTCGCATCAGGGTTTCCGAGATATTCCTTAAATAACCCTGCAGGTCTTCCTGGTTTTACCGCTATTGCAATGTCACCTTCGGTATTCGGGAGGACTGGTTTCCCGTTTTCATCAATGATATCCACATTAAACCCTGGAGCCGGGACCCCCATGGAACCCGGTTTTACAGGAAGGCATCTGTAGTTTGCCAGGACATTTACTGTCTCTGTCTGGCCGTAGCCGTCATAGATATACATCCCTGTTCTTTCTTTCCATACTTCAATTATTCCTTTATTCAGAGGTTCCCCTGCTGCAACAAAATGCCGCAAAGATTTGAATTCAAATTTTGTCTCCTCTTCTCCTCGGCGAACCCGCCTGAGTGCGGGGGCGACTCGCCTGAGGCGAGAATCTTGAATCTCTTTTACCATCATCCTGTAAGCTGTCGGCGGCCCGCATAATGTTGTGACCGGATACCTCTTCAATGTATCTATAATCAGCGACGGTGAAAACTTTCCTTTTTTAAAAAGAGAAAAGATTGTTGCCCCCATGTGCCATGGCCCGAAAAAACTTGACCAGGCTGCCTTGGCCCATCCTGTATCAGAAAGATTCCAGTGGATATCACCCGGCCTGAGGTCGAGCCAATACCTGCCTGTTATAATATGCGCCAAGGGATAAGATGCCTGAGTGTGAAGCACCATCTTTGGCGGGCCTGTTGTGCCTGACGTAAAATATATTAATGCAGGTTCATCTGAAGCAGCCCTGCCACCTTCAAAGGCATCTGCCCTGTCACGTTCTTTTATGTAATCCTGCCAGCCCTTTCTTTCGCCGGTAATCACGAGCAGCGGATTGGTTTTAGAACCATTTACTGCCTCCTCAACCTTTTCCGTCTCTTCATCTATTGTAATAATTGCCTTAATATCTGTTGCTGTGAGTCTGTACTCTATGTCCTTTGATGTAAGCAGAGTTGTTGCCGGGATTGGAATTGCGTTAATTCTCATAAGGGCAAGCATAATCTCCCACCACTCCGGGATATTCGGCAGCAGCACAATAACCTTATCGCCCTTATTGAGGCCCATTTTTTTAAAGGCGCCGGCGCCCTTTGATGACAGTTTCTTTAATGCGCTAAATGAAAATTTTTTTTCAATAATACCGTCTGTCCAGAACAGTGCAAGCCTTTCGCCCCATTTATCAAAGACATCCAGAGGGAATGAGAATTTGTCAGGGACCGGCAGGGTAAATTCCTTGTATTCTTTACTGTAATCTTGCATATTGGGCACAGATTGCATCAGACATGCTATCATATTTTTATTAGAAAATTACCACAAAATCCTTCAAATGCACTAAGAGGTTGTTGAAAAAATCTTTTTTCTGTCATTGCGAGCGAAGCGCGGCAATCTCGCATTTAATAAAATCAATGGGTTAGAGATTGCTTCGTCGGTCGTATCGACCTCCTCGCAATGACATGCGACGAGTTTTTCAACAGCCTGCTAAATAGAAGAGCAATATCAGGCTATGCAGGCTTTTACAATGGGTTTGCTGCTGTCTGTTTCAATCAATTCCGAAAATAGTAAATACAAATAAACCTTGACATTCTAAGCAGTAACGGCTATATTTCTAAAGTAGAACTTTAGAGAGGAGGGCAAACTTATGTCACTTGTTAGTTTTTGTATATTAATTGGGGCTATTGCATTTGCGCTTGGATTTCTCTTGTTACTTGCTCCTGATTCCGTAAGGAAGCTAAATGAACTATCCGCAAAAATGATAGCTAAAATTGACACCCTTACCTTTTCCTACAGGATTGGGTTTGGCGTTTCGCTGATAATTGCTGCGTTATTCATGTTCTTTATGGCATATTATTTTACAAAGAGGCATTAATGTTAGGACTGTTTCGACCTGCTCCGTTGGGGGTAGATCTGGGCAGTGGCTCTTTAAAAGTCATTGAACTCAAAGCTAAAAAAATCTCTATTGCCGCATTTATTGACATCCCTCCCTCTGAGAGAGAAGTCGTAGACTCGACTCTACGAGAAGAAACACTTCTGGTAAACAGATTGCGCAGTTTTTTTAAAGAACTGAATATTCTTGGCAGGGAAGCTGCCGTTCAGGTGCCCGGGAATCTCTCTTTTATAAGGACCATAACCCTGCCCCCAATGCCTAAAAGTGAATTAAAAGAAGCGGTAAAATGGGAAATAAAAAGGCAATTGCCTTATCCTCCTGAGGAGGCTGTTTATGACTATGTTGCAACGGAGATTGCTGACGGCATTGCTGTTACATTTGCCTCTGTTGAAAGGAAAAATATCCATCGCCATTTATTCCCATTCAAGGAGGCAGGGCTCAACGTTGTCGCTGTTGATGCAAACCCGCTTTGCCTGATAAGGACGCTTCCTGTCCATAGTTCCGGCAATGTAATAGTCCTTGATATAGGCTCAAGAAATATGGAGATAAACATCGTAAAGTCAGGCTCCCTGCGCCTGACAAGGTCGGTAGAGATGGGTGGAGAGCATATAAAAAGCCATTTGCTCAATGAAGGTTTTTCAGACGCAGAGGCAAATGACATACTGATGGAAGGCCCCGCAGAGAAAATGAAGGAGATATTGAACCAGTTCCTGAAAGAAATTTTCAGGTCTATAGATTATTATAAGGCAACCTTTAAAGAGAAGACATTTTCTGAGGTGATTCTGACAGGCGGCGTTGCAATTAATAATGCGGCAAGAGATTATTTTTCCCATATGTTCGATATCCCGGTCAGCGTTCCAAATCCCTTTGACAACCTGATTATGAAAAATGAGGGTCTTAGGCCCCTCGGCCCAAGATTTTCTGTAGCAATCGGTCTTGCAAGGAGGGCTGCTTGAAAGAAACACTCAATCTTTTGCCAATAGAGGTAAAGGCAGGCGCTCCTGAAAAAAAAGGCAAATTTTATTATCTCTTTCTGGGAGTTGCGGGTTACAGCTCCATAATTATAATCCTGTGGCTCTCAAATCTTGTTCAAATCAGAAAGATTGATACCGAGATAAGCAGCCTGAATAAACAGAAAACAGATCTTCAGCAAAAAATACTGCCTCCTGTTATTGCACCCGCTGCTCCAGGCATAGACAAGGATATATTAAATGCAATGGGGAAAACGCCGAGGTGGAGTGCAATAATCAGCGACCTCTCAATTATTGTTCCTGAAGAGGTATGGCTTTCTTCCATTGAATCAAAGGAAGAAAAGGGGTTAAAGCAAATAGGCATAAAGGGTTTTTCAAAAACACAGCTTGGAGTTGCAAATCTTATATCAGCGCTTGAGATCTCAGAGCATTTCTATGATGTTGAGATAGTTTTCGCACAAAAGGGCGAGAAAGAAATTTCTTTTGAATTGAAAGCAAAGGTGCGATGGACCTAAAGACCCTTAAAAAAACTGTTACAGAGAAAATAACAGCTCTTTCCCAGAGAGAGAAGATTATCTTTGCGATAACGCTTACAGCGGCAGTTTTTGTTGTTTTGCACATGATGCTGTACTCACCTACCTCCAAAAAAATGAAACTGAAGCGCCAGATGCTGCAGAATATCAAAAAGGAGGTTGAGGCTGTAAACCTTATATTGTCATCACAGGCTGTCGTGCAGAAAGTGCAGCCTCCTGAAAAAATAACGCTCCCGGATGCAGAAGACCTGTCGGGTATGCTGGCAGCCATAAGCAGGGAGGCAAATATAGCAAGGGTTGATTTTATTTCGATATCCCCTGAAGGTTTTGAATACAGGGATAAATTCATAGAGATGAAGGTAAAGATAGAACTGAGGGTCAGGTTCAGGGAACTATATGATTTCATTAAAAACATTGAGACAAGACACAGACTGTTCCTGATTCAGGAGGTGAAATTCGAGACAAACAGCGCCCTGTACCCCGGAGGTATTGCTATTTTAAGGGCAGGGACGTATCTGAGGAAAAAACAATGAAGATGCGGAAAAAGGGAGTGTCATTGCGAGGAGTACCCCGATATTATCGGGGGACGACGTGGCAATC
>ERZ1292633.5033-Hain-H41-02um-R1-5033-length-12065-cov-4_pt1 | contig 12065 bp, 11 predicted proteins | sample MGYA00564406_ERZ1292633 | MGnify/ENA primary metagenome ERZ1292633 (study PRJEB36523, sample SAMEA6512639) | groundwater metagenome | collected 2019-01-08 | study: AquaDiva: Metagenomics assemblies of 32 groundwater samples
AGAAATACGCGCGACGATTAGTTTTGGGTTGGCTTTCATTAAAGCTTCGGGTGCAAGACCCCATTTTTCCAAAGTGCCAGGGCGAAAGTTTTCAATCAAAACATCGGCTGATAATATCAAATCGCGCGCAGTTTCTTGGCCTTCTTTCGTGCGCAAATCGAGCATCACCGAATATTTATTGCGCCCCAAAACCCGAAACCAAGTTGGCACATCGCCTTGGCCCCATTCGCGCATTGGGTCACCCGCTGGCGGTTCAATTTTTGCAATTTCTGCGCCCATATCGCCCAATAATTGCCCGCAAAATGGGCCAGCAATTAACTGCCCCATTTCGACAACTTTTAAGCCCGCCAAAGCGGCTTGATTTTGTGCTACCATTGTTATTTTGCCGCTGCTGCCACTACCCTATCAAATACGCGCAAGAAATTGCCGCCCATGAATTTGGTTACGTCAATTTCACTCATGCCACGGCGTAACAGCTCGGATACTACTAGCACCAAATCAGCATATTTGGTCAAAACTGGTTTGTAATTTGCGTCCATATCGGTGCCAATTGCAATACCGTCAATGCCAACCCGTTCGGCAAGTTCAAAAACCCTATCGACAAAGCCTTTTAGCGTGGTAATGCCAACACCAGTGGGCCAAGCACCAATAATGCCGCCGTTTTTGACAACTGCCTGTGCCAATTCATTAGTGACAAAGCGTGGGAAATCCCCCGCAGGGCCGCCTTTCAAATGTGTGTGCGAGAGCATTACTGGCACCGAGATATTTTCAAGCGCTTTGAATGCAGTTGGCTCCGATGCGTGGGCGAGATCAATTATCATGCCCAAGCGCTGCATTTCTTTCACGGCTTCAATGCCAAATGCGGTTAAGCCGCCGCGCACTGGGGCTTGGGTTTGGATATCGCCAACTTCGCTGGCGCGGTAATGCACGATTGTCACCGAGCGAATACCGTCATCATAAATTTCTTTCAGGCGTTCCAATTTGCCTTCGAGGAAATCCGCGCCTTCCATTGTTAATATCGCTTTGACTTTATCGCCCGCAGTTGCTGCGCGAATGTCAGCAGGCGTTAGCGCAATATCAACTCCATTCGCACCCATTGCGAGGCGCAAATTATTGATTTGCTTCAAATAGCTTTGGTAGGCTTCGCCTTCCCTAAATTCGCGCGCGGTTACCAGCCCACCGCCTTTTTGGAAGCCAATAACATTAAAATCGGCAACTCCAGCAAAAGCAACCGCAGCCATACCCGCGCCATTCATATCGGCCACTGATTTATCTTCGCTAGTTCGATTGCCAGATAAAAGGCGCAATAAAAGCGGCAGCGAAGTATTTTCATTATCGCGAATAAAAGTCTTACCCGGATGCGCGTGGGTATCAATCATTGGGTTCGCAGTAATAAGCGCTTGCGCTTTGGCGACATATTCAGGATCTGGCTCAAAGCCAATTGGCGGAGGGGCGGTTTTCTTTTTTATGTAAATACCGCCACCAATTCCAAGTGCAACAATCGTTGCCGCGCCGCCAATTAACAAATTACGCTTGTTCATATTTTTGCCCTTTGCACTTGTATTCACTACATTGCTCAGCTTAGAGTGTTGCCGACATTAAACCCCTTTTGAAAGACTTATTTTCCCATGTCCATAGAAAATGCAATTTCAATTGCCGATTTACGCATATTGGCAAAAAAGCGTCTGCCAAAAATGGTGTTTGATTACATTGATGGTGGGGCCGATGATGAAATCACATTGGCACGCAATGTATCGCGTTTCCGAGACCGCTCGCTGGTGTGGCGCGCGCTCACCGATATTTCGGTAATTGATACCAATGCCAAGGTAATGGGTGCGCAATCGGCTTTGCCGTTTTTCATATCGCCTACCGCCAGCTCAAGGCTTTTTAGCCCCAAAGGCGGCGAAATTGCGGTTGCCAAAGCCGCCGAAAAATTCGGGATTCCTTATTCAATTTCGACCATTGGTTCAACGTCAATTGAAGATGTAGCGGCGGCAACAAAGGGGCCAAAATTTTTCCAAATTTATGTTTGGAAAGATAGGGGCGTGGTTAAGGACATTATTGCTCGAGTGAAAGCTGCTGGCTTTGATGGCATAATCCTCACTGTCGATGTGCCGGTTGCGGGAAATCGCGAGCGTGACCCGCGCAATAAATTCACAATCCCACCAAAACCGAATTTAGTTGTAGTGTCGCAAATGTTGTCGCGGCCTGCATATTTGCTCGATATGGTTAGCAGCGGCAAAATCGATGCCGCCAATTTCAAACATATTAAGACCGATGGTGGTGGAATAATTGAATTTATCAATAATCAATTTGATCGCACTGTTACCTGGAAAGACGCCGAATGGATGCGCAAAGAATGGGGCGGTAAATTCGCAATCAAAGGCATTTCAACCGCCAAAGACGCGCAAAATTGCCTCGATATTGGCACAGATGCGGTATGGATTTCCAACCACGGTGGGCGGCAATTGGACACTTCCCCCGCACCAATTGACACTTTACCCGCAATCGCCGAACAAGTGAAAGGCCGCGCCGAAATTATCCTCGATGGCGGCATAAGGCGCGGCACCGATATCGTTAAAGCATTGGCCATGGGCGCAACATCGGTGGCAATTGGCCGTGCCTATTTATACGGCCTTGGCGCGGCTGGGCAAATTGGCGTTGAAAAAGCACTGGCAATTTTGCAAAGTGAATTGTTGCGCAACATGGCGCTTTGCGGTGCGAAAAATATTGGTGAGATTACCAAGGAATTGGTGGTTTAACTAAAACAATAAACCTCAATGTCGCTCAAATGCTTTGCCACTTCGTCGGCTGGCAAAAACGAACCTGTGAAAGAGTTTTTGGCGCAGGTAATTATTTCATCGCGGCTTAGACCAAGCGCTTGCGCGGTTTCAATATAGTTTTGGTTCAAATAGCCGCCAAAATAGGCTGGATCATCGCTGTTGATTGTGACTTTAAGCCCCGCCGCCATCATTTTGCGCAGAGGGTGCTTTTTCAAATCTCTAACCACGCGCAATGCCAAATTGGACAATGGGCAAACCGTAAGCGTTAAACCCGCACTCGCAATCCTAGCCACCAATGAACTGTCTTCCATACAACGATTGCCATGATCTATGCGGTCCACATGCAATAAATCAAGCGCTTCATAAATATATTCGGGCGGGCCTTCTTCGCCGGCATGGGCAACAATTTTAAGGCCAAGTTCGCGCGCTGCGGCAAAAACGCGCGCGAATTTTGAAGGTGGGTGGCCCAATTCGCCAGAATCAAGCCCAACCCCAATAATTTTGTCCAAATATGGCTTGGCTTGTTCCAATGTTTTGAAGGCTTCTTCTTCGGATAAATGGCGCAAAAAGCACATAATTAGATAGCTTGAAATGCCATATTTTGCCTTTCCGTCGGTCAAAGCGCGCGAGATGCCGCCGATGACCACATCAAAACCAATACCCCGATCTGTATGGGTTTGTGGGTCGAAGAAAACCTCGACATGTTTGCAATTGTCGGCCTTCATGCGGGTTAAATAGGCGAACGTTAAATCGTAAAAGTCCTGCTCGCTGACCAACACCGAAGCGCCTTGATAATAAATATCCAAAAATTCTTGAAGGTTTGAAAACTGGTAAGCAGCACGCACTTCATCGGGTGTTTTGAAAGGGATTTTGATATTATTGCGAGCCGCCAATTCGAACATCATTTCAGGCTCAAGCGAGCCTTCTAAATGCAAATGCAATTCGGCCTTCGGCAAGCCTTTAATGAATTTTTCGATATTTTGCATAAGAGACCTCGCGCTATGGTGCGGAATCATAGCGCGTAATGATGACAATTCAAATGCGGTTTATTGGCGCTGACTTACATATTTCCACCAACGCACCCCATCTGTTTCCCCAAGCTGAAGTCTCTGCGAAAGTCATTGAAATTATTGTCATCCCCGAAAAATCGCAGATTTTGTCGGGGATCTCGTATTTATTTCACCGAGATCCCCGACATTTTCTACGAAAATTCGGGGATGACACTGTTCGTTATAGCTTTAGCCGAGTGACTTTACTTCTTAAAAATCACATCCGCTCAGGCGCTTGTATCCCAAGCAGATCCAAAGCAATTTCAAGCTGTTTCAAAGTTGCGCTAGCGAGCGCCAAGCGCGAAGCCCGCACTGCGCCATTGCTTGCCGCCAAAATTGGGCAATTGGCATAAAATGCTGAAAATGCACCAGCCAAATTATAGGCGTGGTCCGCCAAAATATGGGGTGCGCGCTTTTCATATGCGCCCGATAATGCCAATTCAAAGCCGTCCAGCGTCAGCAGCAATTCTCGCTCCGCTTCCTCGGCAATCATAATTTCGCCCGCAATCACGCCCTGCTCCGCAGCTTTGCGCATAATCGCCTTTATGCGCACGCAGGCATATAATAAATAAGGCCCAGTTTTGCCTTCAAAAGACAAAAACTTATCCAAATCAAAGACATAGGACGTGCCACGAAAATTTTGTAAATCGGCGAATTTAAGCGCGGCAATGCCGACCATATCGCCGATTTGAGCGCGTTCTTCGGCTGGCAAATCCTTGGCGACACCCGCTTCTTGCAATTTATCTGCAGCTTTAGTGCGCACCATTGTGATAAGGTCATGCAATTTCAACACACCGCCTTCGCGGGTTTTGAAGGGCTTGCCATCTTTGCCGTTCATGGTGCCAAAGCCAATATGTTCCAATTGGTCGCGCCGCAAATAGCCTGCTTTGTCTGACGCGCGAAATACAGTTTCAAAATGTTCAGATTGGCGTTGATCCACGCAATAAAGCACTAATTCGGCTTGGAAACGGTTTTTTCTATCCAAAATCGTTGCCAAATCTGTCGTGCCATACATCGCCGAGCCTTCGGAGGAAATCACTAATAATGGCGGCACATTTGGGCGCTCACCACCATCTTTGGCGGGCACCATTTTATCATGGACAAACACAACTTTGGCGCCTTGATCATCAACCAAAATGCCCTTTTTGGCCAAATCTTCAACCATACCGGGGATAAGGTGGTCAACGTCCGATTCGCCAAGCCAAAGATCAAACTCCACGCCCAAGGCTGCAAATTCGCGTTTTAATGCTTCGCGCGATACCGTCACAAAATGTGCCCAAAGTGCGCGATAACCGGCCCTGCCCGCTTGCAATTCTGCAGTGGCTTTACGGGCCTCGTTGCGGTAATTCTCATCGACTTTTACTTTAGCCGCGGCTTGCGGATATATCCGCTCCAAATCCGCGAGTGTGACTGGCGAAATTTCTGGATACGCATCCGTATGGTTTTCATCAAAATAGGGCAAATCAGGCTGTTCTTGCGCCAAACTGGCAATCAAAAGCCCCATTTGAAAGCCCCAATCGCCAAAATGCGCATCACCCAACACTTCATCGCCGCGAAAACGGAATATGCGTTTTAAACTATCACCAATAATTGTCGCTCGCAAATGGCCCACATGCATGGATTTGGCAACATTTGGACCAGCGTAATCGACAACTATTTTGCGTGGAACTGGCACGATTTCAGCGCCAGCGCGGTCATCATCAAGAATTTCATTGGCGCGATTATTAAGCAGGGTTGGTTCAAGGAAAATATTCAAAAACCCAGGGCCAGCGACTTCTATTTTTTCGATTCCCGTCTGCCCCGCAATCAATGCCGCGATTTGGGTTGCTATTTCGCGCGGGTTTTTGCCTAAGGTTTTGCCGCCAGCCATTGCGCCATTGCATTGAAAATCACCAAATTCTCGTTTTGTTGCGCGGCCCGATTGCCCCAATTCATATGGCAAGCCAATGGCAACAAAAGCATTGCCAAGGCTAAGGCCGATAATTTTGGCCAATTGGCCTTGCTGTAATTGCATTGCTCAATTCAAAACTATTGTGGAAAGCCAGCATCAACGCGGAATCTTTTGCCATCACGATTAAATTCAAGTTGTTGCGGGGTTAAATCAAAACCAACCAAAACCTCGAAGTTGGCGCCTGAAATTTCAGCATTGGCGCGCGGAATATTGATCGCTATTTCAGGCGTAACCAAGCGCACTCTGTCCGAGCCTTCGGGGAAGACCACACGGCCGACAAAAGATTGTTTGGTAATTGGTGCAAGATCTTTACGAGTAACAACCACCCAATAACCAACATCACGTTGATTACCTTGCGCTTTTGGGCCACGGCCCAGCGCCATATCGACATAAAGCCCAATTTCAATCGGGTCAGAGCCAATATAGCGGCATGACGAAACCACATCTTGAATTTCGCCGGTAAAGCCGACATTGGCGAAAACTTCGGGGCCATCAATTTCGACAAACCTTGAAGCGTCATACAGCACGCGAACTGCTGGGCATGGACCCACATTGGCAGTATTGCTGTCACCGCCCATTGCCCTCGCAGCGCGCGAAAAAAAGCCACGCTTTTTAGGTGGTGGCAATTTGTGATGATCAATCCGTTCGGTGCCATCGGCAGGTGCGGTAGATGGCGCTGGCAGAGCTTCTTCAGCCTCGGGAGCTTGCGCAGCCCTGTCCCTTTTTCCAAACGACGAGCACGAAGAAATCAGCAAAACTGACGCCAAAATCGAATAAAGGGCAAACTTACGCATTAATATCAACCAGTGCAGAAAACAAACCACATCATATTATGCATAATAATGACGCGGACTTTATACAAACAATGTAAACTAAATCATCCATTATAAGCAAGACCGCTTTACCACAAGACCGAAGCGCAATTGGGAGATTAATTCTTGGCAAGAAAGGCATTAACCATCCTATTAGCAGCACCTCGCGGTTTTTGTGCGGGGGTTGATAGGGCAATTCAAATTGTCGAACGCGCACTGCTTCGTTGGGGGCCGCCAGTTTATGTGCGCCATGAAATTGTTCATAATAAATATGTAGTCGATAAATTGTCCAAAATGGGCGCAGTTTTTGTTGAAGAATTGGACGAATGCCCCGTTGATAGGCCGGTGATTTTTTCGGCGCACGGCGTGCCAAAATCTGTGCCCGAAGACGCCAAATCGCGCAATATGATTTTCGTGGACGCCACATGCCCTTTGGTTTCCAAAGTGCATGTGGAGGCCGCGCACCATCATGAATCGGGGCGCGAAATACTGCTTATTGGCCATGCTGGCCACCCTGAAGTAATTGGCACAATGGGGCAATTGCCAGAAGGGCAAGTTAAACTTATTCAAACCCCAGAAGATGCCGAAAACCTTACGCCCAATTCGCCCGATAATTTGGCCTATGTAACGCAAACTACTTTGTCGATTGACGATACCCGAGAGATTGTTACCATATTGGAACGGCGGTTCCCCAATATTGCTAAGCCCCACAAGGAAGACATTTGCTATGCCACAACCAATCGCCAAGAAGCGGTAAAAGCGCTTAGTCGCACTGCGGATTTGCTCCTTGTTATTGGTTCGCAAACCTCCTCAAACTCATTACGGCTCAAGGAAGTTGGGCAAAGAGAGGGCGTGCCAATTTCGCAACTTATTGACGATGCGGGGCAAATTGATTGGGCCTGGTTTGACAATGTCAAAGTGCTGGCATTAACTGCGGGCGCGAGCGCACCTGAATCGCTGGTTTTTGAAGTATTGCAGGCATGTCGAGCGCGATTTGATGTTAATTTACAGGAAGTCGAAGTGAAGCGCGAAGATATTGTTTTCAAATTGCCAAAGATTTTAACGGGCGCAAATAACACATGAACTGCAGTGTGAAACATATTTTTTGGCTTATTTTCTTGGCAATATTTATTGGAATTGCCAGCCCTTCTATTTCCCAGCCTGCACGCACGGCAAATTCCCAAGTCGCTCGGCAAGCAATTTTGCGCAATTATTCTCGCTTGGAATTTATGGTGCGCGGGCAAAGACGCGTGCTTGGCAGCAAAACTTTTTTGCGGGTATTCACCCAAGGGCGAAAACTCGAAGTTTGGGTGGCGAATAATGCATCAGTTTATCGTCTAGTTCGCACTTATCGGCTTTGCTCGCCTTCAGGCAAAAACGCGAGGACCAATATCCCAATTGGCATTTATTCAATTGCGCGTACGGGATTGCAAACTACTTCGGACAATTTTTTGCGGTTAAGGACAAATTATCCCAACGCCTTTGATGCTACACGCGGGCGCGGGCAAAATCCGCTTTTTATTGGCGCGACCTGCGTCCAGGGTGGCGGCATTTCATTGACCGATACGGATTTAGAGGAGCTTTATGTTTTAGTTTATGCCGCACTCGCAAACCGACACAATGCGGTGCCGCTTCATATTTTTCCTTATGAGCTAAACGCCATCAACTCAATGCAGCCGCGCACCAAGAGCAATCGGCAAATTATTGAACAATTAACGCCAATTTATCGGGCTTTTGAGAGCAATCATAGGCTCCCGAATGTCTTGGTATCGAGGCGCGGCTATCGGCTTGAAGCACCAAGGGCAAAATAAAAGGCCCCCCCCCGAGGGAGGCCTTTAATTATTGCGCTGTGGAGCAGATTATTCTTCCGCAGCAGCGGCTTCAGTTCCGCCATCTTCAGCAATCAAACCAATATTAATTGCTTTAGGACCTTTGCCGAATTTATCTGGCAACATTTGGAAAGTGATTTTTTGATTTGGCTCAAGCGCTTCAAGGCCGGCGCGTTGAACAGCTGAAATGTGAACAAACACATCTGCGCCGCCACCTTCAGGTGAAACAAAGCCAAAACCGCGTTCGCCGTTAAAAAATTTCACAACGCCATTGATGGTTTCAAGATTGGCATTTTGCTCATTGCCGCCGCCGCCAAAATCGCGCCTTGGTGGCCTATCGCCAAAATCACGCCTCGGTGGACGATCACCATAATTGCCGCCGCCACCGCCGCCGCCAAAATCACGCCTTGGGGGTCTGTCGCCAAAATTGCCGCCGCCGCCGCCGCCAAAATCGCGCCGAGGGGGTCTGTCACCAAAACTTGGTGGCGCTTCTACGTTTGGATCAAATCCTTCTTTACCGCCACGCTCGCGGCTTTTCTTTTTCTTATCTTCTGGCTTAAAATCACCATCATCGTCGTCGAAATTCATTTACTTCCCCAAAACTACCGCGCACATTGCGTCAATAGTACTTCACCGATTGCAACTCAAACCCCGCTTTTGGCAAGGTCCCTTCTCATCTGCCACATGCTAAAACACAGATATTGCAAATAATTGCCCTATCCTCATTTTCGTTTCTTATCAAAATCCAATTAAATTCACTCAAATATTCCCAAGCAGACAATTAACTATGGCAAACCCTGCGCACAAAAGCAACTGTGGCATGTTTTACACATTTATTTGAAGCTTCTAAATTATGAATTTAAGAGTTTTATGACCATTTTTGCGCTTTCGTCTTTACCGAGCAAATTACAAATCACGGATTTGGTGGCTTCTATCTGCGCTTCCAAGCCAAACGGCGGATTTATTATGGTTAGGCCATTGGCTTTTAGGCCCGTTGTTCCATCCTCTTTGGCGATCCGCAAATCAATAATCAAAGCTTCTTTGCCAATACTTTTGATTGCCTGGCGATATTTCCTGACCGCATTTTCGTCCTTATCTGCATGCCACAACATAAAAACCCCAGTGGCAAAGCGTTTAAGGCCCTGCTGCAAAGCCTCAATCATACGCTCAAATTCGCCAGCAATTTCAAATGGCGGGTCAATAATAATCAGGCCGCGACGCTCGGGCGGCGGTAAATTGGCCTTAATTGCCAAATATCCGTCAATTTGGGTAGTTTTGACACGCCTTTTGCCATTTCGTGACTGAAGCTCACTTAGATTCTTATCCAATTCCAATTTTTCAAGTGGGTGAAGTTCGTTCAAAACTGCGCGGTCTTGATCCCGCAACATCTGGGTTACAAAAAATGGCGAACCAGCATAAAAGCGCTCGTTACCCTCGGTTGCTTCATCAAGGACATTGAGATAATTTTTTATTGCAGCGGGTAAGGCCGCTTTTGCGTCCCATATTTTATTGATGCCCTCAAGAAACTCTGGGCTTCGCGCCGCTTGCTCGCTGTGCAAATCATAGACCCCGCAACCAGCAAAAGCGTCGAGCACAAAAAGGCCAGCGTCCTTTTTTTGCATAGCTCCGAGCGCCGCGACCAACACAATGTGTTTTAACACATCGGCAAAATTACCTGCGTGAAATGAGTGCCGATAATTCAAGCAATTTTAGCCTTGGTTTTGAAAAGCCATATTCCACAGGCTAATAATAAAATACCAACAAAAGCCGTCCAATAATTTTTTGGCCCTTGGCGCAAAACAATTGCCTTTTGTGGTTCACCGATTTTCCAAGCAACTTTTGCGGTTTTGGGGATCGCGGCTTCGGATTTATGTTTTACTTTGCTGGTTGTGGCATATGTTCCGCCATCGTCAGTTTTGAACGCATAAACCCCGACAAGGGAATGTGGACCTTGGTTACGATATTCAAAATGTTCAATATATTGGGCATCGGCACTGTCACCAAAAGCCATGGTAGTGAATTCACGAATCGGATCAAAAAGGCCCGCGAAAATAATCGCAATTGCAATCAAAATAATTGCTTGCGCTTGTTCCTTGCGCGATTTGGGCATTGGGAACTTGGTTTGGAAGCTACCTGCGAATCTTAATTGTTGATACATTTTGCTTTTCTATGGTGAAATTATTTCGGACGATTGCTAATTGATAAGGGCGCGCCAGTTCAAAAGCAAGAAATTCTGTGACTTGTGAGTCGGCACTTTGCATGGGTGGGTGCCGCGACATATTATCCGTCACAATTTTTTCGCTTTATTAGGGTGGATTTGTTTGCTAGTTTTGCGAATATTGATTTCTATTTCGGAGGCTTAAGCAAATGCGCGATTTTACTAAAAACCAAAAAGCCAGACTTTTTACCAATACAGCCCTTGGGATTGCCGCAATTGGCGCCTTTGGCTTGATTTTGGCGCAGGCATTTGTAGCGTCCCCCGCAATTGGCCAGGCGGCGAAGAAGAAGGCGGTTACCCAGCGCGTTGTGCCAGCGCCCGTAAGTTATTGGATGGATGTTTCTAATGGCGGTGCCAGTATGATGCCAGCCATGCCATTTGGTTTCGGGCGCGGCGGGGATAATAATATGTTTGGTGAGGCATATAATGGCGGTGCTGGTAAACACGCCGATATGTCAATATTGCACAAGGATTTTCCGCGCCAAATCAATGCGGTTCAAGCACTCCCCAAAGGTGTAAAATTGGGCAATTCATTGAATTTGATTCCAACGCCTGCCACTGCGCCTGCGCCAAGGCATGAGGACGAAACGCCACGCGCACCAGCCGAAATGCCAAATTTCAAAATGAGCATTTATTGGGGTTGTGGCCCAACTGTCCGCCAAGGGCAGCCGAGGATTTTTGAAATACGCAACGGACAAATGGCTTCAACTTTGGCCGCCATGCAATCGCGCGGCGAAAGTGAGCGTTATCGAAGCAATGAACTTGATTCGAACTGGCCCAATGCCCGCGATAAGCGCGATTTTGCCACTGATGCGTCTTTATTTGGCAATCACGCTTTAAGCGGAGCCAATGTCCCGGCAAGCTTTAATTTTGCAATCAGTGCGGCACAAGATTTTATGGGCGATTTAGGTTTACGCTCGAGCGGTGCTACTAGTGATGTAATCACCCTTAATTGGAATTCAGTTTCAGGCGCAAAAGCATATTTCTTCAATGCTTTTGGTATGCGCGGCGTTGGTCAAAACGATGGCGAAATGATTATGTGGTCAGCATCCGAAGTTCCCGATATGGGCAGTGGCTTGGTCAATTATTTGCGGCCTTCAAACATCACCCGCTTTTTGCAAGAGCGGGCGATTTTGCCGCCAACCCAAACGACTTGCCAAATTCCACGCGGGATTTTTGCCAACACACAAATGGTAATGGTGCGCGGTATTGGCTATGGCGATGAAACCAATTTGGTATATCCCGCAAGGCCAGCGGACGTAAATATTCCTTGGATACAAGAATGGACGGCGCGTTTTCGCAATAAAACTATGGCGACTTTAATGCTCGGTATGCCCGGAATGGGCGATATGAGTGGTGGTCGTGGCAATCCTAGCGCATACGAAAGTGATGAGCCAGCTGATGCGCCGAGCAATGCGAACCC
>ERZ1292633.5039-Hain-H41-02um-R1-5039-length-12057-cov-18_pt1 | contig 12057 bp, 10 predicted proteins | sample MGYA00564406_ERZ1292633 | MGnify/ENA primary metagenome ERZ1292633 (study PRJEB36523, sample SAMEA6512639) | groundwater metagenome | collected 2019-01-08 | study: AquaDiva: Metagenomics assemblies of 32 groundwater samples
AAAGCAATTTACTATTGCATTTTGCAATAAAAGAGTTTTACAATTGTCCGATGTTTAGACTGCAGCCAAGCATTCAGAACAAGGTCAGGGCCGGATATTACATCTGCCTTGCCCTTATAGTTGTTGTTTCTATTTTAAATTATCTTGACCTTAAGAGGATTGATAAAAAGATTGCCTTCAGCCTCATAATCTCCGACCTTTTTGATACAACCCTTGAGATGAGGAGGTTTGAAAAGAACTATTTCCTTTATAGAGACAAAGAAGACTATGCAGAGAATTTGCGCTTTACAGAGAAGACAGAAGATATTATCAGGCAGAACAAGGAAGCAATAAAAGGACTCTCGATCAAGGCAGACGTATATGCCATGGAGACTGACATCAGGGAATATAAATTGCTGATGCAAAAATATTTCAAACTGGATAAAACCCTCAACCCTATCGAGGCCTATGATCTGGAAGGCAGGGTAAGGGTAAAAGGGAAGAAACTTGTCACTGCCACAGAGGCCATATCAGTCGCAGAGCGGAAATATATTCAGTCCCTGATAGTGTCTTCAAGGAGGGTTCTTATTGCCTCGGTCATTTTCCTGATAGTCGTAGGGTTAATCACAGGCCAGTATCTGTCCCGCATGGTAGTACGCCCCTTAAAACAGGTGGAGAACAGCATGCAAAGGATTGCCGAGGGGAAATTTGACACCCTTTCCATTGAATCGCCGGACAGGGAAATAGTATCCCTCAGCAATGCATTCAGCAAGATGATGAAAGAACTCGAATTAAGGCAGATGAAGGTTATTATCCAGTCCGAAAAACTCATATCTCTCGGGACAATGGTCTCGGGAATTACCCACCAGCTCAATAATCCATTGTCCAACATATCCACCTCCTGCCAGATATTACACGAGGAGATAGAGGAGGCTGATATAAAGTACAAGAGAGAACTGTTAGAGCAGATAGAAGGGCAGGTCGAGAGGGCAAAAACCATGGTTCATTCCCTGCTTGAATTTGCAAGGAAGAAAGAATTCAAAACAGAACCGCTCCCTCTAAAGGACTTAATAGATAATACACTCAAGCTTTTGCAGGGAGATATTCCTACCAATGTCGAGATAGGGACAGACATCCCCGAAGACGTTTGGATAATTGCCGATAAGCAGAGGATACAGCAGGCGCTCTTAAATATTATTAAAAATGGTATTGACGCTATACCTGATGAAGGGCAAGTCTTTATTTCTGCAACAGAAAATAATGAAACTAAAATTGTAGAAATAAAGATTCAAGATACCGGCACAGGAATAGAACCTGAACATATCGCAACGATATTTGAGCCTTTTTTTACAACCAAAGGGGAGGAGAAAGGCTCAGGACTCGGATTATTTGTCGCACGTGAGATCATCGAAGAACACAGTGGCATAATAGAGGTTGACAGCGCACCAAATAGAGGAACGACCTTCTCGATAAAACTACCTTTAAAGGAGACTTAATGGAATATAAGGCAAAAATACTTATTGTTGATGACGAACAGATCGCTTTAAGAAACCTGGAACATGTTATGCAAAAAGAGGGGCATACCGTAGTAGGGACCAACAGGGGCCCGAATGCCCTGAAACTTATTGAAGAGCAGTGGTTTGATGTAGTGCTTACGGACCTGAAGATGGAAAAGGTTGACGGCATGCAGATATTGAAAAAATGCAAAGACCTTTATCCTGACACAGAGGTAATAATGATAACAGGATACGCAAGCATTCAATCGGCAATCAATGCTATTAAAAAAGGGGCCTATGATTATATATCAAAACCATTCAAGCTCGATGAAGTAAGAAAAGTAGTAAAAGAAGCAATAGAAAAAGTAAGACTCAAAAAAGAGAATGCCCAGCTTAGAGAGCAGATAGAAAAATTTGAGGGCAAGGTGAAGATTATGACACAGGCCCCCTCAATGCAAAAACTGCTTGAGACAGCAAGGCAGGTAGCTCCCACAGATTGCAACATCGTTCTCTTAGGAGAGAGCGGCACAGGGAAAGAACTCTTTTCAAGGTATATACACCTTCACAGTTTGCGTGCAGAGGGGCCTTTCTTTGCAATCAACTGCGGCGCCTTTACTGAAGAACTCCTCTCGAATGAACTCTTTGGCCATGAAAAAGGCGCTTTTACAGGCGCAACAGCAGGGAAAAAGGGGCTGATAGAGATGGCATCGAAAGGCACGCTCTTCCTCGATGAGATAACAGAGATGCCTTCTTCCATGCAGGTAAAGCTCCTGAGAGTTATTCAGGAAAAAGAGGTATTAAGGGTTGGCGCAACAGAGCCTGTAACTGTGGATGTAAGGTTTATAGCAGCGACAAACAGGGATATCCATGATGCAATAAAAAGCGGGAATTTCAGGCAGGACCTTTATTTCAGGCTGAATGTGGTTTCACTGCATATCCCCCCTCTGTCAGAGAGAAGGGACGACATACCGTTGTTAAGTTATTATTTTTTGAAAAAATATGCAGCCCTCATGAAAAAAGAAACCACAGAGATATCCCAGGATGTAATAGCCATTTTAATGAACTATGATTTCCCCGGCAATGTAAGGGAGCTTGAAAATATCATCGAAAGGGGCGTTGCGCTTTCAAACAGCAATACAATAGAGATAGCACACCTTCCGGAAGACCTGAAAGAGCTGAGCATAATGACATTCAGGAAAAAAGAGGGGAAGATCCCTTCGCTTGAAGAGCAGGAGACTGCCTATATCAACTGGGTATTAAAAGAAGTGGGCGGCAATAAAACCCTTGCCTCGCAGATACTCGGGATAGACAGGGTATCGCTGTGGAGAAAACTTAAGAAGTTAGGGTTGGAAGAGGAATAAGAGCGCACTTTTGAATTTTTGCTCTTGCACTTATCAGGCTTGCAAATCTCGCTGAAAGGATTTAATATTGAGAGGCAATTGTATGGAGGAGTTGATGAAAGGCAAACGTCAATTTTTAAGTTTTTCCAATAAGCCATCATGGCGCAGACCCATTACGGCACCATCTAATTTTAATCCTTACAAAAAATCAAAGGAGTAAAAATCATGGGTAAGATAACTAAACCTATAGCAAGAGAAATTATCGAAAACTTTGCACAAGAGATAAGAGAAAAAAAAACCAAAGGTCTTCCTCCAACCAAAACAGTAATCGATTTTAGAAATGAACGCAGAAATGGGATAGAAAGAGAAATTCATTATGTCCCAATTGATTTATTACTATATAGAAAAGATAACGGCAGAATAGCATCAGATATTTTGGCCTATGAAAAAGACAATGGTATATTGGATGAAAAAACTGAAGAAGCTCAAAAAATAATTCGAGAATTCCTAGAGCACAAAGATAAAGAAAAAACCGAAGAACTAAAACGTTCAATTATACATGAAGGTCAAAGAGAGCCAGCAATAATTACTTGTGATGGTTTTTTAATAAATGGGAACCGTAGAAAAATGGTGATGGATAAATTATCTAGTTCATCAAAATATTGTGCAGACGAAAGATTTAAAACAATGAAAGCTGTTATTCTTCCTGGCAAAGACGATGTTGGTGGCCCGCCAACATTATTAGAAATTGAGCAGATTGAAAATAGATACCAGCTGCAAAGCGATGGTAAAGCAGAATATTATGCTTTTGATAGGGCCTTATCTATGAGGAGAAAGATTAACTTTGGCATGACTTTAGAAGAACAATTGAGAGATGATCCCGTATACGCCGGACTTGATGAAAAAGAATTCAAGAAATCTATTAGAAAATTTGAGGACGATTATATTAAACCATTGGAATGTATTGACAGATATCTGAGCGACCATTTGAAAAGAGAAGGCATTTATAGTCTTGTTTCCACCGGACTCGGTGATTCTGAGGGGCGCTGGCAGGCTTTTTATGATTACTATAACCGCGTGTATAAAATACTTTCTGACGAAAAAAAACGAATAACATATAAAATTAACGAAAATGAAGTTGGGAAAATAGAAGATGCTGCTTTCAAAATAATTAGACAGAGGGAACTTAAGGGATTGCCTAAGGTGCATCAAATTATTAGAGATTTACCAAAGTGGCTAGAACATAAAGATTCCAGAAAAGAACTTTTGAAGTTAAATGATATCGATCATAATCTTGCCCCTGAGGAATGTATAGATAAACATGGGAATGAGCATGAACCACGCGATATTGATAAAATTTGGGCATCAAAGCATGCAACAGAAATTATTAGACAAGTAAAAAAGGCGCAAAAGCTTTGTGAACACAAAGAAGGCCGAGAAAGACCAATTGACTTACTTGAAGATGCTCTAAAAAAGCTTACCCATGAAGACATGGATACGTCTGCCGTAAGTCACGCCGATATGAAAAAAGCGATGGATCTTACAAAAGAGATTCAAAAAAGTGCGCATGATCTAGAAAGAGAATTTTATCACCATATAAAAAACTACACAGAATTACCGAAAAAGTTTAAGGGCAATTAAGCATTGTGCTTATCGACCTGTTAAATAACAAGATAATCATAGATGATTCTTCTTCAAAACTAAATACCGCTCATATTAGCCAAATTAAATTCTGGGGGTTTATCAGACCTCCTTTAAACAATACTTTTGAGCTTTTAGCTGAAAATACAGATTCTACATTTAAAAAACTTCTCGAATATTTTGAGAATGAACAAATAGCTTATACACTCTCTCCTTCCTGTCAAGAACACATTGCGATACTCAATCAAAAAATCACAAGATTTGAGAGCATAAAAAAATTGGGGCGAGAATATAAGGATGGTAAATTTAATTCCGAAGAATTCAAGACATTTGAATCATTTATTTGCAAAAATATACATAGGAAACTCAAGTCGCATCAAATAAAGGCAGCTTTTCATTTATATTTGCTTGGGAATGGTGCAAACTTTTCTGTGCCTGGCAGCGGGAAAACAGCCGTTGTGTTAGCGGTATACGAAAAATTAAAGGCAGAAGATAAAGTTAACACATTATTAATAGTTGGGCCGCCTTCTTGTTTTGGGCCTTGGAGAACAGAATTTCAAACGACTCTCGGCCGTATACCAGACTACAAAATACTCTCAGGAGGGGACCGAACTCAACGGAAATTAGAATATTACAGTGTCACTGAAAAAAGAGCCGAGTTATATATTACAACATATCAAACACTATTGAATGATCAAAACGAAATGCTGACATTTTTGAATCATCAAAATAATAATGTTTTTTTAGTAATTGATGAAGCTCATTATATGAAACAAATTGGTGGAAACTGGGCAAAGGCTGTCTTGCATTTAGCCGATTATATTAAATATAAATGTGTCTTGACTGGTACGCCTCTTCCAAAAAGTTATTCCGACATCTTTAATTTGTTCGACTTCTTATGGCCATACGATAATCCTATAGATTCATCTACCAAAATACATATTCAGCTCCAAGAAGAAAAAAGGGATACTGTATCAATCAAAGAAATATTAGAACAAAAAATCGGTCCTTTATTTTATCGTGTCAGAAAACGCGATCTCGGGTTAATATCACCTATATTCCATCCTCCCCGTGTTTTAACCATGAACAAATACGAAAAATTAATTTATGATGCTATCGACAAAAAAATAAGAAATTATGCCAAGGAAGATTATTTGAGGAATATAGATTTAGTTATGCGTTTGCGGCGAGGACGAATCATTCGGCTAAGGCAATGCGTCTCGTATATAAAATTGCTATCTACTGCTATTGAAAATTATGATGAATCCATTATTGACAATAGCTCAGATTTAAGTCGAATTATTTATGACTATGGGACACTTGAGCTGCCAGCGAAATTGGAATACCTTCTGGAACTTGTAAAACAATTTAAAGAACAAAATCAGAAAATTGTTATTTGGGCCAATTTTATTGGCACGCTTGAATTAATTTTTAATCAGTTGAATAAAAAAGGATTTTATTGCAAATTAATTTATGGGAAAACGCCAATTGAACAGACCTCGATTGAGGAAGAAGAAACTCGTGAGCGGATTCGCAACGAGTTTGTGGAACCAACCAGTGGCTTAGATATTTTAATTGCTAACCCCGCGGCTTGCGCCGAGTCAATATCACTCCACAAAACTTGTTATCATGCAATTTATTATGACCTCTCATACAATTGCGGTCAATACTTACAATCTCTGGATAGAATTCACAGAGTGGGTGGTTCAGAGACAATGCAAGCGAATTATTATTTTCTTCAATATGAGAATACAATTGATCAGGACATAATAGCGAATTTAAACAAAAAAGCTAATAAAATGTTTCAGGTGATTGATGTTGATTACAATATCTATTCAATGGATATGTTTGAAGAAGGTGATGAAGTCGCGGCTTATGAGCGATTATTCAAAGAATGACGTTACATTTTGAAAAAATATCCTTAAAGCAAATAATAATTTTTTCTGAAATTATTAGTACCACATCTTTGCTTGAAAAAGAATTTATTCAGAAACGTTATCTAAAAGCCGCTTCAAATTTTACTGAGACAGCTGATTTTTTACAAAAAATAGGTTTAATTGCAATAAAAAAAGATAAGCTTATACTGAATCCAAAATACAAATCCTTATTAAAAATTAAAAAAACTTTCCGCCTGCAGGATTTCTTTGTAAATAAACTTATCATTGAGAAGACCATTTATTCTGATTATATCAACGAATACCTATCACAATTCTCCTCTGTGAATGAAAAATATGAGTGTAAGCCGCCTATAGCTCAGAGACTAAAATATAGCGGCTTAAGAAACTTTTTGATGGAGCTCGAATTTTTGACCTTTGATTTTACAAAAAAGAAGTATTTCATTTCAGAAAAATATTCCAATGTTTTTTCGCGCTATAAAAAAACCATCAAACTTTCTCAGAATGATTTCCTAAAAAACTTGCAAAACAAAGAAGAGCTTGGCAGGGCAGCTGAACTACAGATAATTAAATTTGAAAAGGAAAAACTATCACATTTCCCGCTGCTATCTAAAAAAATTGAGCACACCGCTATTGCTGATGTAATGGCCGGATACGACATCAAAAGCTTCGACCTCCAAGCTGCTCAGAATGGTGATAAAATTTCAATATTTATAGAAGTAAAAGCCGTGTCGCAATTGAATTACAAATTTTATTGGACAAGAAATGAAATTGAAAAAGCCGCATTATATAGTAAAAACTATTATCTATATCTAGTACCCATTAATGATAAAGGGCTTTTTGATTTGACGGCCCTCCGAATAATTAAGGACCCTTACGCTAGTACTTACAAAAATAACTCAGAGTGGCTTAAAACCGAAGAACTTTTATCGTTTTCTTTATATGCAAGGTGAGCTTACGCACGCAAAAAAAACTCTGGACCAGCAAACCCTTTATTTGCTATATTAAATAGCTATGCAACCTAAAAGATTGAATATTATCCATCGAGGCGATTGCTCAAAATCTTTATTATCACATTCCAATTTCCCTGATAACAGTGTTGACTTGATAGTCACCTCGCCTCCTTACGCTGACAGACGGAAAAATACTTATGGTGGCGTTCATCCTGATAAGTATGTTGAGTGGTTTTTACCAATTTCTAAACAGTTACAAAGAGTTCTAAAACATAGGGGGTCTTTAATATTAAATATTAAGGAAAATGTGAAGAATTTCGAGCGGCAAACATATGTCTTAGAAATGATTATAGCCCTCAAAAAACAAGGATGGTTTTGGATTGAAGAATATTGCTGGTATAAAAAAAATTCGTTCCCAGGGAAATGGCCAAACAGATTTAGGGATAGCTGGGAAAGATGCCTACATTTTACGAAAGAAAAGCATTTTAATATGTATCAAGACGCTGTGAAAGTTCCTATCGGAGACTGGGCAAAAAAAAGATTTACATCTATGACTGAAAAAGACTTTCTGAGGCATATTTCAAGAACAAATAGCAAGTTCGGTAGAAATGTTTCTAATTGGCTCTCTAGGAAAAAAGTATATCCGCATAATGTCCTTGTATTTGAAAAGGAACATTATAGTGAACCATCAAATTTAATTCGATTAGCTACAGAATGTTCTAATCGTAATCATAGTGCTGTGTTCCCTATTGAACTACCTAGTTGGTTTATAAAACTATTCACGAAAAGAGGAGATATAGTTCTGGACCCATTTATGGGGATAGGCTCAACTGCGCTTGCCAGTATGTTACTCGGAAGAAACTTTGTAGGAATAGAAATTATTAAAGAATACGCTAAAGAAGCCAGAAAAAATATTAAGGAATTGAGAAACCTGAGATGACTGCAAATGAGGAAAAGCATTCGCACTAAGGCATTTAAAGGAGAGTTGTATTACTTTTTAACAGCACTCCACCTACACTATCCTCTCAATCTTATACTCCTCAATAATTTCACTCTTGTAAACAATATCATCAATCTCTTTTAGGTGGCTATCTTTTAATGCACCGCAATACTTGAGTTTACCCACGCCATATGCAGATGATAACTCTTCCTTATTATGTCCGATGATTTTGCTGAAATCCAGCAGGGTTTCTTTTGGGAACCAAGTATACTCACCTGTGCGGATGGTATATGTTTCTATATGAAGCCGCTTGATTCTCTTGTAATTCTCTATCTGAGAGGTTGTGAGGATCAGCAAGACAGGGTCGAGGGAATTGTCCTTGCTGAGTATGATTACAAATTTGTCCTTTTCTTCGCCGTCAGAAAATCTGTAATCCCTCCATAAAAATACCGCCCCTTTAATGCAGATGGCATCGAAAGGGAGGTCTACCACTTAGGCAAATGATTCCTTTGCCTTTGAGGATACCAGAAGAGTTCTGAAACTTTCGAGGGTTTTTTCCCAGTAGTTGAAGTAATCTATGCTGTCAGGATCAAGAGCGTATCTGTAATCTATCATGCCGAATAATTCGGATAGTTTCCACCCTAATTCATCATGAGATTTTTCGGATATCTCCCTCCCATTGTCGTTATAAAACTCATCAGCAATCTTTTTCATTATCACAAGATCCGACTTGCTGAAGATTCGGGGATTAAAATCTATCTTCGGCTCGAATTTAAGCTTACGCTTTCCGTAATAGTCCTCTACTTTGATTGCTATTGCTTCCTTGAATTGCTTCACATAGTTTCTTGTATCTGCCAAGTCTTCTTCGTCAGGTTGATCATTGATGCAGGTTTCTGCTTCAGAAATAAGATTCAACGCCAGAGAAGGAATCGGACCATTTTCCAGTTTGTGATAGGTATCTCCGATGATGGGACGGCCGTAATCATGCATATGCCTGAAATCACTGTAGTATAAAAGCTTCATAAGTTTGACTTTCCCGAGCTTATCAGGAGAGGTATTATTAACGAAAAAGATTATTGCATGGATTAGCTTGTTGATATTAAAGGTGAACATCTTCGCACCTCCTTTTAGTAAAAATAAAAATGCCATGAGATCAGACTGTTATGGCTAATCATCATGACATCGTGAGATTATTATAGCACATTAATAAATCTGTCAACTTGCCTTGGCCTTCACAACCAGCACCGCGCATGAAGAAAGGACTATCACTCTCTCCGCTACGCTTCCCATGAGGAGCCTGTCAAGCCCTGTTCTGCCATGGCTTCCGACAACAATGAGGTCAGCCTTTTTCTCTTTCGCTGCCTCTAATATCGCTTCATAAGGCTTTCCTGCATAAACAAACCCTGTGGTTTTTATGCCCTCTTTTTCAGCAAGGTCTTTTACCTTTTTGACATTCTTTTCCCCTTCATGAAGCTCCTTGTCCGCTATCAAACCCTTCTGCATTTCGGAATGAACAATTGCTGCCTCTTCAGAAGGCACGACAGAAATGACAATGAGATTTGCACCGCATAGTTTTGCAATACTAATTGCCTCGGATGCTGCTGCATCACTATATTTTGAACCGTCGGTTGCGACAACAACGTTCCTGAATTCAAGTTTCGCTGCCCTCGGCACAACAACTACATTGCATGGAGCATGGCCTATGACCCTTGCAGTCACGCTTCCCATCATGAGCCTCTTCAGGCCTGTCCTGCCGCGCCTTCCCATGATTATCATGCTGACCTTATTCTTTTCAGCCTCTTCGACAATGTATTTGTAAGGCTCATCTCCCTGGCGGGCTATTGTCTCGCACTGGACTCCTTCTTTTTCTGCCTGTGCCTTTACTGATTCAAGGTGTTGTCTGGCCTCTTTCTCTGCTTTTTCAACAAGCTGGGGCGCGAGTGTCTCATACTCAGGATTTGTCTCTATAACAGAGACTACTATAAGCTTGCTCGAGCATGACTTTGCAAGGCTTATCGCCTCTCTTATAGCGCCTTCGCTGAATTCAGAGCCGTCTGTAGGAAGGAGAAGTTTTTCAGGTCTTGATGTAGGACATATCTGTGCCATTTTAGTGACCTCCTGCTTTTAAGATACCGCTTGCTGCCAGTGCCAGCACAAGCACTTCAAAAATTGCGATGACTACGTAAGCCGTATCCTTTTTTCTTATCAGAATGGGAAGTATTACGAGATAGCATAAAATGCTCAGGCCTCCGAGCATCGCTATGCCTACAAAATTCAGATAATCCCCTTTGGCAACCAGGGATGTCCAACCCCAGCCGGTCGGTACATTGAAGGCCTGATTGAATTCATGGGCTCTCATGCCCCAGTACGGCACATTTGAACCCTGGGGAATTTCCGAAAGTTTTTCGATCGGCACATAACTTGGCAGTACTCCTGATATGTATAAGATAAAAGTAATTACGAGCAGGGCAAGCCCTATCCACATCCCGATATTTAAAACGCCTGCATATGCAAGCTGCTCTTCTGATGCTTTTTTTCTATCTTCTGTCATTTATTCCTCCTATTTCCAAATCTCAAGGCCTTTAAGAAGAGCCCTGGTTCCTGCAAAGAGCAGCAGTACGATAACCATCCATTTGATGGCCTTAGGTTTTGCCTTTACAAGTATCTTAACGCCTACCATAGAGCCGAGCATTATTCCGACAATTGATGGAACAACTATCATGGGCAATACCGCGCCCTGATTGAGATAAACCCATGCAGCGGATGTATCTGTTATTGAAAGCAGGAATTTGCTTGTTGCAACAGATATCTTCAGAGGCGCGCCCATCAAAAGATTTAAAACAGGCACATTCGCCCATCCGGCGCCAAGCCCGAACATCCCTGCCATGACACCTATTATTATAAATAGCGCCAGCCCCTGAGGAGTCCTATGGACATTCCATTCAACATCCTTGCCGAGGGATTCCTCACGGTATATTCCCGTTATTTCCAATGCCTGTGAAAGTTTGTCAGGATGAGGAACCTTTGGAAAATCCGATTTTTTTGCTATAGCCATTATTAGAACAATGAACAGGATTGTCGCGCCGAGGAGGATATTGACTACGTTTGGTTTGAGGGCAAGACCTATCATCGCGCCCACGATTGCGGCTGCCGATGCAATAAGCGCCACGGGAATCGCCAACCGGAGGCTTGCCAGGTTTCTTTTTAAGAGCCCCGGGCCTGCTGCGAGAGCACCTGCGAGAGCAACGAGAAGCCCGGCGCCTCTCACGAAATCAATATTAAAAGGAAAGAATCCGCCGACAATCGGCACAAACAGAACTCCGCCGCCGACACCGCCTAAAACAGCCAGGATACCAAGAACAAATGTAACTACGAATAAAACCAATGGCCAGACCCACCATGGCGTGGTTGAACCCGGGACTATTTCTTTGGCAGCTTCTCTGGCAGCTTCCTGACCTTCTGATGCAAATGCATAAATCCCCAAAAACAGGATTGATAATGAAAGAATAATTATTAAAACCGTAGAAAGTTTTTTTGAATTGAACAATCTATTTTCCTCCTTGCCTGTTCAATATTGTTTCATTTAGCAATGCCGTGTTTACTTATTGAAACGGTATATATTAACTCCACAGCCATTAAAGGGTCAAGGGAAAGGAGATATTAAATTCTTATGAGTTTATAAGGATTTGTTTAAGGCATTAGTGTTTATCTTCTCCCACCATGAATAATATCTCTCCCCAAAAAAGATTGTCACACCCGTAAGGCCAAAGCCGGCAATTATATCAACAACATAATGATACCTGCAGTAGACTG
>ERZ1292633.5040-Hain-H41-02um-R1-5040-length-12054-cov-6_pt1 | contig 12054 bp, 5 predicted proteins | sample MGYA00564406_ERZ1292633 | MGnify/ENA primary metagenome ERZ1292633 (study PRJEB36523, sample SAMEA6512639) | groundwater metagenome | collected 2019-01-08 | study: AquaDiva: Metagenomics assemblies of 32 groundwater samples
CAAGGCCACTACAACCACACCATCTTCACCCGCGACATGGAAGAGTGCAAGGAGGAGGGCATCGACACCCAGTCCGTCGTGTTCTACGACAACAACATGTGCCTGGAATTGCTCTCGGGAAAGATGTCCATCATGTCGTTGCTCGACGATGAGTCGGCGCTGAGCAAAGGCTCCGATCAGAGTTTCTTCGAGAAGGTGCGCGACACCTTCGCGGCCCATCCAAACTTTGTCGTGCCGCGGCTGCAAAAAACGTCCGCCTTCATCGTCAAGCACTACGCGGGCGACATTAGCTACACGGTCACCAATTTCCGAGAGAAAAACAACGACAGCCTGAAAGACGCCATGAAACTGCTTCTCCGGCGCAGCGGCACGTCGTTTATCGCCGGCCTGCTTCCCGAACCCGAGGACCGTCGTGGAAAAGCGCTGACGGTTGGGGGTCTTTTCCGCCAACAGTTAAAGAATCTGATGGCGACGATCAACAGCACCAACCCACATTGGATTCGCTGCGTGAAGCCTCATAGCGCCAAAAAGCCGCGAATGTTCCGTGGCTGCGAGGTGATGAACCAGCTGTGCTACGCCGGCGTGTTGGAGACGATCCGTATCCGAAAGATGAGCTTCTGCGTGCGGTTCCCATTCGACGAATTTTGGCGGCACTTCAAAAACATTTTGAAGCGGAAGCTGCCCGCGGGAGGCGAGAAACAGGCTGCCGCCGACATCATCAAGGCCGCGAAGCTGGGTCGTGAATCCGGTCAAGTGGGAAAGACCAAGATCTTCCTCAAAACCGAAGGATTTCACGCCGTCTCGAAACTGAACCAGGCCGTGTTGGAGCACATCACCATGGACGTCCTCCGCGCGGCAAAGGCCAAATACAGCGCCTCGATCGTAACGCACCGTCGACGACTCAAATCGTACATCGCGCGCATTCAGGCCTTCGCGCGCGGTCAGCAGGGCGAGAAGGCCATGCGTGGGCTCGAACTGCGGGCAAGGGAAAAGTACCTCCTCGTGTCCTTCCGCGGCATCATCATGCTCCAAACGCAGGAGGACAAGGTGCGCAGCGCGTTGGACGCCGAAATGGGGGAGTCCTTTCAGCTCGTGGTCACTCTCCGTCGAATCGACATGGAGAAGAAGCAGGCGGAGTGGCGCATTCAACAGCTGTCGAAACAAAAGAAAGACCGAGAGCAATGTCTCGCCGACGCCGCCGCTGCGCTCGGCGCGCTGTTCGACGAGTCCCTGTCCACAGCGCACAACATCGTACAATTCTTTGGCATTGGTGGAGACGAGGAGCGTTCGCGCGACGTCATCGACGCGGAGTTTAATCGGGAACAGCAAAGTCTTGTCGACGCGATCACCAACGACCGCGCCGCGGTGCAACGTGACCTGGCCGAGCGGGCCCGCCAGCGTTTCCTGACAGATGTTGCGTTATTGTCCAGGCTAGAGAGCATGCGGCGAAGCGAGATATCCCACGAGGAGTTCGTGGAATTCACCGGCCAGGGCGCTCTCATCAAGTTGCAGGAAGCCGTCTTTCTCACCTTTCAACACAACATCGCGGACGCCGAACTGAAAGACCGGCAGCGCATTTTCAGCCTGAGAGCAAAGGAAGTCGGGGAACTCGAAGAACGGTGGTGGGAAAAAAAGCAGGCGAAGGATCGGGTCGACATGCGTAACTGCCAGTCCGCGGAGCACCGCCTGCGGGTGGACATTCTCAAAGTCGAGCAGCAGGACGTCATCGCGCTGCTCACCGCCATGGAACGCAGCTTCGAAGACGCTGGGACACGGGAATGGAAACGCCTGCGTCAGGACGAGGCACGGAGCCAGCGCGAGATGCAGCGACAACGTGAGCGGCACGAAAAGGCCCAAGTGGAGCACTTCGAGCAACAGCGACGAATGGCGAAACTGGTTTGGCGGAAAGCGCTCGCGGAGAAGCAAAGCGTCGAGGAGTTGCAGCGCCAATCGGCAGAAGTTCTCGCCGAGGAGACACTGAAGACCATCGCCTTGACGACCACGCTGCGTTCGTTCCAGGAAAAGGAAATCAGTCACCGGCAACAGCGGAGCACGTTTATGGACGCGTCGCTGCCACTCGCGGCCTTCTCCGCGGCGGCGATGGCCTCCCCGACGCCCCGCACCCCACGACTTCGCTCAACCGACCCCAAGACGACGTCGTCCGCGGCGCACCTCGGAGGCGAGGCAGAATCGCCCGCGCGTAGCCGCAGCCCCAACGGCCACCCCTGTCGCCCCTGTGTCATCACATCGTCCGCTGCGTTTTCCCCGCGGTCGCCGACCGGGCTCTCCTCGCCTCGTGCGGGAGCGTCCCCTGCGCCCGGCGCTGCCCGTGTGCCGCAGTACATGAGGCCAATTGGGGCGTTGTCAACCACTCGGTCGCACTCACGCGGATCGTCGAGCGCTCCCGTGGCGACGTTTGCCTCCCAGCGTCGGCGTGATGCCGCCTCGATACACAAGTCGCACGCAAACGAACCCTGCGGTAGCTCGTCGGTGGGACTCCTCAAGCGCTTGCAGACGCTCAAGCGGGCAAACCCGGCGACGCTGCAGCGGCCACCGATGGACCCCCATGAGGACGGTTGGGTCCCGCCCGCGACGGATGCGACGTACCTCCCGGACGGCTCGGTCGTTCGCCTGCCGACGATGCGCCACGCGTTGGACCTCGAGGGAGAGGAAACGGCCGCCGCCATGTTGAACAGCGACCTGCTTTGACATTGAACCCGTGCAGTTGAAATTACCTGTTTGTTGTACTCAGCCGAAAATGGAAAGAGAGAAAGAAGAGACAATTCCCGGACGACGAGCGCGACTCCGGTTGCGACTTCGTTGATTGAATCACACGTCTCGTGTGCCGCCTCGCCGTGCGACGCTCTTTGTTTTCTTTCTCCCTCCCTCGGCTTGCTTCGCTCGTTTCGCTCGATCAGCTTGCGTGCCTCCTCCGGAACGTGCGCAACACTCTTCCAGGCTAAGGCCAGCTGCACCGAGGCACGTTGCGCATTGTTCTGTGTGCGCCGCTTGCAGAGTGATCGATCTTGACTGCCACTCACCATATTTTGTTTTTCGCCCTTTCTGAACGACCATGGCGACCCTTGCGGCGGCTGCCTCCGGCTCCGAGGACGGTGCTTCCGCCATCACCTTGTCGTCCGCGGTGCTCACGTCAAATGCGGTCGATGACTTCGACAAACCGATGACCTGGCGGCTCTCCTTGGAGGTCCATCGAAAGCTGCCCGAGCCGATCGAGGTCGTCTTCGGGTGGATGGGCAGCGCCGCCACGTCGAAGGACGACGTGGTGCTGGACGAACTTGAGGCGGGGCCTCTCGACGTTGGCCGCAGCGTGATGGACCTGGATTGCGATCCGCCGAGGCTGAAGTCACTCAAACAGTCAGAGATAGTCGGCAACACGGCGGTGTTCATTTCCCTTCGCTACCGCGGCCGCGAATTCGTCCACGTCGCCGTTCTGGCAAACGTGTCCTTCAGAACCGAGGCGCTTGAAGACAATCCTCCCGACGTGCTGACGGCATCGGTGCTGTCGAGACACCTGTTCACGAAAAAGACACATGTGACCCGTCACGACATTTCTTGGGGTGACGTGCCGGCTCAGACACAGGAAACCGTTCCGGACGCGCTCCCCGACACGTCCGACCCCTCGGCGTGCAGTGAGGGTGTCCAAGGCGAAGACACCACGGTGCGCGATTCGAAAAGGAGTCGTGACACAGCACCATAGAGCTCGTTTCTGCGAAAAGAGAGAGAGAGAGAGAGAGAGAGAGATGAAAAATATCGAAAGAGAGATTTCCATAGAATATCAATCAAAGGGCAGAGGCCACAAGTTTCGACACGCAATAAAAGAGCGTTCCGAGTTTACATCTGGCAGATGTATGTCGAAAACGGAGCGGGTGTGTAGTTGTAGGTAAGAAGTATCACTGGTACTAGCTTGCTCTCCCCCTGCCCTCTTATTTGATCCCAGAAGAAACATTGGCTCGCGTATTCCCATGGCGGCGAACCTCGGCCTTCCAGATCCCTTGCTGAATAGAGTGAACAAGGATCTCAAGTCGAAGGTCGACACGCTTCACAGTGAATGGAAGCGGTTGTTGGCGATTGTGCAACTGGAGTCGGAAGTCATCCGGGGCACGCAAGAAAAGATCAAAGTTGCCAAACAGCACAAGCAAGCTGCCGCCGTCACGTTGGAAGATGCCAACAAAAAGTTGGCGGACGAAAATCACGGGGCGACCGTCGCTCAGCAATCTGCCGACAACGAATCCAAACGGCTGACGCTTGCGCAGGGTCAAGCCAAAGATTGGGTGGTCAAAGTCGAGCAGGTCGCAAGCGATGTCGATCGCCGAAGGGCCGCTCTTTCGACGATGCAGGAAGCGGCGTCGCGCAACGAAACCGATGCGTTGGAGGCCATCGCGGGCAACCGAATTGCCGGGGTGGAAAGCAAGGACCAGCAAGTCTCCCTCGACCAGCAGCAGCAAACCATCGCGCGACTACACGCAGAGGCCCAGCGGTTGGTAGCCTCAACGAGAAGCGCTGAGGTGGCGCGCGAAGAAGAGGAGATGGTCTCGACGCAAATACAGCGGGAGACACAGGAGGCCTTGTCGATGGCAGCCGCATCAAGGACCGAAGCCCAACGGCTACGGCTGCAGATTGCGACGATGACCGAGCGGGAAAGCGCCCTTTTGGCGACTGAAGCGCTGGCGCGGCAGCAGCGAGCGGACATGGTGTCCCTGCAGATGCAAAGACGTGAAGGCCTGGTCGAGGCCAAGCGCGATCAGCAATGGACGGAGTTGGAGGCCAACAAAGTCGAACGGTTGATGTACAACTCACAACTTTCACTGGCCGACGCGGCGGCGACGTTCAAAGCCACGGAAATGGCGACGGCCGATGCAGAAAGGGCAGTCGATCAGATGGAACGTTTCTTGATGCTCGCCATCACGGAGCAGCAGAAGCGGACCGGTGAAAACACACTTCTGAGGCGTGAATGCGAAGCCGCCGTCGCGGGTCTCGAGCAACTCGCGCTGCGACGCGCATCCCTCATGCGAGAGGCTGAGGAGAAGGGCGTGGCCGCCGATGACGACGATGAGGCCGCAAGGGTGGCCGAGCGACTCCGGGCCTCTGTGGCGTCGGAGGTCGAGCGGCAGTCGCACATCATGGATAAAGGAATGTCGGCCATTCGCGAGGTCCTTTCGCACCACCAGGCCGTGACGGAGCAAACCGCGCTGCTGCAGCGCGAAACCGCCTTGCGGAGCGACGCGCTGACGAAGACGGACAACGACGCGCGGTTGTTGAAGAGGCGGTTGGACGCCATGTCGGAGTCCGCCTCCGCACTGGAGGATGGCATTGCGGACGCCCAGTCGCAGCTAGCGGAAGCGACGGCCGCATCCACCAGGGGCGGGAAAACTCAGGAAGAGGTTGCCGCGAACAAAAGCGAAATCGAGCACCTTCACGACGTGCTTCGGCAACTCGAGCGCCTCACAGTCGCCTCGCGCAAGGCGGTTGACGACGCCACTGCAACAGCGAGACAAGCCACCCGGGAGACAGAGCAATTGCACCGCGAGATTTCGGACGTGGAGGCTGACACCCACGTGCTCGAGCGCGAACTCGGCAGCTTGCAGGTGGACCTGGCGAGGCAAAAGAGTGAGAAGCACGATGCGTTGGTGGTCGCTCAAGGCCTTCACCTCCGGACCGAGGAGCGCCGACGACTGGCGGCCGCACAACTTGATCAACTTCAGGATGGCACGGCGCAACGCCGAGCGCTAGAGGCAGAAGCCGCTGCCGAGCTAGTCACCATCGACGCGGAATACGGCGCCGCGCTGACGGAATCCATTGCGGTCGAGGACGAGAGGAGGAAGCTGGCGGCCACGCTGCGAGGGCTGCTAGCGCAACAAACGATTCTCAAGTCGCGCTATGAACACATCACGAGTGGCCTGGAAGCGGTGGTGGTGGCCGCCGAGCGTGCTGGGGGAAGGGACGGGGAACTGGTGGCCGGAGGGGCCGAAGCGACTGGCCGCCGTTCGCCGACGACTTATGAGGCGGCGACAAAAAAGGCATCGAACTTCGCCGCTCTGCTGGAAATGGTTTCCACCGCCAGTCCGGGAATAGATGCGGAGGCCCGCGTCGGAGAGCTGATTGCGCTCGCTGGTGGCGAGGTCGCCGAGCTGGACTCCATGCTCCCCACCAAAGTTGAGGAGTTGCAAAGCCGCTGGATCCTGCAGCGCGGCATAGAGAGACAATCGCTGCTCGACAGGGGGGATGCACTAGACGAAGACATCGTTGGCGCCGAAAAGGACCTTCGCACGTTGGAGGAGGCGCTTTCCCTTCTCCGAGGCTCGCGCGCGGGACAAACCGTCGCGGAACAACTGGCCATTGCGGACGCCGAGGATGCCGTCATCGCTCGCGCCGTGACGGAGTACGCCGCGCAGCGCGTCGCGGAGATGGAGAGGGCGGGTGGATTCGGAACGGACGCCGAGTACCGCGCGACGCAGCTGCAGGAGCTACAGAGACTCTCCTACGAAGTCGCGTCGCTCGAAGAGCGGCTCGCGATTGCCAAAGAAGGCTCCGCCCTTGCCCTGCAGCAGCTCGCGGTTGCGACCGCCGCGCGAGACGATGCGCAGCGGCAGGTGAAAAGTTGGGAGCGCGAAGAGGTGCGTCTACGTCACGCGCATGCGGAGGAGGCCATGGTCACCCAGAAGATGGGACTCGCGCTGCGCGCGAAAGTCGAATCGACCCTCTCCACGCGCAGAGGGGTCGAAAGCTACCGACAAGCCCAGCGATCGATGACGACCGCCGCGGCCGTCGGCCGCTTCACCGAACTGCTGCGAGGCTGGCGGCATCAAGCCCCTGACGTCTACGCCTTCGCGGCGCAGCGCTGTGACACATATGGCATCGAGGACGTGCTGCCGCCGTCCGCAACCGCAATGTGTCTGATACCACCTCAACAGGCGGTGGGCCATGCTCAGCCCGCGACGCGGCTGCCACCTCGGCGATGCACTTCGTCCCACGGCCGTGTCCCTAGCGGCGGAGACAGGCCACCCACGGTGACTGCAGTCCGAGGGTCGTCTGTCCATCGTGCAGGGGCGGCATTAGTCGTGGGCCATAGCATGTCAGCCACTTTGACGACAAAACCGCTGGTGCCGACCCGGTCCTTGGCTCATCGTAGCGCACCGCGATGAAAGGAAGCCCCGCAGCGACGGCTCGCTTTAGAGGGGGGATTCAGAAACTCAGTGGGGAATGCCCCCTCCCCATTATGCCTTCCTATCTTCCTTGGGCACCGGCTTGACACGTTTAGTGGGTTTCTTTCGTTGAGATTTCCTTCTCGCCCTTCATTTTTTCCCAGCGGTTTACTTGTTCCTTGCAACACCGATGTCTGTTCCAGACGCCACGAAAAGCCCTGTGGTTCACGATATCTTTGGCGAGCTTGCCAGCCGCGCGGCTCGTCTGGATGTGCAACTCAAACTCTTCCCGTCGATGCTGTCGAAGGAGTGCTGGACGGTGCGCGACCACTCGTTGATGGATGTCGCCCTGTCCCGGCTACCCGCGAGCGAGGCGAAACGCACGCGAACCGCGTTCGAAGGAGGCCGGCGCACGAAGCGAAAAGTCGCCGCTCCACCAGAACGCGGCCTTGACGACGATACTGCCGCCACCACCGGCGTTTCGTTGGACAATGCGGATGACGATGACGACGACGATGAGGCGTTGGCGGGGGAGGCAAAATCTCACAACTCTTTCATTGCCGCCTCATCCCCTCTCGATCGCCGCCCCGCGCCGACGGCCCACAACGGAGCAGCCGCGAAAAAGGATCACTTTCGCGAAGCGCTGCTCGCAAAATTTTCTGCCCGTTATGGGGTCCCTGGTGCCAAGTCGAAGGCCAGCGGGAGCGGTGATCCGCGGATCGTCGGGTCAACGGGAAACCACTTCTACTCGCGCCGCCGCGACGATTCACGAGCGTCCACCGCACCAGGGTCCGTCCTGGACGACACGTCGCAGGATGGATTTGCCGCGCTGCAGTATCGTGCACTCATGAATTCAACCGTCGGCGCCGGGTTTTACTTGCGAGATCCAGTCGAAGTACCTGTCAGCCAGTACGCGTCGGCCCAAATCCGCGCGCTTCGCTTCGCCATGTCGCAAGTGAGTCCGACAGGATCAAGCAACAATGTGCTATCGCAAGTGCCTCCCTCGTCTCGCCAGCGGACGGACGACTTCTCGGAGGCAACCCATCCTTACCTTCGCGCATTCCGAGAACATTGCGAGCAAATTGAGGAGGATCGGCGGCAAGCGTTGATCGAGGACCGGCGTCGCGCACCGGTAGATTTCATTCAAGAGAACGTCTCCGTCGTCGCCGGCAAAGGATACACCGACCTCGTGTCGCAGCGCATCCAGAGAAAGGCGCTCAACGAGAAACGCAAGTGCATCGCGGACGCGGTGCTGCACGAGTGGTGGTCGGAACACCACAACCAACGTGCGGCCGCGGCCGCGGAGCGGCAACAGAACCGACGTGGCGGTTCATCCGCGGCTCCGAGCGCCGCCAACGTGGCGAGTGCCGACGACGTTTCCCGCCTGGCCGCGAAGCGGTGGCAAGTGTTCGTTCCGCACGCTTCCTTCATCGCCGCGCTGATGGGCAACCTGCGCCGGGTCACCAGTGACGCCGCCTACGCCGAGCGAGTGAGAATGGCGAAGATGAAGAAGCGCCTCAACCCCCACCTCATGCAGCGCAGCTGGATCACCGTGCGCCGCGTCCTGAGGGCCTACATCATCCGGTACAAGCACCGTCGGTACGGGCCCCACATCGCGGTTCTTGTGAAGTTCCTTCGTTACTATTATCAATCCAAACGGCTGGTGGACTCCGCGTCCGTGTTCCGCCGGAGCGTCATCGCATGCCAAAGGCAAGTACGGAGCTTCTTGGTTACTCGGCGAGCCCGCATCGTCCTGGGGACGTTACAATGGGTTGCCACGGAGCGACAGTGCCACGTCGCGTCCCTCACGGCACAAGGGGTCGCGGGAGCCCCCTCCGCTCACCACTACCCACTACCTCATCCCGCCACCATGCATCGGCGATCGTCGCTGCTGCAGTCGAACCGCAGCCACTCGGTGTTCCAAGCACCGATGACGGAACTGCGGTTGAGCCGGTCGGAAATGGTGACGATCCCCCAAGCCGAAGGCATCCCGTCCACGGTGCCGTACGCGTGCGCTCCCGAGGAACGCACCGCGTTGGTGGCCGCCATGGTCACCGATGCCTGCCGCCAGCGGGTCAGTGATCTCATGGGGTATGATCGCGATGTTGCCTTCTACAACGAGCAGTGGAAGCACTATGTCTCCCTGCGGAAGCGCCTCCCTGAATTTTACGGCAATACCAATTCGGGCGATGGTAAGTCGATGACGGCGAACGAGGCGGTGGGATCGATGAGCGAGGGCGGCGACGGCCTGCCAGTAGCCATCCGTCCACTCGAGGAACCTACGCTCCCGCCCCCGCCGCCCCTTCGGTTGACGTTGTCGCCGGTCGCGCTTCAGGCCGCGGTGCTCCAGCATCGGCTGTCGCAAATGCAGCGGCTCGGAGTGCTACTGCCTGTCGCTGGTACGGACCCTGCCGCTGCCGCCGCCTCGTCACGTCGTCCAGAAGCGGCGTCTGCCACGACTGTGGGTGCAGCTGCACCGGCAGCCAGCGGCGCCGCTCCACGGGTCGCGTCCTTGCTTTTGCCCAAGCCGCCGCCCGTTTCGAAGGTACATCGTGCCAAGAGACGCAAAGTGGCTGCCGCGAAGACGGTCCGCGTGGGCGGTGTTGCAGCGCCGGCGACATCGCAGTCGCTTGACATCACGATCACTACCGACCGAGGTGACGTGGTTGAACTGCAGGGCCGCAGTTCGCCCCCCGTCGCAGTGTCACCCGCGTGCAGCAACGGCTCTGCCACGACCCGTCGCACATTAGCTGGCGTACCGAAGCAACCGCTTAGATCGGACACCGACTACGCGCAACTTCTCGTCGGTGAGCCGTCTCCCGATGCGCTGCACCGGTACATTCAACATCGGCCGGGGCCACCAGTTGCCAGCGGCGCTTACAGGGAAACACAGAAGCAAGGGCGCGATGCGGCGGCACTGCCAAAGTTCAAGGCCGCCGCGTTGCAAATTCGCGAAATGCTGTCGTCACCACCGACTCGGACGACGCCGAGGCCCCCTCTGCACACCCGCGGCTCTCAGCAGCTGACGCCCGCGGTCACAACACCCGCCACGGCTCGGACGGTCGCCCGACGGGCACCTTTGGGGTGGTCCAGTCACACAACACCGTCGTCTGCGCCTCCGTTCGGGGGTGGTGGAGGCGGCGGCGGCGGCCCGAATAGCGGCTGCATTCCTTTGACACAGTTCGACCTTTTTGGTCATCATGCGCACGGCGAGGGGAGCGCGTCGTCGCTGCTGCGCACCGCGCAGTTGATTGGCTCATCGTCAGCGACACAGCGGACGTTGGCGCCGCCGCCGTCGCCGCATCGCTTGGCGATCCGGTCGCTCCCGACAGTGACCGGCCCGGCTATCTCCTCCTTGGCACCGCGCGCCGTCATGCTTCGGAACGCCCTTCCACGGACGCCCCACGCCGCAGTGAGTCACGTGGCCGTCACGCTGGACGACAGCGACCGCGGCGGGTGCCAGCCATTGCCGATTTGGCACTCGGCCGGTGGCGCACCGCCGCGTCGGTTTTGATCACGAGCGCCCATGAGCCAGCCCGCTTTTGCCTAGTCTTGTTCCTCTCAGTACAATTCAGTTGAATGTCCAATGGGTATTTGTTGCTACCCACCCGTTCTCCTCATGTACGGCGTGACGCCACTCCCCTCTCTCTCATTTCGAATCGATGAGAGAGGGGATCGTCTTTCCCCCCGAGGTCCGCGCCGCCTCCGCACTCACACCTCCCACTGAAAAAATCCCTCCTTGTCAACAGGCAGCCCCAGAGCAAACGCTTAGATCCGCCACACCCCGTCTCACTCGAACCCGCCTTCGCCGTCTCACTCGAACCGCCTTCGCCGTCTCACTCGACCCGCAGCCGTCTGTGACCCGCAGCCGTCTGTGACGTACACTGTCGCTTGATGTGTGCGTCCCCTTGATTTCTCCGATCTAAGAGAGGCTACACGCGCAGTCGTCTACGACCGATTTGATCGCGCAGATGTCTGCCCCTCGCATCTTCGCCACCACCACACAGGACGTGGCTCTCTGGCGCGAGATCGTGTCCATCGAAGACCGCACGCGCGGAGTGAGTCGTTCACCCGACGGCGGCTCAGGGGGCAGCGTTTCTGTCCGTCGAGGACATGGTCCGCACTACCGCGATCAACCATCCTTGTGGTACGTTGGCCCGGTCTGCTCTCAGAGCGAATCCTATTGCCGCCCATCCACGGCGACTCTGACTCGACTCGCCGCTAAAAATCAACACCTTGCGTCGTCGCCATTGCGGACGTTGAATCCCGCGGCAGAGCTGACCGCTTCCTCACCGCCCCGACGGCCGCACCGCCATGCGGCATCCGCGGCGTCGTCCATGCGGCGTCGCATCGGGAAGCTGGAGTCAACCGTGTCGGAGGCACAGCACAGCCAGGAACGGCTGCTGTCGGAGCTGGGCGACATTCGCAACATGATCCTTCGTGCCAGGACGGCAGCGGCGGCACCCTGACACCATGATGGGCACGCCCTACCGTCGTTGTCTCATCGATAGACGTTGTAGGGCATTGCAAAGAACATCTCCGTTTCCCTTTCGCCGTGCCGGCTGTGGACACGGAAGTAGGAAACAAGAACTTGACGCCGCCCGACGTCGCCTTCGGGGGGACGGTGATGTGTGGTACGATTCGAGTCGTGGCAGACGAAACAGCTGCGTTTGCTGTGAACTGCGAAGCCCCAAACGGGAACCCTTCCCGCGGCTTGAGTGGAGCCGCCGCGCGGCGTTGATGGCCAATGAAACGAAATCGGCGGTCGCGTGATTCGGACCGCAACTGCGGTTTTAATAGCCAGTCAGTCACTACACCTCATTACCACGATCCAGGGATGGTGATAACTCTTCCCCCCTGTTCAATCGTTCGAAAAATCTGACTCGCGCGT
>ERZ1292633.5041-Hain-H41-02um-R1-5041-length-12054-cov-6_pt1 | contig 12054 bp, 10 predicted proteins | sample MGYA00564406_ERZ1292633 | MGnify/ENA primary metagenome ERZ1292633 (study PRJEB36523, sample SAMEA6512639) | groundwater metagenome | collected 2019-01-08 | study: AquaDiva: Metagenomics assemblies of 32 groundwater samples
GGGGAATGCTCTCCAAGTTTGCGTCGCCGGTTACTGCCTGCGTCCTTCGCAACGGCGCAAGGCGTACCGTCCCTAACATTGCTACCGTGTCTAACATGATGGTTCATGTCGCACCTCCCGTTCCCCCACGTGGCTGTGTCCGTTGCCAACCTGTGGGTGCGTGGGAAGGGAAAAATTGCCGACAGGCGATGACATGTTCACACGCGACGTTGATCGTCCGTCACGTTCAAAGTCTCCCAGAACACACCCTAACCCTAACCCTTCCAGCAGCGTAAAGCGCTGTTTCCGAGCGTCGCAAGTGCACTTCCTGAAGAGACGGTGCCGGCATGCTATGTTGCCAGCACCGTAGTTACAGGAGGGAGATGCAAAGACACGTGCCCCGCTCCCGGTTAGTGGCCCGCCCAACGACACTCACACACCCGCGAGTTCTTCTGTGGGGTCAGCTGGGGGGGCATTCGAAAGGGTTATCGGAGCAAAAGTGCACCTGGGCCAGAACCACTACTTCCTTCCCCAAATTATCACCCATACACGATGCAGCTCGGTTGGTTGGTGTGCGAGGGGACGCAGTTTTGTCACGCTCATTATGGACCCCTTATCGCTGGATGCCACGAGGCCGACGTGGCGCGGAGCCAAGGCACTTGGTCTTTCCATCGTTGGCTCGGGGCTGGGGTTCGCCGTTTGGTTGCGCATTCCCTACATGTTGTGTCGCTTCGGCTGCTCGCCGTTCTTCCTCGCTCTCGTCGTCTGCACGCTGCTGGTGGGATGGCCTGTCGCCACCGCCGAGCTCCTGCTGGGTCACTACTTTCGGCGCTCAATCGCCGACGCACTTGCCTTCGTCCATGTGCGGCTTCGGGGCCTCGCGGTCGCCATGTCGGTCGGCGTGGCCGCCGTAGAAGCCGTCTACGCCGCCACGGAGCTGTCTTGGGTGGTCTTTCCCTACCTCGCAGCGGAAGTGGCCGCAACGGGAGGCGCGGCCGCCACGGCCAGTGACCTTCGGAACGTTTTCTTTTCCGAGGCGCTGTTTTCTGACACTCGCAATATGCCAGCGTTTGGAGCCGTCGCAGGCGTTTGGCTGCTCGCTGGCATCACGTGCGTGGTTGGAGTGCGCTCGTTAGCGATCGCCAGTTACATCTTGGTTCCTTTTGCCGTACTGTGCATGTGCGGTATGGTGGCGACGTCGCTGGCCGCGGTCTCGGATTGGACTGGTGTCGCGTCGGTTCTAACGTTTTCCGCCTCAGACCTGGCCAGCGTGCCGCTGTGGGCACACGCGCTGGGGCAGTCGTTGCTGCTCGTGTCTGCCGGTTCGGGGACGCTCGTCACCTTCGGCAGCTATGCGCGGCCTGTCCACAACTGCAGCAAGGTCGGCGCCGTGTGCGTTGTCTGCCAACTCGCCTTGGTCCTAGGCGTGCTATTCATTACCGTCGCGGCACTATCGTTGCTTCGTCACGACCTGCCGCAGCCGCTCTCGACCGTTGCGGCGCCCCCCTCTTCGCTGGCACCTCTCGTTGGCCTGGGGTATTCATCCGCCGCCCCGGGGGGCATTGGCTTCGTGTACGCCGCGCTGGTCATTTATCCCGCGATGTTCGCCCGCATCGCGCCGGGGCAATGGTCCCGTGTCCTCGGGTCGGCCACGTACGCCGCGATCGCTGTCGTGGGCGCCACCAGCCTCGCGGCGGCGGTGCTTGGCATTCGCGCGGCGCTCGCCGACGCTTCCGTGTGGTTCCGAGGCCGGGCCACCCTCGGCTTCATCGTCGTCGTTGCCGCCGTTCTCAGCGGAGCGCTGACGCTGGGGGTGAGCTTCCCAGTCATTAGCGCCATTGACGAGGTGGTGGTGGCGATTGTCCTGCCGCTCGTGGTTTGCCTCGAAATGGTAGGCATCGGGTATCTGTGGGCCGACCCCGGAGCACAGTCGTCAACGCGGCTAATGGGTTTATCCCTGTCCAAGGCACTCGCCGTCGTCACACAAAAAGCGGCGTCGTGCATCGGCGCCACGCAGGCGGCGATTCACCTTGTCTATCACTGGGGCACCGCCCCGTTGCTCAACGTGCTCAATGATACGCGTCAATCACCCGATGGGTCCGACGAGCCGCCGCTGGAAAGCCATCGCAGCGCGTTGTACGACGCCGCGGCGGTGATAGCCGGTCCGGGGGCGCAAGCGGAGCGCGGCGACGCTGGAGGAAGCAGTTTTGACTCACTTCCGACGCTGCCGCCGACACCCTCGCATGGCGTGAGAACGCCTCCGCGCACGCCGGCCGTTGGCGCCGCGTGGCTGCCTCTGCTCATCAAAGTCGTGTGCCCGGCTGCTTGCCTTGCTGCGTGCGTCGGTATGTTCGTGTCGCTGGGACGAAGTTACAATACCTCGGATGGGGAGCGGCATCACGCATTCGAGTCACTCGCAATTGGCGTCGTGACGACGAGCGGCGTGGTTGCAACGGTGGTTTTTGGTGCCGTGACAACAGGCCGCGTAACGCGCTATGGCCGGCAGCTTCCAGCGGGGACAGCGGGGTCGGCGGCCGTGCCTTGGTCCGACGACGTCACCCTGCAAGCCGCTGCTGGTGTGGACACTTCGCGAGCAACCGATGGGCCGCGCTGTGCCTTGCCAGCGGCGGCCTCTGCCGCAGCATTGGCAAGTGACCGAGATAGTAGGCATTCAGGTGGGGGCTCCAGTGGCCACGCGAGCCCCATGGCATCCAGTCGTGCCGTTGTTGGTCCAACCGCCGACAACGTAAGTCAAGTGTCGAGCGGCACGCCCTTGCCGCCCAGGTCGACCGATGCCGCATCGGGCGGAAACGATGCGATTTTTTCGCCGCCACGTTCACCGCTTTCGTCTTTGTCCCTGGCATGAGGCCAACAACGGAGCGTCCCATTCCCCGCTCAGTCTCGCCCGCCTCCCTCCCTCACGCCCGGCTCGCTCCACCAGGGATGAAGCGCATGACTCGTTCATCTTGAGGTACGACAAAAGGAAGAACTTTTCTCTCTCTCTCTCTCTCTCTCTCTCTCTCACGCTCTCCCTGTCTCTCTCTCTCTTTTTGGTTAAAGACCTGGCCCACACATGTTCCGTCGTTCCGTGATGCGGCAGGGCGACAAGGGCATGTTCGCGGCAAAGCGTCGCGTCATCATGCCCATCAATCCCACACCGTCGGCGCCCGCCAGCATCGTCCGCCACGCCTGGACGACGGACCCGCTCAAGGAATCCTTCAAACTGAAGTTCTACTCCTCCGGCGACATCAAGAAGGAGGCCACGGAGGTGCCTTCACGACTGGAGGGCACGGCGATGAGAAGTGAGCTATTTGCCACAGGGGACGTCGAGTTTGCCGCCCTCGTCGACTTCATCCGCGGCGTCCGCCACGATGATATGGTCACCGGCACACGGTTTCAAAAGGTCTACGAAAAGCTCACTGAGAACGATGACGTCTTCGTGTGGCTGTGCATGACGTCGATGGCCGTGCTCAACCCCGGTGACATGCGGTCGCGGCTCATCTACCGGCATCTGGAAGGGCTGGCGAAGGCCGTCGCCGCGAACGAAATGTCCCAACGCACAGCCTTCCGATTTTTCGAGTCGGCAGTTCGTTCCCCGGCGTACAGGCAAATCGCGGAGCGACAACTGGAAAGCGGTGCCGCGACGCGTTTGGCGGGCCTGTGCGCGGCGGCTGATGTCATGAACCGCATGGGTCTCTGCCGCCGCCCGATGCAGCCGTACTTCGAGCTGTACCAGCGCATCACAGAGCGGTCCGAGGCGCTCAATCCGTGGGGCTTTCCGCCTCTGTTTCAGTTTGAGGAACGCTTGTCTCTGGAAAAACGACTAAAATTCTTTTCCCGTGAAGATAGGTACGACCTCAAAAAGAAGCCGCGGGCGACGATGAAGGCGGCCTTCGCTCGGTATCGAGGATCGCGCATCTTCTGGGTCCCACCGTGCTGGCGCGATAACAGCAAGTACGTGGGACCGCATTTCAGCGTGGCGCCCGGCTACATGCCCGACTAGTGCGGACAGTGGGGATTTGGCGCGCTCCATGCTCTCATCCCACTCGCCTCTCTCCTCAGATCCCCCCTCTCCTCAGATCCCCCTTCCCCGGCACGATGCGCAACCATGAAGGATGGTCCCCCCGAGGATGATCACCAGAGGGGCAGTTTTTTTTTGGGGGGGGGGGGGGGCGCGAACTGTTGTTTCCTCCCCCCACAGTGGCGTAGCTGCCCCCGACTTCCTCGGCCCAATGTTGAGGCGGTCTCGTTACCTGGCGTTTGAAAATCGCCGCGACGCCTACCGGCGCAACGCGAGGCGGCAATCGCTCTTATGGGATAAGGAAGGCAACTTTCTCCTGTGGAACGCGGTACGGTATTACTACGCCGAGGTTGGCCAACCGGTTAAGTACACGTTGCTCTTCATCGCCCTGCTCGTTGGGTACACGAAGGTCGTCGTGTGGTTTGAAAAACGGAGCCAGAAATCCGTACGCGAGTCCGAGCAGCAGCGGCTAGACTATCTGCATCACACCGGCAAGGTGAAAAGTGAGCGCTTCGTGGTGATCAACTCCCGAACGATCGACGACCCCGACTTCAACAACATTCCCGCCTACGCAGGGAAAAACACACCCTGGAAGACGAAGCTGTACGAGGAGGACAAGTTCAGCGTCGGGTACGACGCTGGCGACGAGCCACGCTTCCGGGGCGGAGACCGAGTGGAATTGGACAAGAAAGGCATCTACTCTCCTCGCTCGCCTACCACCGTGACATCGCCGCCGCCGGCCGATGTACGAGCGACGAGTATTCCCCCTGAGCCGTCGAGGCCTAGCGCAGTGGAGTGAAGCGCCATGTAACGGAAACAGTCACAATGTGCCGTCCGGGTGAGTTGTGTTATACGACTGTTTTCGACTCTCCACTCCTGTGACAGACCTGATCAGCTTCCCTCATTTAGCTCGTGTCATGCCCCGCGAGATCAAGGACCTCAAGGAGTTTCTGGCCATCTGCTCGCGCCGCGATGCGCGCTGCGTCAAGCTGAAGCAGAACAAGGAGAACACGAAGTTCAAGGTCCGCTGCTCCAAGTACCTCTACACGCTCGTCGTCCCAGACAAGAAGAAGGCGGACAAGATCCAGAAGTCGATCCACCCGAACGTGAAGAAGATCGTCGTGACGTCGAAGCAGAAGCGACGCAGCGCGGCCAAGGCTGCCACCAAGGCGTAAACGACGACGTAAATACTCATCCTCGCTGCGGTAACTCTCAAGTGTAAACGAATAAGAGCCGTTCGGCAACGACATGCATTGCAAGCAAGTTCAATAAGCGTTGTTGGTGTTTTTTGTTTGTGCAGTCCTTCCAATCCGCTCCTTCACGGATCCGTAATGCCCCGCGAGATCAAGGACCTCAAGGAGTTTCTGGCCATCTGCTCGCGCCGCGATGCGCGCTGCGTCAAGCTGAAGCAGAACAAGGAGAACACGAAGTTCAAGGTCCGCTGCTCCAAGTACCTCTACACGCTCGTCGTCCCAGACAAGAAGAAGGCGGACAAGATCCAGAAGTCGATCCACCCGAACGTGAAGAAGATCGTCGTGACGTCGAAGCAGAAGCGACGCAGCGCGGCCAAGGCTGCCACCAAGGCGTAAACGACGACGACGACGAGCGGCATCATGAGGAGTTATCCTTCGAGTTTACCTTGACACTCCCCCTTTTTTATCCCGCTCGCTGTGACGGCGCGGCCGACGCGGCACGCGTGATGCCGCCCACGGACAGTGTTGTCACGCGATATTGAAAGGCGTCAAGGTTAGGAGAAGGCGTGTGATTGAGGAGCAGCCAACGGGTGTGTTTTTTTCGTTTTCGTATGAAGTTCAACAAAAATGCTTGCGGTCTCACGCGGGGGACGTTTAATGACATCGATGCCGTGGATGAGTCCTTCGATACCGGTCGCCGGCCACTCCGCGAGCAGATCTGCCGCCAACGGCCACGGTGCCGACGCCGCGTCGTCGGACGATTTCTTCTACCTCAGGTACGAGGTCGGTGGGTTGGACGTTCCAATCGAGTGTCAGCCAAAATGGAAAGCATTGTTGAAAACATGCGCCATCTGGTACTTTGTGACCTCGTGTGTGTTGGAAGGCGAGTGGGGGAACCGGCGCCGCGAGGATGACGCCTATTTCAACGCATTGCCGGTAGGCATCGGGGTTTTGCAGGATGAGGACCCCAAGGGACGCGACAGCTCTTTACGTCGCCGTGTTGCCTAGCCGGTTGCGCTTTTTATTCCTCGTCGCCGGGTCACGCTGGCTCTCCACTGTATTCACCACATCAGGCCGCTTGACCACGCGAATGGGTGGGATGTTGGTTGCGCCGCTCTCCCTCACTCCCTGCAGTGCTATTGACCAGTTCGAAGCTTGCTGCCTTTGGCCGCCCATGGCAACCGCATCGCCCCCTGGCGACGCTGGATCCGACGACGACGACACATGCCACATATGCCACGACATCATGGAGGACCCCGTGACGCTGGGATGCCCGTGCGGAAAAAGCTTCTGTCATGTGTGCGCGATATCATGGCATAACGCCTTGCCTGACCATGGCGCGAGACCGTGCCCCTTTTGTCGTGGCCGCATTGAAGGCTTCTTCCCCAACATTCGCCTCGCCGCGCATCTCGCGACCGTGCAGAGACTGTGCCGCTACGCGGGAAGTGACGGTACGGCGTGCGCCATGCGAGGCACCTTGGCCGACTGCACTGCCCATGCAATCAACGAGTGCCCCCTCCGCGCGTCGGCACCGACGTGGCGAGCGGGCTACTACGTGTTGTACAGCTGCGACCCGCACCACCCCGATCACGTTGTCCCTGTGATGGCCAACGACCTGCACCTGGAGCGCCCGCCTGACGCCGGCACCGGTGAGTTTCAGTGTGGCTCGGTGTTCGGGTGCAAATGGTGGGCGTCCGGGCGCATGCGGCGTAACGGACAGGGCTACTACATTTGGGAATCCGACACGAACCCGGGTATCACGGCCGTGAGGCTGCTCGAGAACGGGGACGTGTTCGGTTCCGTGTACGGTGACGTATCGGCTCCAGGGTTGTCATGCCGATGGTGCTATCGCGGCGTGTGGCAGTCCGCTTCGCCTCCTGCCCAGCCTCCCGATGATCTCGACGAGACAGACGCCGCGATCCCGGAATGATCGCTCCGGCACACGCCAACGGTTCGGAGATGCCTCACACGTACCTTGAGCTTACACCTCGCCGCAATTTGAGCGCCACAAAGTATTTTTTTCTGTTCAGTCCCCCTTGTCAAGGGTTTGACTTGTCACAGGTCAAATGGCGGTCGTTGCCCCAGGCTGCGATTCGGCGTCGCAGCTGGACGCTGTTCTTCAACTCCTTGACGGCGTCGACCACGTTCGCCGCCTCGTGGAGCAAATTGCCTTGCGACGCAGGCGGGTGGCAGCGTTGGCGGGACGATGTCAACGAGTCGCCGGCCCCAAGCGGAGTAGCGCCACAATGCCAGAAGGCGATTTTTGCGGCTACGAAGCAGGGGTGGTGGACGCCTCCTTTGCGCTTGCTGCCGCACGTGAGCCGCTCGTTGGCTGCGGGAGCAGCACCGCCTCTTCGTGCGCGCCACAGCCCGGCGTGCGCGGTATCGCTACCAACGGCAAGCGGAGACCGTCGACGCCGCCCGCGGTCGACAGCGAGGACTCTGGCCACAGTACTGCGAGCGAAGAAGAGAACCCAAATCGTTCGATCGACGCGGCGTCCGTACGCCGATGGGCGCCGGACTTGGAGGCGCTTCGCAGCGATGGTGGAAGCGTCCCGAGGGAAGATCCTCGTCGGCCGATGATGTCGCACGTCCACATGATCACCAGCACGATCATGACGCCGTTCTCGAACAACGACGAACTCGACGAGCACTTGATCGCGCAGGGTCGACGATGCAAGGGATGTGACGCCGAAATCCAGCGCAAGGTTCTCTTTTCGCGGGCGCCGCAACCACAATTCTGTCACTTCACTGGATTTTATTACTGCCCCCGTTGTCACAGCGGCGCCAAGCAGCCCATTCCCGCGCGCGTGCTCCAGCTTGAAGATTTCAGTCCGTACCCGGTCTGCCGTGATGCAGCCCTCTTCTTGGAAGAGCACTTTTCTCGGCCAGTGTTGTGCCCGACCGCGGTATCATCGCCCGTGATGTACCGTGAACCTCACATTGCGGCGTGTCGCGCCACGCGGAACCAAATTGCCATTCTATGGGAGGCCGGCAGGCGCTGCCGTCGTTTTCGGCAAGCCTTCATGCACCGGCCTGTCCAGCGCGTCGCAGCCTCGCTGTTTGATCCGCTGCCTCCGGTCGCCGGTGAGGGCGGTGCTCTTTCACCCCCTGCGACGGTCGTGGCCAACCATAGTTTCGGGGTAAGATCAGATGGCGGCGGAGCGCTCTCGTCGGCGTCGTCGGCCACCCGCGCTTCGTCGTCCGCCACGTCCCCATCGACTTACATCCCACCCAGTCGCCGCTATTTGGTCGAGACGTCTGAGATGTGGTCGCTGCATGACCTTGCAGAGTTGCATCCCAGGGGCGCAATCGCGCTGAAATCGAGCGGGGCGGTGGCCAACGCCTCGCCCCGGGAGAGCGTCTCGGACACCGTGCGGCGATTAAAGGCCCAACTCATTCGCCACATCGACGCCTGCGGTAAGTGCTACCAAGCCACAAGCCGCCATTGCCATGCCGGCAGCTGCCCCGACCCCCGGGCGACCATTTTCACGTACGAAGTGGACCACGTGATCGTTTGTGCAAAATCCACATGCAAAGCGGCGTACCACAAGGCTTGCTGGTCCAGGCTGGCCAACGGCTGCGAAGCGTGCCACGGCGGCGACCTCATGGGCAGTGTGGTTGGGACGACACGGCGTGGTAGTGTAGCCGACCGCCAAGCCGCCTAGTGATGGCGCCCCTCCGCAAAGTAGTTTTCCCCGCTTTTCCGTTCCATTCTCTCCGCGATAGAGAGAGGGGGACTATTATTATCGGCCACCCCGTTGTGCAACAACCACCCTGTGTGAAGTGTGGCTTGGCTATTGGTTGGTGTTCAGTTTACCCTTCCGTGTTATTGCCCCTTTTTTTGTGGTTGCGTTTCACACATTGCGATGGACAGCTCCGCCTTCGTCATTGCGCAGCAAAGTCAGCGCATCTCGGCGTTAGAGGATCTGCTTCGGCGCAACGAGTCCACCCTCAGCCTGGTGCTGGGCCGCATGAAGGACTCTGAGGTCGCCATGTCGTCGTTCAATAAGCAGCTGTTGAAGCTGGGCGGAGACGTGCAGCTTACGTTGGAGGACGTCGGTGTCGCGAAGCGGCGGCTGGACAACGTCGACGTCAGCTGGAGGGCGAAAGCTCGGGAAACGGACTCAGTCATCGATGCGATCCGACGCGACAAGCCGGTGCCGCTCAACGCGGATCCCTTGTTCCAACGACTCGCCGCTGAAGTTCAAAGTTCGCAGCGGGACCTTCAAGAGGTGGGCCAAGCGCTGCAACGTCTCAACGACACGAGCAACGCAGACGGGCGCGCCTTAAAGCAGCTGGAGACCGACGCCCGCTGGCTCACGGAGCAGCTGAGGGACATCGTGACGACCAACCGCGGAACGGCGGCGCAGCATGCCAAGGCGTTGGAGCAGTTACAAGCCAGCTGCAACGAAGCGAAGACTGATGGCGAGCGGTCCGTGGCACAACTCCGAGCCGTCATCGACGCTGTCGTAAAAGCACTCCGCGAGGAGCTGGTGGTGCGACTCGACCTCGAAGGGCGTGCGCGAGGATCTCTCCATGCGGAGGTCGTCGCTTGCTTCGCTCACATGAAGGAGGACGTTGTCAAGGGCTTCTCGCAAACCGCTACCAATCTGCGCAACCTCGATGAAACCGCCCATTCGCTGGAAACGGTATTGAGAGCGGAGGTCCGCAGTCGGCTGCAGGGATACGATGGTCTCGTCAAACGCGTCGAGGGCGTGGAGGATCGCGTCAAGCGCGAGTCACAAGGGGCCGCCGAAGTGCTCAAGGCACTCGATAATCAGATGAGCGCCGCGCTGCGTGACGTGCGTGACGCCACGTCGGCGGAGTGCAAGAATCAAATCGACCGTGTGTGGCGTGCGTTGTCTGACTTGGACGAGCAAACGGTCAAAAAGGGGGCCGCCAGTGGAGCGATCAACTCTCCCCGGGAGGAAGTGCAGCACCGCCGATCCGAGCTTCAGCTGGAGTCGCGGTTAGACAAGATGAAGGCCGAGTTGCTAGACACAATCGACAAACGCTTGGTGCCCATCAACAGTCGGCTGCGGGACGCTGCCACGAAGGGCGACCTGAAGCACCACGCCGATGCCGTCGACGTGCGCATGGAGGAAGTTCAACGGCAAATGTCTCGCACGCGGCAGCAATCGCAAACACCAGCCACCCATTCCACGAACGGCCCGCCCAGCGATCCTGCAGTGCTAGACCGTGTGGCGAGCCTCGACGATCGCGTACGCAGTTGCGAAAATAAGGTGCGTCTGGTCGCTGAAGCCGTTCAGGAGGTCCACGACGACGTCATCGACAAGGTCTCTCGCGTCGAAAAACAAGCCGCAGTGATGGACGATGTGCAAAAGTCACTGCAGGTGAACTTCGAGCGCGATCAAAAGCGCATGGAGGAACACTTACGGAAGATTCGCGAACAGGTTGTGCTGGCGATGGAGACTGGAAGTGGATCCACCGCTGACGCTGGCACCACCGAACCTCCCGCCGCCGGCGACAACACTGACGGTTCCGATCCGGCGGCACGGGGTCCTTCACCCACCTCCCCGAGCGGCAGTAGGGCGCTGGCGGCCTCGCATGCTCTACTGGAGGACGAAATTGAGTCCATAAAAAGTTCCCTGCGCATGCTGGAACTAACAGGCAATCAAACGGCATCGCAGACCAAGTCGGATCTCGCCTCCCTCCATCAACAGCAGGAATCGGGGCATAAAAAATTCGCCTCCGACATCACTCAACTGTCCGTCGACGTGACTCAGCTGCGCGAGAGGCAGGAAGCGAACAAAGCCCACCTGCAAGAGGACCTGCGGCAGTTGAGCGCCTCGTGCACCACCAACTTCACCACGCTGGACGGTGACGTGCAGAGCCTCCGCATCGACTTGGCCACTCGGTCCGCAACGAGCGGGGCGACGAGCCCTGGCGCCAAGAGCGGGGAGGCGAGCTCCGTCGTGCGGGAGGCAGTCGGCGAGGTCGAAGAGGTCGTCGCACCGAAGATCGTCAGCGAAGCGCTGCGACGCGTGGAGTCTGAGTTCATCGTCCCACTTCGGCGAGAGCTGGCGGACCTGCGCGGCGAACAACACCCACCACCGCAAGGCGGCGCGTCCCCACGCCCCCCTTCTGCGAGGCGCCAGCCACCCGCCACCGCGGCAGACGCACGCCCGCAAGCCTCGACGGAGACGCAGCAAACCGCGCTGCCCCAAGCGGCATCCCCAACACCCGAGGCATCAGCGTCTCCCGTGCAAGTGGCACAATCTTCGAATTCGACGGAGCCGCCTACGCAGTCGACGGAGCCTCCTACGCAGCCGACGGAGCCGCCTACGCAGTCGACGGAGCCGCCTCCGCAGTCGACGGAGCCGCCTCCGCAGTCGACGGAGCCGCCTACGCAGTCGACGGAGCCGCCTACGCAGTTGACGGAGCCATCGCCGCAAACGTCGCAGGCGGCTCCCTCGTTTTCCCTGGCTGATTCCCACACGGCGGCGACGACGTCTCAGCCAGGCATCGCCGCAGGCGTCGACTAAGGACCTCGGACGTTAGAGTCCCCATCTGCTCAATGTCCATATCTCTCTCTCTCTCTCTCTCTCTCTCTCTCTTGTCTCTTCGTTACTTGAGCTTGGGGCACATCCGCCAGTTTCGTGATCAAATGATCGGGGCAGCGTTTCGTGCTGCGACCCGTGGGCGACGAATAGTTATGCCTTCGGTTTCGGCGGTGATCGCGCACGTGGTCGAGCATGCGGAGGGACCAACAGCTTTGTGAGTGTTGTGTTCACATCACCTTGGAAAGGGCAGATCCACATGCTGCGACGGCAAGTAAACATGGTGGTGAGACGAGGTTTCGTATCGCCGGCGGCTGCATGTCTTGACCGTCGAAAG
>ERZ1292633.5042-Hain-H41-02um-R1-5042-length-12054-cov-5_pt1 | contig 12054 bp, 6 predicted proteins | sample MGYA00564406_ERZ1292633 | MGnify/ENA primary metagenome ERZ1292633 (study PRJEB36523, sample SAMEA6512639) | groundwater metagenome | collected 2019-01-08 | study: AquaDiva: Metagenomics assemblies of 32 groundwater samples
CCATGAAGACCGTCCTAACCCCTCCGGACGGTCTTATTTTTTTCCGGCGGAATTAATCAGCGTCTCAAGCTGAATGGCCAATGACTCGCAGTCGGCAAGGGTCTGTGGTGTCCGGTGACCTTCGTGTAACAGAAAATCTTTGATATCGTGATATTGCTCGTCCAAAATCTCTCGTCGACGGCAGAGAAAGCCGACCATCGCCGCTTGCCAGAGCTCCAGCAAATGGGTCATCGGCAGACGATTGTGCCAGGCGACATAGGTCATCGCGCGGGTGAAGACTTCGCGGTCAAAGATCTCTTTCAGATCGTGATAGGTCTTGAGGTCGTTAAGTTCGGTCATGGTTTTCTTCTTAACATGGGAAAATCTGGGTAGGGTGGAATCCGAAGGGTTCCGCCTCTTATCTTTGGTGAAAACAGCAGAACCCCGCGGGGGACAAACCTGTCCTACATGAAGAGTAGATTCTTTATTTTGTAGGGCGGGTCCGTCCGCGAACCCGCCAATGCATCCTTCGGCATGAAAGCAAAGACGGCAGGTCTGGGGACAAACCTGCCCTACCAAGAATAAGACTGGATGCCCCGGCCAAGTTGGGGTATGACAGTGATGAAAACTTTACGCTAACACCCATTTCAACAATTCCGTTAGCCGAGGGCTACCATCCGATAATCTGTTCGAGATTCCTGTTCAGCTTTTCGATCCGTTCGAGGTAGTCCTCTTTCTTGGCCTGCTCCTTATCGACGACATCTCCGGGGGCATTGGCAAGAAAATCGGCATTCCCCAACTTCTTAGATATCTTTTCCAGCTGGTCTTTGAGATTGGCGAGTTCCTTTTGGAGCCGCTTCTTCTCAGCCTCAAGATCAATGAGTCCTTCAAGGGGGAGAAAAATCTCCGCCCCGGATATAACAACCGACGCCGACAGCGCCGGTTTCCTGATATCTACTCCGCAGTACAGTTTTTCAACGCGCGCAAGGGAACGAAAATATTCAATATGGTCGTCGAGCAACTTTCCAAATGTCGCATCACTCACCCGGACGTGCAGATCGGACTTCTTGCCGGGCGGGACATTCAGCTCGGAGCGGAGTGATCGTACTGCGGTGACGACATCCTGGATTTTAGCCAATCGGGCTTCAAGATCGTCGTCAATAAACTCGACATCCACCGTCGGCCACGGGCCATAGGTAAGTGTCGCCGGGCCATCAATAGTCTGACCGGTGAGGTCGAGATATATCTGCTCGGTAACAAACGGCGTGAACGGATGGAGGAGCTTGAGAATCTCTCCTAATACATAAGTCGCCACGTTGAGTGAACCCTCACGAATCGTCTGTCCCGGCTGATCCGGTTTGATAAGCTCGATATACCAGGAGCAGTAATCATTCCAGACGAAATTGTAAATCGCCTTTGAAACCGCTGAAAGGCGATACTGGTCAAACGACTTGTTGACAGTATCGACCGTCTTCTGCAAACGGGACAGAATCCACCTGTCAAATATGACCAGGTCATCCTGGGAGGGCTTGGTCAGTACCGGCGGGCGTCCATCGAGACGCATCATAACAAACCGCGACACCTGATAGAGCTTATTTACGAAGTTGCGGCCATTCTCAAAGGTGTTTCTGCTTATCCACGGATCCTGTCCATCAGGCGTGGCATGAGCCAGCGAGATGCGAAGGGCGTCGGTGCCGTACTTCTCAATTATTTCAAGCGGATCGATTCCGTTGCCAAGGGATTTCGACATTTTGATGCCGTTGGCGTCGCGCACCGTGCCATGGATATAGACATCCGAAAATGGCGGCTTACCGGCAAATTCATAGCCCGCCATCACCATTCGCGCCACCCAGAGGAAAATGATTTCTGATGCCGTGCTGAGTACTTTTGTGGGATAGAACTTTTCAAGCTCGGCTGATTTTTCCGGCCATCCCAATGTAGAGATCGGCCAAAGCCACGACGAAAACCAGGTGTCGAGCACATCCTCATCCTGCACCAACTTCGCCGGATCATATCCGGGGCACTGCTCGGCTTTGGGACGGTCGACGGAGATGAACATCGTGCCGTCCTCGGCATACCAGACCGGAATGCGATGCCCCCACCACAGTTGGCGGGAGATACACCAGTCGCGGATATTTTCCATCCAGTGCAGATAGGTCTTTGACCAGTATTCGGGGTGCAGACGAATTGTGCCGCTCTTGACAGCTTCAATCGCCGGTCCGGCAAGTTGATCCATTTTTACGAACCACTGCTCTGACAAAAATGGCTCCACGACCGTATCGCATCGATAGCAGGTTCCGGCATTGAACTGGTATTTCTCTACTTTATCGAGATGCCCCTTTCGCTCAAGCTCCTCGACCAGAAGTTTTCGCGCCTCAAGGCGATCCATCCCCTTGAACTTGCCGGCATTGGCATTGAGTGTGCCATCATGATTGAGAATGTTGATAAACTGGAGGTCGTGGCGTTTACCGACTTCGAAGTCATTGGGATCATGCGCTGGAGTCATCTTGACCACGCCGGTTCCGAACTCAGGGTCGACATAATCATCGGCGATGACCGGCAATTCCCGTTCGACAATCGGAAGGATGACCGTTTTGCCGACGTACTTTTTGTATCGCGGATCTTTGGGGGAGACCGCCACGGCAGTATCGCCGAGCATTGTCTCCGGACGGGTGGTTGCAACGGTCAGATATTCGTCAGCGCCGCGCACTTTGTAGCGGATATACCAGAGATTTCCGTTGAAAATTTCGTTTATCACTTCATCGTCGGAAAGGGAAGTCTGGCACGACGGGCACCAATTAACAATGCGGTTGCCGCGATAGATCCATCCTTTGTCATAGAGATGCTTGAAGACTGTCATCACGGCGTGTGACATGCCCGGATCAAGCGTAAACCGTGTCCTCTCCCAGTCGCAACTGCACCCCATGGCACGGAGCTGGCCGAGAATCAATTCTTTGTTCTTTTTGGCCGACTCCCATGTTCGCTCAATAAACTTTTCGCGCCCCATCTCACGGCGGGTAAGTCCCTCTTTGGCGATCTGCTTTTCAACGACAACCTGAGTTGCTATACCGGCATGATCGGCGCCGGGAATCCAAACCGCCTCGAAGCCCATCATGCGGTGGCGGCGAATCAGGACATCCTGAATGGTGTTGTTGAGGGCATGTCCGAGGTGGAGGATGCTCGTGACGTTCGGCGGCGGGATGACAATGGTGTATGACGGCTTTGTGCTTTTCACATCGCCATGAAAATAGCCGCGCTTGATCCAGCGGTCATAGAGCGGCCCCTCCACATCAGAGGGGGACCATGCGCCGGGTTTCTTATTGTTGTCCTGAGGTGTATTGTTCATCGATATTGCTCAATTCTACTTCGCGTGGTATGTTCGCCAACAATGAACGGAGTCGTTTGCGGATGAGTTCTGCTTGTCCTTGTCTTTCAAAGTCTTACAGTATACCGGCGAGGCCTGGGGCTGTCAAGGCGGGGGAAGACTCTGATCTTGAGTAGGGCGGGTCCGTCCTCGAACCCTTGACCCCTCCCCGTACCCCTCCCCGAATCGGAGAGGGGAAAACCAAGGAACCAAATCTTTCTCCCCTTCCCGTATCGGGAAGGGGACGGGGGTTAGGTTTTTTGAAAAGCTGGCGGGTCTTGAAGTCAAACCTGCCCTTGTGAGGCTGTGGCTATATCTTTGCCTGGTGGCCCGCCCACCGGGCCGGATGTGTTGTATGAAACATAAATCGAAGAACCCAGGCAGTTTTGTAGTGCGGGTCCGTCCTCGAACCCGCCAATTCGTCTCGTGAGAAATGCAAAGACGGCGGGTCTGAAGACAAACCCGCCCTACATGAAGAAAAGATAACATGTCCGACCTTAAAAAACGAATCGACAATCCCAATCTCTCCCCCTTTGAAAAGCTCGTTGAGGTCATGCGTATTCTCCGCTCCGCCGAAGGTTGCGCCTGGGACAGAGCGCAAACCCACAAAACCCTCATCCCCTACCTAATCGAAGAGGCACATGAAGTCATCGACTCCATCGAAAAGGAAGATTACGGCGAACTCAAGGGAGAACTGGGCGATTTGCTCTGCCAGGTCGTCTTTCACGCCCAGCTTGCGGCAGAGCGCGGGGATTTCACCGCCGATGACGCCGCCCAGCATATCGTCGACAAGCTGGTCCACCGCCACCCACATGTTTTTGGCGAACGGAAGGACCTAAATCCGCAGGAAGTCCGCGACCAGTGGGAAAAGCGAAAGATTGAGACCGGCGAAAGAGACTCCGTCCTTTCTGGCATTCCCTCCTCTATGCCCGCCCTCATGATGGCTTTTCGGATAGGGGAAAAGGCCGGGGGAGTTGGCTTTGACTGGCAAGCCCCGCTTGATGTTCTTGCCAAGGTGAGAGAGGAACTCGAGGAACTTGAACATGAGATATTGGCCTGCGACCAGCAGAAGACCGAAGAGGAAATCGGCGATCTGCTCTTCGCCGTCGCATCCCTTGCGCGCAAACTCAAGGTCGATCCGGAGAGCGCCCTCAAGCGGGGGCTGGCAAAGTTCCGGGAAAGGTTCGGCCGGCTCGAAAAACGGGTGCTCGAGTCGGGGCGTCCCTTCCGCGACTTTTCACTTGATGACCTGGAATCGATCTGGCAGGAAGTGAAATAGAGATCAAACAGTCTCGCTCTTGGCTTCCCCCTGTTTTGCTGTAACTTATTGCAAGATAGTATAATATGCGTTTCAACGCACTCGCTGAATGCTCTTAGGTAATGCCATGATATGGCCAACTTTTTTACATTTTTTTCTTGTTTTGCACAAGCGTGGGATATACTTTTGCCGTCCAGTTGGGGACTGGTCTGGCTTGTCCGGACCGGCCTCCTGAGTGAGAATAGACGATTAGTCATGGATGATATAAACGGACATATCGGCCAGCAATGCGCTGAAGGAGGATTGCCTATGGCGTGAGACCTTGTTCAAGCGGCGCTCCGGTGGTTTGAGAAATGAGTAGCGAATCGATGGCTACGACACTGGTCGACGCAATTCTGAGAAACCAACTTAACTTAAAAGGATAGAAAGACAGATGAAGAAACTGTTAATTCTCACAACCCTGATGGTCTTGGCTTTCGCGATGATCGCCAATGCCAACCTGACCCGCGTTCAGACAATGGGTAGCAACAGTGATGTGTTGCTCGACCCGTCCAACATTTTTGATTATTACTCACGAATCAACGATTACCCCAAGTGGGCCATCGGTGAATTCGGAAACAGCTACGATGGAAACAGCTTTGGTACCTTTGGAGTAAACTGGCAGTTTGGAGCCGCTGAAAATCCATGGGTCTTGGGGACATATTTTCACAATAGCGACAGCTACCAACCGTGGAACGATGAAACCTCGGTCTATTATCCGTTTTATCTCGAAAATTATCCGTTCGAGTGGGTCGAAGAGTTTTCAAATTTGCCAAATCAGCGCATAGACCTGTTCTATGGACGCAACCTTGGTGGGAACCCTTTTGGTTTTCACCTTGGATATGTCAACTCGTCGCAATCTGAAGAATTAGCTGGAACAGATCAGTGGAAAGGCGGACTTTCAAAGATCAGCATCGGCGGCGGATTGACCCTCAATGAAGGCAAGTTCGATATCTCTGCCGGACTTGACTACGTTTCATGGACTGATCAGTACAACAACGGCACAGCCACAGTTGACGTCACGAAGCCGTCGGGCAATATGTCCTTCTGGCTTATGGGCCGTATGTTCCGCCAGGTCAACGAACAGCTTACCTGGACCCCGCACGGAAAGATTTCTCTCGGTAGCGGTGGCGTGGAATTCTATGGCAGCGACGCCGTCCTTGACGAGACCGATGATCTGAGCCTTTTTGAACTCAATCTCGGTTCCGGCTTGCAGTGGAATCCGAATCAGGATGCTACCTGCGTACTTGATTTTGGCGTTGATTATGGCAAAATCACTCACGAATATACCTATGCCCCCGATGCAACGTACAATTACAAGGAAAACCAATCAGCCTTTACACTTCCGTATTTCAAGATGGGTGCGGAAGGAAAAGTGTTTGACTGGCTCTGGGCGCGCTTTGGATCGACTTCATACTGGACCAGCGCCGCGTATGAAGATGAGACTGCCCAGTACAAATACAAACGCAATTACCCGATGAATGAGACCATCGTCGGTCTTGGCTTCGTGTTCAACCGCTTGCATGTTGATGCGAACGTGAATCCTGAGCTATTCCTGGATGGATTTAACTTCATTTCTGGACAATCTAATCCGATGAATTTCAACTTCACGGTTCTGTACGACCTGCACTAAGAAGTTAATTCGCAATTAGCGAAAACAGAAAGGCTCGGCAGAAATGCCGGGCCTTTTTTTGTGACCCCTCCCTGATGCGGAGAGGGGTGCTAAGAGACCCCACCCCTGCCCCTCCCCGATGCGGAGAGGGGTGCAAGAAAGATTATCCTGCCCCCCCTTCCTTTTAGGGAAGGGGGTCGGGGGGTTAGGTCAGATTAGTATTGGAGGTTAGTACCGATATGGGAAAGGCGCAGGCGAAAAAGTTGCTATTTCCCGCCTGAAACAAAAATCACCGCACCGGCAAGAACAATAAACGCCGCGAATATAAGCGCCAGGTAGAACTTGTTCGGTTGTTTCGCCGTCACTTGATTTTGCTCGCGCAGAAGTCTCTGCTCGGCAATCTTTGCGATGAGGCTGTCTTCATACTGCAAAAGCTCATGAGACTCGCCGGGAATCGTTGTCAAATCAATCTCAGGCAGATTCGAGTCTGCCGATTCAAGTATCTGTAAAGCAATAATCGTCACATTATCTGCCCCACCCCGATCATTGGCCATCTGCACCAGATCGTCGACCAATTTCTGCAGATCATCCCGATGATTTCGGGCGACCTGAAAAATCTCGTCATCATCGGCATAGCCACAAAGTCCATCGGAACATAGGAGATAGATTTCATCGGCCTTCGTCTTGATCAGGCGGTAGTCGACTTCAACGAATTCCTTCACCCCAAGAGCGCGGGTGATGATATTCTTCGCCACTACCGAAGACGCTTCCTCACGGGTCAGATTATGCACCTTCTGCATCTCTGACACCCACGAGTGGTCGACCGTGAGAGGTATCAGGCTCTTCTGCTCAAGGCGATAGGCGCGGGAATCGCCGACATGCGCCACTGAAAGCATCTCATTATCAAAGGTCACGGCCACAATCGTCGTTCCCATCCCGGCGAGTGACTGATCGGCCCGTGCCGCAGAATAAACGGCGCGATTCGCCAGACGGATTCCTTTGACAAGGAGATCACCTGACGGGGGAAGGGTTCGATCATATGACAGACGGGGGTCGGATGCAAATTCGGAGGCGTGGTGGCTGTAAATGTCGACCAATGTCGCCGATGCCGTCATCGAGGCTACTTCGCCTGCCTGATGCCCTCCCATGCCGTCGCAGACGGCAAAGACGGCGTGTTCCTCGTCGACATGGGCGTAGTCCTCGTTTCCCGGACGCACCAGTCCCTGATGACTTTTCCAAGCCACCCTGACAAATCTCTTCGTTGGTTTTCCTGCCATAGCGTTGACGGCAGGCGGCGTAGGCCTTGCCGGATGGTTCTAATATCGGCAGAACTGGCACCGGGGACAATAAAAATCCCCGCCGATATATCACCGGCGGGGACTCACACAAACAAAAGGAGATTTTTGGTTACTTCAGCAGAACCATTTTCCTGGTTTCATAGCCAAAGCTTGTGGCTACTCGGTAGTAGTAAACGCCGCTCGAAAGCCGGGAGGCGTCGTACTCAATCTCGTGAGTGCCAGCCGAACGGGGGCCGAGGTCGATTGATTCGACTGTCCGGCCAAGAACATCGAATATCTGAATCGACACATCCGAACGAGAGGCCAGCGCAAATGAGATAGTCGTCGTCGGATTGAAAGGATTCGGGTAGTTCTGGTAGAGCGCAAAGGCCTTTGGAATCAGATTGCCGTTTTCATCTTTTACATCGGTCACCGAATTGACGATAAGGACCGTGCTTCCGACTTTCTGCGAGGTATCAATTTGCGAGGCGACATAAAATGTCACAATGTCGGCGGTGTCATCAACGCCGGGGAAGATCGGCAGGGCGACGTCAAAATAGATATTTACCGAATCGCCGGGATTGGCATAGACAAGATTAGGCTGGGGTGTGATAGTCCAGGGAACGATGCGGGACGATGACGCCGTCACACGATAGAAGTCAAGACCGTCGCCGGTATTCTGCACCCGCACGACACAACGAATAGTCCAGCCCGGAGCGCCGATAGTGTCAGTGGGAAATGTTACTGCGGCGATTCCGACAGTTCCGGAAGCCGAAAGGCGCACTTGTTTTTGGGTCTGATCCGTCCAGGTGTTATCGCCCGACACGACTGTCGCGGCGCGGCTATTGATCTTGAATGAGATTGCCTGTCCGAGTGACGCCCCTTCATCGATGAGGTTAGAGTTCGGATCGTCGCCGTAGACCGGCATGAAGCCATAGACTCCGGCAGAATCAACAACAGAACCAACGATAAACTTACCACAGTTCACGTTGTCGGGGTCGAAAGCTTCGATCACCGACCCGACCGGCACAAGCTGGCCGTTGTAGGTTGTGGCGTTATCGTAGAACGACGTCCAGGTATTTGTTGGAATCGGATCGGCCATGAGTACCGCTCCAGTCACCACCGCTATCGCACCTATCGCTGAAAATGTAAGCTGTGTTTTCAATCAAACCACCCGGTTTTAAGACTCGGGCCGGACTAAAACCGACCCGAGTCGTTCGTATTCAAAAAGGGGCGACCCCGTTATTTCATCAGGGTCATCTTCTTCGTCTCAGTGTATTTGTCGGCAGTGAGACGGTAGAAGTATACGCCGGACGACACTGTCTGTCCGCCGCTGTTGCGGCCATCCCAGGTTACGCGAGTCTCACCGGCATTGGCATAGCCGTCAAAGATTGTCGTGACCTGTCGGCCAAGAAGATCAAAGACCTCGACTCTGGCCTTGCCAGCAGTTGGCAGAGCAAAGCTGATAGTCGTGGTCGGGTTAAACGGATTCGGATAGTTCTGAGCAAGTGAGAATGACGTCGGCAATGAAGCGCCGGTTGTCTTCGCGCTCAGATTCAGAACTTCGGCATTGTCACCGACATTGCCCCAGACGAATTCCTCGTTGGTGGCAGTGCCATTGATTGCGAGTGTAAAGGATTCGCCGGGGATAACGCCTTCGACAACCGAAGTTGTCGGGTCATCGGCATAAACCGGCATGAACCCGAAGCGGCTGGTCTTTGTCATGACAAAGGAACCGACTTTGAGTCCGTCGGTGGAGAAAGCTTCTACCACTGAACCGGCATTGACAGCTTGGCCATCAAGAGTCAGGTTGCGTGAATAGAGGTTTATCCAGCGAGTCGTGGCATTGACGCCACTAGCGCCGAGAGTGAGATTTGTTCCTTCTTCGGCTTTTGCAATAGCGCCGCCAGCAAGGGGCTGACCCTCGGGATAAGTGAGTGTCGAATTCTGCGACACCTTCACCCAGTAGCCGTGGCACGAACTAAGTTCGGTGAGAGTATTGAACTGTCCCTGACCGGGCTGATAGACAAGGCCGGTTCCGTCGAACCCAAGTCCGACGAGGATATTACCGCTCAGTGATGCCAGTGCGGTTTCGGTGCCGAGAGTTGCATCCGGGAGGTAGGAAACAAGGTTCCATCCCTTCGTGACAGGGATCGGGGTCGACACAGGGACGGCATTGCCGGCAATTTCAAGAGTGATAGGACAGTTGGTCTTAATCCAGTAACCGCTGAGATGGTCGACGTTATGAAGAGTCGAGAACTCAACGAGAGTCGGGTCGAAGGTCAATCCACCCTGCTCAAATCCGAGTACCAGTTCAAGGCACTCACTGACCGAGGCAAGAGCGGATTCAATAGCGTCGGAGTCGGTGTCAACATTCCAGCTGACAAGGTTCCACCCTTGAGCCAATTGGCAGAAGCGGGTAGTCCTATTGGCGGCGTCGAGACAGACTTCAAAGGCGTCGCCGTTTTGGGTCCATGTCGTCGGGCCGTTTGTGACGGCTTCAGTGCCGTTGACATAGAAACGGATGGCGTCGCCGGGTTCTGCACCCTGGTCGCCGTCACCGTATGGATCGTCGCGGTATACCGGCATGAAACCGTATTTGCCGGCTTCACTCACGGTGAATGTTCCGCAATGTACGCCATCGGGATCATAGGCGTCGATCACTGCGCCAAGCGGAAGTGGCGCACCTTCGAAGGTGTTGTTACCGCAGTAGAAGTTGACCCACTCAAAGGTAGGATAGACATCGCCGACGGGACGAAGGGTCAGCATGACGCCATCGTCGTAGTTGGATGTGTTTTCTTTAATATCCGGATAGTAACCGTTCTTGAATCCATAGACGTCGACTGGGTTGGAGGTGAAGTCATTGAATTCAAAGTAGCCAGTAACATCGGAAGATGTTGTCATCTCCGGAGAGCCGTTGGGGAAATCACCCCAGAGTTGAACGGTGGCTCCTTCTATCGGGTTGCCGGTTGTATCGACGACATAGCCGCAGACGAAGGCGGGTTTCACACCGATGATGACGCTACCGTCGACGGCGGCGGGTTCAACAACAAACGATCCTTGGCCGCAATTCATGTAGAAGAGCGGGTTTTCGGTCGGAAGTTGCTGGGTGTTGCCAGCCATGTATGTAATTGGGATTATTGACGGAAGAGCGGATTCTGAAACCGTGAACCACAAGGTTCCCAGCAGACCGAATCCTGATGGTACAGGGTCCGTCCCTTGTCCAGCAATCGCGCCAAGAACAAGCTGGTGCAGATTGCCGTTTGCAGAATGTGCGGCTGTATTTACGAATGAGGCCACTCTCGATCCGGCAAATGAGGCAGAGTCAAAAGTTACATCGGCAGAGGTCCATTCGAGACCAACAGTGATTCCAGAAAGGTCGCAACTGTTGAGGAAATCAACCGGCACAGAAACCTTGCCGCCCGGGATCGCCGGTACATTGGCAACGTAAACCGAGTCAACGTTGCTCGACGGCGTTGTCAATTCAAGGTTCACCAGAATCTGAAGAGGGTCGTTTTCCGTTCCTCCGGATGTAACGAAGATAGTCTCCTGATAGACACCCGGGGCAAGACTGGTGATATCGACGGCGACATCGGCGCTACCGGGTGTGGTAGAGGAGGAGAGATTCACAAGGCTGAACCATGAGGCATCTTCGTTAAGGACAAAGCCCACCGTCCCGCTCCCTACTTCGGTGACAGAGATTGATTGCGCAGAGGGATTCGATCCACCGGCAACGCCCGCGAAATTCAGTACGGTCGGAGTAACCGCGAGGAGAAGCACCGGCTTGGCAGTGACAGTCAGGTTGACTGTCAGGCTTGCACGCGACGAAGCGCGGGATTTGTCGACGATATCGACGCTTACGATTTCGCTGTAAGGGCCCAGAGTCAGACCGGTGATGTCGATATTGGCCGTGAGGGTCTGGGGAGTCGTTCCAGATGCCGGGTTGAAGCTCAGCCAAGAGGCATTTTCAGTGACGGCGAATGACACGACGTTTGCGGTCGCTTCAGAGACATCGATATTCTGCGAAGCGGGATTCGCGCCGCCTTCTTCGGCGGTAAAGTTCAGTTCAATCGGCGAGACCTGAAGAACATACACCGGCAATGCGGTCACCGAGAGGTGCACGTTGACTGCCTGTGGAGAATTGTTGGCTTCTGCGGATGTGACCGTGACTGTGCCGTCATACTCTCCGGCGAGAAGTCCGGCAATATTCACCGTGACCGTTGCATTGGAAGGCGTCGTGGAGGCGCTTGTCGATACCGACAGCCAGGGGGCATTGTCGCTGACAATCACTCCAAGAGGAAAATTATCAGAGGTGATAGAGAATACCTGCGATGCCGGATTGGCGCCACCTGCCTGAGCGGCGAAGTTTAAGAGCGTCTCACTCAGCACAAGGTTCGCCACTGGTTTCGGGTCTACCGTTAGTTTAACAGTAACGCCTTCAGGCGAGTTTGTCGCACCAGCCGATGTTACCGTAAAGTGGCCAAAGAACGTTCCCGGCGCCAGCCCAGTGATATTTACCGAGGCG
>ERZ1292633.2755-Hain-H41-02um-R1-2755-length-17665-cov-4_pt1 | contig 12051 bp, 20 predicted proteins | sample MGYA00564406_ERZ1292633 | MGnify/ENA primary metagenome ERZ1292633 (study PRJEB36523, sample SAMEA6512639) | groundwater metagenome | collected 2019-01-08 | study: AquaDiva: Metagenomics assemblies of 32 groundwater samples
GGGAATAATGGCGACGGCCTGGGCAAGGCCGACCCAGAAAATGCTTTCAAACCGGGCGTTTTCGATAGAGTCAACCGACCGGCTCCAACTCAAATCACCTAAAAAAAGATAGCCGCCGGTGAAAAGAAGACCAAGGGCAATTAAATCAATATTGTTGCTAAATAATTTTTCAATGTGGTTTTCAAAAGCGACGCCGATGACCGCGGCCGGGATCGTGGCAATGATAATCATCAGAAGCACATTAAAATTCTTGCGGAATAAATCCAGCAGTTCGCTAAAAAAAGCCATTATGACGGCCAGGGCTGAAACAAAATGGAGAAAAACGGTATAAGTCAGGTTTACTTCGGGGTCGGTCAGTCCGAAGAAATACTGGCCGATGGCTAAATGGCCGGAACTGCTGACCGGTAGGAATTCGGTCAGTCCCTGGATGATACCCAGAATAATGGATTCCCAGAATGTCATCACTTACCTCCTGTGTGCTTTCTTATTATACCCGGCCAAGTTATTTTGTCAAATTACTTGTTATATCAAAAATAAGTAATCCGAAATCTGCCGGCGTCTTTTTTCCTTGCCCAGTTATAGATTATGTAGTATATTTAATACAGAATAAACTGTTTTGAGTAAACGGTGTGTTCTAAAAATTTTTAACGGCGTGGTATTTTCAGGTAGAATTTCGGTTGAAGACAAGTTTAAGTAATGGTATCGTAAAGCATTGATTTTTATGGTGTAATGTATTACACTTATCGGTGTAAAAGCGAAATTATATGATTCCCTTGCGTTCAGAAATAACCCAAAAAACGAGATTAATACGGTTAATATGGATGAAAACGAATATCAGAAACGCATTAAAAATAAAGATCCGTTTATCAAGGATATTCTTGGTAAAAAGCATATTAGTCTTGTATGATGAAATTTGACGATAAAATAATTCAATGAAGTATCATGTCTCGCCAAGCGGGGTTATAAGAAGAACAATGTTTCTTGAAACGGCACTAGTGCCTCGTCAAGTTTGATTTAAGGAGGACACTTTCTCAAGGTGTCACTCCCGCGAAAGCGGGAGTCCAGAGAATCCAATTAATCTGGATTCCTGCTGGAGTTTACCCCGTACCTGATACGGGGCAGGAATGACGATAAAGGAAATACGTATACCCCCAAATTCAATGTTGACGAGGCACTATCCGGTCTATTCGTCGGCTAACGGCGGCTCCCGGTGTTTTCCGCCAATTTGATAATAAATTCGCTCAATTTATTTTTAGAAATATTTTTAAATTGTTTCAGGCAACCGGAATGATTAAAAATAGAGGCGTTAATTTTATCACGGCCGAAAGAAGCCGGGGTATTCAGGACGATATAATCAAGTTTTTTATTTTTTAATTTTTTAAGGGCATTCGGCAAGAAATTTTCTGTTTCCAGGGCAAAACCGATTACGATCCGCTTGTCCCGGCAAAGGCGGGAGCGGTCTTTAACGCGGGCCACTTCCTTAAGGATATCGGGATTACGCACCAGTTTGAGCGTTAATGTTTTTTTATTTTTTTTAATCTTATGTTTAAATGTTTGTTTGGAACGGTAATCGCTGACCGCGGCGGCCATAATCAGGCAATCTGATTTCATAAAATAACGCAGGACTTCTTTTCGCATTTCCCGGCTGGTAGTAACGTTGATTACTTTAGTGCGCGTCCCGATATTATCGGGGCGCGTCGGAACGGCGAGATTAACGGGGCCGGTAATTAACACGGTTTTATGTTGGCGTTGTTGGGCGGCCCGGGCCAGGGCGAATCCCATTTTACCGGATGAAGGATTAGAAATATAACGCACCGCATCAATATATTCCCGGGTCGGTCCGGCCGTAATCAATATCCGCATAAAGCAGTTATTTTTTTCTACTTTTTAAAATCGATTCAATCGCCGCAATAATTTTATCCGGCGCGGCCATCCGTCCCGGTCCTGTTTTACCGCAGGCCAGATAACCTTCTTCCGGTTCAATGATAGTATAGCCGGATTTTTTTAATTTTTTTACATTTTCCTGCACAATGGGGTTCCGGTACATATTCGCATTCATTGCGGGCGCCACCAGAACCGGCGCTTTCACTACCATTATGATGGTCGAAAGCAGGTCGTCGGCAATACCATGGGCGATTTTACCGATAATGTTAGCCGTGGCCGGCGCAATCACGACCAAATCAGTTTTTTCCGCCAGCGAGATATGTTGGGGATCATATGATTCCTCGGCCTCAAATAAGCCGACGTAGACCCGATTATGAGAAAGGGTTTGAAAAGTAAGGGGGGTGATAAATCTGGTAGCTGATTCGGTCATTACCACCGTAACGCAAGCGTTTTGTTGATGTAAATAGGAAACAATTTCGGCTGACTTATAAGCCGCAATCCCGCCCGTTACCCCAATAATAATTTGTCTGGATTTAATCATTTTTTTCTTTCGGTTTCGGGGGGTCGCTTTGCAATTTATTTTCCATAATTTCAGTCATAACCGATTCCAATAAAGAGTGATAATTATGAGACCACGGCGATTTTAAACCCAGCCGGCCTATTTCTCTTAACCTTTTCTGAATCAAAACAACCAGGTCAAACCGCCCGCCCAGTTTATTGGTTAATATTTCAACTTTAGATTCCTTCATTGTTTTAACTCCTGTATCCTGCCTTTCCGTCCCGTTGCCGGGCGCTGGGTTAGCGGGATAAAAAAATGTTTTTTTAAAATAGATTTAATTTTGTCAACCGTGTCATCAAATTTGTCATTAACTACCTGGAAATCATATTCGTTCCCGGATTGCATTTCTTCCGTGGCCTGCCGGAGCCGTTTAGCCAGGCTGGTTTGTTCCGACTTGTCCCGCCAAAGGCGGGATGAATGCGTGAGGCCGGAATCTCCGCGTTTTTCCAGCCGTTCTTTTAAGATTTCTAAAGAAGGCGGGCGGATAAAAACAAAGAGGCCCTGATAACCGAGTTTTTTTAATGACCGGGTCCCGTTAAGATCAATTCGTAATAACGGGTAACAACCCGTCAGCCAGATATCCTCAATTGATTTTTTAGGCGTACCGTAGTAAGCATTAAAAAGTTTGACATATTCCACAAAATACTGTTTTTTGATGCCTGATTCAAACGTCATTTTGTTCATAAAATGATAATCGTGTCCGTCAACCTCACCGGTCCGCGGGGGGCGGGTGGTGGCGGTTACGCATAATTTAATCCGGCGTTCTTTTTTTACCAGTTCGGCGCAAAGCGTGGTTTTTCCGGCACCTGATGGGCCTGAGATAACAATGATTCTTTCATCCATTATTCTATATTCTGTACCTGTTCTTTAATTTTTTCGACAGAGTTTTTTAATTCAACCGCCTGTAACGAAATCCGGGTATCATTTGATTTGGAGGCAATGGTGTTTACCTCTCTTAATATTTCCTGGGTTAAGAAATCAAGTTTTTTGCCGACGGGAGAGGATGTTTCCAGTGAATGCTGGAATTCATTTAGGTGTGATTTAAGCCGGTGAATTTCCTCGGTAATATCGGACCGCTGGGCGAAAAAGGCGATCTCGCGGGCCAGGTCTGATTCCAGGCCCTGGTCCGCATTTACCCGGCTTTTTTCCATGAGTTCCCGCACGCGTTTTTCCAGCGCCCGGGCATAATTTTTAACTACTTCCGGCTGGCGGGACGATGTTTTTTTTAACAAAAAAGACATTTGCTTGATAATCTTTTCCATCTCTTTTTTTAACCGCCGGCCTTCACGTTCGCGCATCAGTAATAAATCCGCCAGGGCCGCCCGGATTGTTTTTTGCGCGGCGGACCAGAGAAAAAAAACCGTTCCTTCTTTTTTCTCGGATGCTTCCAGCACCCCGGGTAAATTTAACAGAGTGCTTAAGGAGATATCTTCGCTGATATTTAAGGAACGCTTCAGGTTTTGCAGTTTTTGATAATAATGACGGAGCAGGCGATGGTTAAATTTAAACCCCTGGCCGGAATCGGCCTGTTCGATCCGGACGGTCAGGTTAACCGTTCCCCGGTTGATCGCCTGCTGGACTTCCTTTTCAATAAAACGTTCAAAAGGTATCAGCGATTCTGGAATATTAATTTTCAGGTTTAAAAACCGGTGGTTAACAGTTCGGATTTCTGTTTTAATCAACAGATTTTTTCGTTTTAGGTCAGCCGAGCCGTAACCGGTCATACTTTTGAACCCCGTATTAGTCTGGTCGGTTGTCCGTCGAGTAATGGAAGTTAACTTTTCTGGCTTCATAAAAATTTATTTTTTATAGTAAGTTACGGGGTAAACATAGCTTTATATTTTTACTTCAATCCCCGTGAGCCGGGTTTGACCAGTGGAATCTTTCCGGCCCGGCACAAAGGGCAATCAGCCGCTTGATAGAGGGGTGGAGTAATTTTAACCAGGGTCTTTAATTTAAGGCCGAATAATTTATTGCGGCTGGTGCCGCTACGGTTAACCAGTGCGGCAATTCCGACCACCTGTCCGCCGGTCTCTTTAATTACAGAGGCCGTTTCTTTAACCGACCCGCCGGTCGTAATAACATCTTCAACTACGAGGACGCGTTCTTTTGGTTCCACGGTAAATCCCCGGCGTAAAGATAGTTTGTTATCAAGCCGTTCTAAGTAAATGGCGCGGGCTTTAAATAGCCGCGCCAGTTCATAAGCCAGAATAATTCCGCCCACGGCCGGGCCGGCGACCACATCAATTTTCATCTTTCGCCAGGGAGAAGCCAGTTGTTTGACCAGTCCCGCTAACAAGCGGGGTTGTTCCAATATCCGGGCGCACTGGATATAAGTATTACTGTGTAAACCTGAGGTTAATAAAAAATGGCCCGGCCGAATGGCGGCTATTTTATTAAATAATTTTATGATTTTCGCTTTATTCATAAATGATAATTTAAACCAGTTTCAATTTATATTTATTTCGTCTCGCCTTCCGGTGTAACAGGTTTTTCGGCCGGCGGTATTTCCAGTGGTGTTTTGTTTCCGGTTTCAGGCCCGCCTGAGGCGGATGTCGTAGGGGGCGAGGTAGTTGTGCCGGTCGCGGTAACCGGTTGTGACTCGTCCGGAATTATGGGTAATTGAGCCGGGGCAGATGTTTTAGTCGCCTGGTCGCTCATAATACTACCGGATTTCCTTGGGATTTTGTTAAGGAGGATTACCAGTAGAATAAAAATAATCGCCAGGACTACGGTTATTTTAGTGGCAACCGAAACGGCCTTGGTGCCGAAAAATGATTCGCTGCCGCCGCCGCCAAAAGCGCCGGCTAACCCGCTTTCACTATGATGAGGTTGAAGCAGAATAATCGCCACTAATAAAATACTGACAACGATAAAAATAATCGTCAGAAGAGTAAGAAGCATAAATATTCTCCTATATAAAAATCACTGCAATCATCTCTTTCTTATATTAGCACAAATTGTTTCTTCTATCCAGAAAATTCAGGAGCGAGGCGCATTTTTCCTTAGTTAATATTTTTTTCAGGTCGCTGATTATTTTTACGGAAGCGTTCGGATTTACGATATTAGCGGTACCGATCTGGACGGCCCGGGCGCCGGCGGCCATAAATTCCAGCGCGTCTTCCGCGGTCATAATTCCGCCGATACCGATTACCGGCGTTTTAATATTTTGGGCGACCTGCCAGACCATCCAGAGCGCCATCGGTTTTATCGCCGGCCCGGATAAACCGCCGGTAATATTTCCTAAACGCGGCTGGCCGGTTTTCCAATCAATCGCTAATGCCCGAAAGGTATTGACCAGCGAAATAATGTCCGCTCCACCGGCCACGGCGGCCCGGGCAATCTGAACAATATCGGTAACATTAGGGCTTAGTTTAACTATGAGCGGATACTTTGTTGCTTTTCTGGCTTTTTTAACAACTTCCTTAGTTAAAGACGCGGAACTGCCGATGGTCAGATTTCCTCTGGCAATATTAGGACAGGAAATATTTAATTCCAGGGCATCAATCCCTTTTTGACGGCTTAAGGCAACGGTAATCTCTTTAAATTCGTTTGCGTTTTCGCCGGCCACGCTGACAATTCTGGTTGTTTTGACTGTTTTGAGCCAGGGGAGATATTCCCGGCAAAATGTTTTTAAACCGGGGTTTTCCAATCCGATAGAATTAATTATTCCGGCCGGTGTTTCCAGCAGTCGCGGTGGGGGGTTGCCGCCGCGCGGTTCTAAAGTAATACTTTTACTGATGACTCCGCCGACTTCAGCCAGATTAATGTATTGGCTCAATTCCCGGCCGAAGGTGCCGGAAGCCAAGATGACGGGATTTTTTAGTTTTAGAGGACCGACGGTAACAGTTAAATCAGGTACAGGCATATTTTATTCACTACGTTTAGTTTCCGATTGCTTTTGTTCCGGTTTAGATAAGAATAGGCTAAAGAGTAAAATAATTGCTCCGATCGTAATAAAAGCATCGGCCAGATTAAAGATCGGCCAATTAATCAGGTAAAAATCTAAAAAATCACGAACGGCCTGATGCGCCAGGCGGTCATAAAGGTTACCAGCCGTGCCGGCCATAATCAATCCGAGTGAAACTGTTAACCACCGGTCTATTTTGGGTTGTAATAGAAATATAATAATAATTAGCGGAACGGCCAGGATTGATACGGCTAAAAACAAAATGTTATGCCCGGGAAATAATCCCCAGATAATTCCTTCGTTGGTAACCAGTTTGAATCCGAAAACTCCGGGGATAATGTCAGATACCTGCTTATTTTCTAACGTTTTAAAAACAAGTGATTTGGAAATTAGGTCAATCACTGCTCCGCTCAGGGCAATGATAAAAAAAGCGAGCCGGTATTTCATTAGACTACTTTTTCTTCTTTTTCTTTACAAGTGATGCATAACCGGGCGTAAGGAATGGCCATGAGTCGTTTGGTGGGGATGTGTTTAGAGCATTTTTCACAGACGCCGTAACTTTTTTCGCCGATTCGTTCCAGGGCCGCGTCAATTTCCTGGATTTCGTGGTCTTCGTTTTCAATTAAGCCAAGCGTAAAATCTTGTTCATAATTATCAGTTCCGATATCGGCAATATGAATGGGGATATTGGAAAGGTCTCCGGAGGCCTCCTGGCGCGATTTTCTTAACGCCTGTTCTTCCATGTGAGTGATATTACCCATGAGAAAGTTTTTTTGTCCCACCAGAACTGTTCTAAATTTCTTTAATTGCGAGGCGTCATAAGGTGTTTTGAGTCGCCGTTCCGTCGTGGTAGGGTCCGACAATTTAATTTTCGGGTTAGCCGAAACAGGTGTTTTTTGACGAACGGTTCTTTTTTGTTTTTTAAATGATGCCGGCATAATTATCCTCTATTATTTAATTGGTATTTTTAGCAGCCGTTTCTGTCCGGGCGCGTTCGTTGATAACAGTTTTCATCCGGGCGATGTCTTTCCTGATCGCCCGAATCAAACTTGGATTTTCCACCACATCGGTAACTTTACGAAACCGCAATTTGAATAATTCTTCTTTGAATTTAGATATTTCTTTCTGTAATTCTTCCTTTGTTTTGGTTCTGATATCTTTTAATTTCATAATAGTTGTTGCCGTTTAAGCATTTTTACCCGGATGGGCATTTTATGAGCGACTCTATTTAATATTTCCCGGGCGCTATCTTCGTTAATTCCGCCGAGTTCATAAAGGATCTGCCCCGGCCTGATCACCGCCGCATAATATTCCGGTTCCCCTTTCCCTTTACCCATTCTTGTTTCGGCCGGTTTAGCGGTAACTGATTTATGAGGAAAAACCCGGATCCAGAAACGGCCGGTCGTGCCCATGGCGTGGGTAATGGCGACGCGGCCGGCTTCAATCTGCCGGGCGTCAAGCCAGCAATGTTCCAGTGCGACCAGGCCGTAATCACCAAAAGTAATCTTTCGACCCTGGGTGGCCGGACCTTTCATTTTACCCCGTTGTGACTTGCGGTACTTTACTCGCTTGGGCATTAACATCGGATTGGGACTCCTTCAATTTTGGTTTTACCGGGTATAATGCTTTTTCACCTTTATAAATCCAGACTTTTATTCCGATCGTTCCTTTGTTCAGGGTTGCCGTGGCGCGGGCGAAATCAATATCTGCTTTGAGGGTATGGAGCGGTACTTTCCCGGTGCTGGTTTTTTCCCGGCGGGCAATTTCGGCTCCGCCGATTCGTCCGGACAATAAAATTTTAATTCCCTGTCCGCCCGAGGCCATGACCGTTTCGGTTGCTTTGCGCATCGTCCGCCGGAAGGCCGCCCGTTTTTCCAACTGTTCCGCAATGGATTCGGCAATCAATTGGGCGCTTAATTCCGGCTTCTCCACCTCAATAATTTTTAAATCAATCGGATGGCCGACCAGTGCTTCAAGGTCATCGGTTAGTTTGTTAACCTTGGCACCCCGCCGGCCGATAATGACGCCCGGTCGGGCTACGTGTACGATCACCGTCGTTCTTTCCCTGGTCCGTTCTATTTCCACCATTGGAATACCGGCAAAACCGTATTCTTTCTTGACGAATTTCCTGATTTTTTCATCTTCTACTGTAAATTTACCGTAATCTTTTTTAGAAGCATACCAGCGCGAAATCCAATCGCGGGTGATGCCGATTCTTAAAGAGATCGGGGAAACTTTCTGGCCCACGTGATGTTACTCCTTTATAAAATTTTTGCAGACAAAAATTTTATTTTTCTATTTTTTATTTTCCGTTACTTCCCCAGCCGGTTTATCGTCAGGGGTTTCTTTTAACGGTTCCGTTTTTTGTGATTTTATTTTTTTGGCCGGACCGGCCTCTTTCTTGGGCGGGACCGGAGCCGGTTTAGTTTTTTTTATTTCGGTTAAATTAATTGTTACGTGGCTGGTTCGTTTTTTTAGAGGAGAACTGCGTCCCATTGAAGCCGCCCGCGATCTTTTGATAATCGGCCCGTCGCCGACCATTATCTGTTTAATAAACAGCCGGTCAGTATTTACTTCGGGATTCTGCGTCGCGTTTGATACGGCCGAGCGGAGTAATTTTTGAAGGAAATAAGCGCCTCGCTTGCTGCAAAAATGCAGGGTATCCAGCGCCTTAGTAACATTTTTACCCCGGATCAGGTCGGCGACCAATCTTAATTTACGCGGAGTAATCCGGGCATATCTTAATGTGGCGGAATAGTCCATTATTATTCTCCGTTATTCTTTCGGGGCAGCGCCTTCCTCGGCTTTTCTAATACCGGGATGCCCGTGGAAGAAGCGGGTGGGGGAAAATTCGCCTAATTTATGGCCCACCATATCTTCCGTAACAAACACTTTTAAAAACTTGTTACCGTTATGCACCAGAAAAGTATGGGAAATAAAGTCCGGTACCACCGTGCAGGCCCGGGCCCAGGTTTTTATCGGTTCGTGACTGCCGCTGTCTTTCTGATTTAAAACCTTTTTCAATAGTTTCGGGTCAACATACGGGCCTTTTTTACGAGAACGAGACATAAATTACCTTTCTAACCACTGATTAACACTGATTTCTGATATCCGATTAACACGGATTATTACAACTATTGATTACAGATAACCGATTACTGATTACCGATTAATACGACGGTCTCATTTTCTCCGTCGGACAATAAAGGTACTACTGGGTTTTCTTTTTTGCCTGGTTTTCCCGCCCTTAGCCAGTACCCCGGTCGGGGAGCAGGGGTGTCGTCCGCCGCCGCTTCGTCCTTCGCCGCCGCCCATCGGATGCGAAACCGGGTTCTGGGCCGTGCCGCGCACCGTTGGTCTAATGCCCATCCAGCGCCGCCGGCCGGCTTTACCCCACCAGATTTTGTTCCAATCAACATTGCTTAACTGGCCGATCGTGGCTTTACAATTTTCATTAAATTTTCTGATTTCACCGCTGGGTAATAAAATATGAACAAAAATTCCTTCTTTAGCCATAATCTGCCCGAAACTGCCGGCGCTGCGGATGATCTGGCCGCCCCGGCCGATTAGTAATTCTAGATTATGAACCAGCATTCCCGTCGGAATATTTTTTAACGGCAGACAATTACCGTTTTTAGGTTCAACCGTCGCGCCGGAAACAAGCATTTCTCCAATCTGGAGTCCTTCCGGGGCCAGGATATAACGCCGTTCGCCGTCGCGGTATTGAAGCAGGGCGATAAAGCAGGTTCGGTTCGGGTCATATTCAATGGCTTCCACCCGGGCCGGGATATCTATTTTATTTCTTTTAAAATCAATCAGCCGGTAATGCCGCTTGTTCCCGCCGCCGATATGACGACAGGTAATCTCTCCCTGATTATTTCGTCCGCCGGTTCTTTTCAGGGGAACAATCAATGACGGTTCCGGTTTCTTTTTAGTTAAACCGGCGTAATTAATCACCGTGGCAAACCGTCGTCCGGGACTGGTGGGCCGGTATTGTCTAACACCCATAAAATTTTATTTATTTTCCTTGAAAAGTATTAAGTAATTCATCATTCATAACTTATAATTTTATATTATGTCTATCCGTTGGCCTTCTTTCAGGGTGACCATCGCTTTTTTCCAATCGGAAGTATATCCGATTTTCGTCCGGTATCTTTTGGGTTTTCCTTTCATCGTAATCGTCCGGATATCGTCAATCTTGACCGAGAAGATATTCTCAATCGCTTTTTTGATTTCCGGTTTATTAGACTGAAGATTCACTTCAAAGGTGTAGGTTCGCCCCTTTTCGGTTTCTTTCATTACCTTTTCGGTAACCAGCGGTTTTACGATAATATCATAAGGTGTTTTCATACATTAGTCTTACTTTCCTGTATTTTCTGTCGTTCTTGAACCAATGATTGCAGGGCTTCTTTAGTCAGCAGGAGCCGTTGATATTTTAAAACGTCATAAGCATTAAAATCTTTGACCGGTTGCATTGATGCCTTTGGCAAGTTACGGATTGATAGATGGAGCGTTCGGTTAGATTCTTTGACTCCAATCAAGCAGGTTTCTTTAATACCGATATTTTTCAAAACAATGGCCATTTCTTTAGTTTTCGGTTTATCCAGCGTCAGGGAATCAATGATGAACGTTTCCTTATCCTGAAATTTAGAAAGCAGGGCGGAGTCCAGTGCGCCGCGTTTCATTTTGTTGGGCATTGTGTAAGAATAATCACGCGGATGCGGACCAAAGACAATTCCGCCGTGCCGCCAGATGGGGGAGCGGATGGTGCCGGCCCGGGCCCGGCCGGTATGTTTCTGCTTCCATGGCTTCCGGTTACTGCCGGCCACCTGGTTGCGCGTCTTGGTGGAAGCCGTGCCCTGCCGCTGGTTATTTTCGTACATAATTACCACGTCACGGAGCAGTGTGTTCCGGACTTTTCCGCCGAAAAGCCCTTCATCCACCTGGAATTTGTCAATTTCCTGGCCTTCTTTGTTGTAAACCGGTAATTCAATCATATAATCACTGATTAACACGGATAATTTGAGTATGGATTACACAGATTTAAATCCATGATTCCTTGTTAATTATTCCTTACTCATTACTATTTCTTTTTCCTTTGTTCAATCTTCTTTTTTTCAGTAACTTTTACCGGCACCGGCTTAACGAGATTTGTTTTATGCACTACGACATAACCGCCGGTTGGTCCGGCCACGGCGCCCCGGACCAGAAGGAGATTTTTATCCTTATCTACTTTAATGACTTCTAAATTACGCATGGTGACCGTGTCAACGCCATAATGACCCGGCATATGTTTACCCGGTCGGACATGGGTTAAACGGGTATCCGAAGCGATGCTGCCCACCTGGCGGACGTTCATTGAACCGTGGCTTTCCGGTCCGCGGTGTTTGTTCCATCGCTTGACCATCCCGGTAAAACCGCGTCCTTTGGTAACGCCGGTCACATCAACTTTATAAGTAGTTTCAAAAATATCAACTTTAATCGGTTCGCCCAATTTAAATTTTTCGGTTTCCTTTAATCCGTTTTCGCCGTCAGCCAAACGGAATTCCCTGACGAGTTTCTGGGGTAATTCCAGATGGGCTTTTTTCAAATGGCCGGCGGTTGGTTTGTTCAGCCGGTTTTTTTTCCCGTTATCAAAACCGACTTGGACCGCGTTATAACCATCGGTTTTAACGTTTTTAACCTGTAAAACGGGGCA
>ERZ1292633.5043-Hain-H41-02um-R1-5043-length-12050-cov-5_pt1 | contig 12050 bp, 14 predicted proteins | sample MGYA00564406_ERZ1292633 | MGnify/ENA primary metagenome ERZ1292633 (study PRJEB36523, sample SAMEA6512639) | groundwater metagenome | collected 2019-01-08 | study: AquaDiva: Metagenomics assemblies of 32 groundwater samples
CGTACCTCCTTGTGCTGTGTCGCTCGCGCGACTTTCAACAAAATCGGCCGTGACAACAAACCGATTTTCTTTCGGGCTGCCGAAGGAGTTGCAGGTCGTGAGCGTGAGCACGCGGCCAGTAGTCGAGAGCAAAATGCCGTCGTTGGCCGCAATCTTTTTTTCAACAGTCCTCACCCGATACGTATATGCGGTACTAGAGGAATACACGATAATCGTATCTCCTTCGACGAGCTTCTTAATGTTGTTGAAGGCCTTGTACGCTTGATTGCCGACGACTGGCAGATAGCTTGAGTGGCCGAAGAGGACGACGTTGCCCGTCTCGCCAAGCTTTGCCGATGTCGGATAGCGCACGACACCCTTCAATAGTTCTTTATCGAGCGTCGCGATGACCGTCGTTGTCGGATTCATGATGTCCACCAAACGATCAAGCTTCGGAATCTCTATTTTCGTCGGCAACTCGCTGACGACCGACGGAGTCGGCATACTCGCGCTCGTTGCGAGAAGCGGGCTCGCCGCAAGCACGACGGTCGGAACGGCGTTTATTGTTTCGGGCAAAATATCAAGTTTCTCCAGAGTGGCAACGTTCATAAAAAAGACAAACGCGAAAACGCCGAAAAAGCTCCACTTCCTTGCATAGGCCCGTCTGCCGGCTTGAATGAGCCGGACGATGAATTCGATACATCCCTTCATATAGTCTCACTCATTAGTACAGTAATGTATCAATTATGTCAAGGTCTCGTGGTGCTTTACCAAAACTTGACAGTAAAAGCGCTCCGTGGTATGTACAGTAGTATCGTATGGACGCACCCGAATCAATTATCACTACCCGCCAGGCGACCATGACCGGTCTCGCCGTCGTCGGCTTTGTCGCACTGGTTGCCTCCGGCATATGGCTTGCCGTATATTCAACGCGCTACGTCCCCGATGTCGTGGGTCGCGTCGGCAGTGCAGCCGTCTTTCTTGGTTCAGTCTTTACCCCGGCAGAGGGACCTTCCCTCTCGGTCGTCCCGACCCTGACCGAATCAACAACTATTCCTTTCAGCGAAGCGAGTTCAACCATTTCAACAATCGCACACTCGACCGTCTCAAAACCCGCGACAGTGACTCCATCTCCGCCCTCCACCGTCGGAGTGAGGACGAACACGACGTACCAAATGAGCGGTGCGACGACTACGAATGCACAGACCGGTCTCCCCGACTTAGTCGTAAGTATTAAAGCCATCGGGTATCTCGGCGGGGCTTCGACCGATTCATTTATTGCTAGCTCTACCGTACCATCCGGCCTCCGTCCGGCGATTACCTTCATCATTAAGAACGTCGGCACAAGGGCGACCGGTCTATGGCGCTTCAGTGCGTCCATCCCGACCCAGACTTCATTTGTCTACCAATCAGAACTGCAACAATCGCTCAACACCGGCGACAGCATTGAGTACACGCTCGGTTTCGACCAGGCGATAGGTGGCACAGATAAAATGGTTTCAATCGCTGCGAACCCCGAGCGCACGGTTATAGAATCGAATACGAATAACAATGATGCCTCCGCGACAATAACTATTATCGGGGGCTAAGCATTTGCAAAACAAGGTTCAACCTTAAATCCGAATCCTCAAGGTTGAACCTTGTTTTTGCTTTCCTAAACATCCAGGTTTGCCAATTTGGCGTTCGATTGGATAAAAGACTTGCGCGATGCAACGTCGGAACCCATAAGAATATCGAAAATACGGTCGGCCGCCTCGGCGTCTTCAATATTTACTCGCTTCAGCACACGCCGGGTCGGGTCCATCGTCGTTTCCCAGAGCTCGCTTGGATTCATTTCTCCCAGGCCCTTATAGCGCTGGACGCTTGATTCGCCCATTTCCTTCAATGCGGCTTCCTTTTCTTTATCTGAATACGCATACGCAAGCGCTTTCCCTTTCGTAATCTTGTAGAGCGGCGGCTGGGCGATATAGACGAAACCGCCATCGATGATGGGACGGAAGTGGCGATAGAGGAGCGTGAGGAGAAGCGTGCGGATATGTGCGCCGTCGACATCGGCATCGGTCGCGATGATGATTTTGTGATAGCGCAATTTCGAGATATCAAATACGTCCCCGATTGCGGTGCCCATCGCAATAACCAATGCACGAATCTCAACCGACGCGAGCATACGGTCAATACGGGCGCGCTCCACGTTGAGGATTTTCCCGCGTAAAGGAAGAATTGCCTGTGTGCGGCGATCCCTTCCCTGTTTACTTGAGCCGCCGGCCGAATCGCCTTCCACGATAAAGAGTTCAGCTTCCGCGGCGCTCTTGACCTGGCAGTCGGCAAGCTTCCCGGGAAGTGTCATTCCTTCAAGCGCCCCTTTGCGCAATACTGAATCCTTCGCCGCCTTCGCCGCCTTGCGCGCCTTCAACGCGAGAAGGACTTTATTGATGATGGCGCGCGCATCGTCCGGATTTTCCTCCAGATATGCGCCGAGTGCCTCACCGAAGACCGTAGCAACTGCTCCTTGCGCCTCAACCGAGCCGAGCTTCGCCTTCGTCTGTCCCTCAAATTGAATTTCAGGAAGCTTTACCGAGACGACCGCGGTGATGCCTTCGAGCACATCGTCGCCGGTGAAATTTTCGTCTTTTTCCTTCAGGATATTCGCGTTCCTACCGTAGGTATTGAGAGAGCGCGTGAGCGCCGTCTTGAAACCGGTGATGTGCGTGCCTCCTTCGGCATTGTACGTATTGTTCGCAAAAGCGGTAATCCGTGGGGTCAGGTCATCGACGTACTGGAGCGCGACTTCGACTTCCACGTTGTCGAGGTGGCGGTCGATATAGAAAATATTCTTATGTACCGGTGTTTGATGCTTGTTATAAAAAGCAACGAGCGACTTGAGACCGCCTTCGAAGTAGAAGGTCATTGAAGGCACGCCGAGCGCGCGATTGTGTAAAAAGAGAGAGTCCGTTTCAAATGCGTCCTTCGATATGCGCGCATCAACCATAGAAACGCGTACGCCTTTTACGAGGTACGCCTGTTGACGCAGATGCGTCACAATCTTTTCCCAATTCCATTCGATGCCTTCTTTAAAAATAGTTGCGTCCGGCTTGAAAAGAACAATCGTGCCGCGCTCTTTTGAGAGCCCGATTTTCTTCACCTTTGCGACCGGCTTGCCGATGTTATATTCCTGCATGTGCATGCCGCCGTCCTGATGCACAACGACCTTCGTATGTTCGGAGAGCGCATTCACGACCGATGCACCGACACCGTGGAGACCGCCCGATACTTTGTAGGCCTCGTTATCAAACTTACCGCCTGCATGAAGCGTCGTCATAATAGTCTCGAGCGCCGAGACCTTCGTCTTGGAGTGAATACCGACCGGGATACCGTTGCCGTTGTCCGCGATACGCACATAACTGTCAGGCAGGAGCGCTACCTCGATGTCATCACACCGACCCGCCATCGCCTCGTCACGCGCGTTGTCGAATATTTCCCAAACGAGATGATGCAGACCGTCGGGACCAGTGGTTCCGATATACATCCCCGGACGCTTCCGGACCGGTTCAAGCCCTTCAAGGACGGTAATAGACGAGGCATCGTACACTCCCGCGTCCCGCCCCTTCTTCGGAAGGGGCGGGACGCGTTTTTCACCCTTTTTTTGAGCCGTTTTAGCCATGTTTCTAATGCCCTTATTGTATCACAAAACAAGCTCAAAATCAGTCCTTCCAGACTGTCCACAGAGTACCGTATTAGGAGGATTACCATTTTAGACCTATAGGATAGAATTGGTAGATGAAATTCCCTATTCAGGACCGGAGGAAGATGGCTCTTCAAACGAATATATTGCGATTTTTGTACGCCGGCGGGGTACTCACAACAGCGCTCGTCGCTCCGAAACTTCTGCGACTTATTGGTCCATTTGATAGAAGTCAGCCGCGCCGTAAAGAGCTCTATGCGCGCCTGGCTCAAGCACGCTACAGACTCAAGCAGCGCGGCCTAGTCAAAGAAGAAAAACATTCGACGAATGGTATGCATCTTGTACTCACTTCGCTTGGCGAGAAATCTATAGAAAAAATCCTTGCTCGCGAATATCGGATCCCTGAACCCATACGATGGGATGGTAAGTGGCGTGTGCTTATCTTTGATATCCAGGAGAAACGGCGGCGTGTGCGACTCGTCTTACGGCATCTTCTTATGGGTGCAGGGTTCATCCGCCTGCAAGACAGCGTATGGATCCATCCGTATCCGTGCGATGAATTCGTAGCGCTTGTGCGAGCACACCTTTCAAGCGGAGTTGGGGAGTTACGTTCCCTTGTCGCTGAAGCACTTGAATCTGACCGTCTACTTCGTGAGCATTTTGGTTTACTCATTTGATACTACCAAAACTAACCTATAGGATGAATTTGGTTGGCGTTATTAATTGGGTGTTTTTGTTTTACCATTCCTTTGTTACACTAGGGCACAATGAATATCAGGATTTCAAGAACCGACGAGGAGCGGCGTCGGAAAGAACTGGAGGCGCGCACCGATCTCGAAGCCGCCCGTATCCGCCGCTACCTCTCGATGCCGGACCTCTCACGCACTCCGGGCTCGCCGCTCCGTGAAATCGTTGAACGCGTTACGGCAGTGCCGGCTCTGAAAGGATTTGATGTTATTGAAATCCCTGAGATCGTGCCAACAGATGTCTCATTTGATCTTTTTGATTTCTCCGCCACTCATCCTGCGCGCTCAAAATCGGACACCTATTACGTTGACGACACCCATATTCTCCGAACTCATGACACGGTGTTTTGGTACTACTACCTCAATCAGCCTGAAATTAAAGAGCGAGTGAAGAAGGGCGAAACGCTCGGCACGCTCTGTTACGGCAAAGTGTATCGAAAGGACGAGATAGACCGCCGGCACATGAATGTTTTCCACCAGATGGGAGGATGGTATCTGCAGCCGGATTCAAAAGGGATACTCACGCTTGATGACCTTAAAAATGTGCTTTCGGAGATTGTGAAAACGGTATTTGGCGCCGTTGAGTATCGCTTCCCCGATGAGACATTCCCGTATACCGACCCCTCGACCGAGGTTGAAGTTAATATCAATGGCGAATGGATAGAAATTCTCGGGAGCGGCATGCCGAAGAAATCGGTGCTGAAGAAAATGGGAGTTGAGGGCTACAACGGTTGGGCATTCGGATTCGGGCTTGAGCGACTCGCCATCATCAGTATGCAACTCCCCGATATTCGTCTGCTCTGGTCCACGGACGAGCGAGTGAAGAAGCAACTTATACTCGGAAACGCGTTTATCTCTGTCAGTAAATATCCTTCTGTCGTCCGCGATATCTCCTTCATCGTGGACAAGAATTTCGTCCCGAATAATTATTTTGACCTTGTACGCGATGTCGTCGGCGACATGGCAGAACAAATGAAGCTCTTAGATACGTATGAGAACGAGGAAAAACTGGGCGCCGGCAAGGTGAGCTATGCGTATCGAATCACCTATCGCAGTATTGACAAGACATTGACGAATGAGGAGGTGAACGCACTTCATGCCGAGCTTGAGGCCGCCACGGTCAAGAATTTCGGCGCGACGATTCGTTAGAAAGAGCATTTATGCTACAGTAACGCCATTATGAACCCCGAGATGCTGGCGTATCCGTTTCTCTTCATCGCGATATTCTTCGAGTCGTTCATTCTGGTGACACTTCTCTCAAAGCCCGCGCGCGCGGCAACGTAGCGACGAGGCTCCTTTCGTTGCGGTCATCGTGCCGTGTTGGAACGAAGCTGCCACAGTCGCCGCTACCACGAACTCGCTGCTCGCGCTCGACTATCCCAAGGAGAAGCTCGAGATCATTCTCGTCGATGATGGCTCCACTGACGCGACGCCAGCAGCGATGGCGCGTTTCGCGAAGCATCTGCAAGTGCGCATCATCAGCAAAAAGAACGGCGGAAAGCATACGGCGCTGAATGCCGGCATCGCCGCTACCCGTGCCGAATTTATTGGTTGCCTCGACGCTGATTCATTCGTCGAACCGGATGCGCTTCGCGAGATCATTCCCTGCTTTGCGAATACGCACATCGCAGCAGCGACCGCTGCGCTGTCAGTGCATACGCCGGAAAATATGCTCCAACACATGCAGAATGCAGAATATATCTTCGGCATCGCGTATCGGCATGCGTTCGCTTCGATTAACGGTCTCTATGTCACACCCGGACCTTTTTCTTTTTATCGACGTACCGTTATTGAAGAGCTGGGTGGATTCCGGCATGGCCACCAGACTGAAGATATGGAAATGGCCCTTCGCATTCAGCAGGCAGGGTATGGTATTGAGAACGCGCCACGCGCCCGCGTCTATACCAAGGCACCCAACACGATTTCAAAACTCATACAGCAGCGTATCCGTTGGACCACCGGCTTCCTCCGCAACATCTTAGGCGAATACCGCGGACTTATAGGCAACACCCGTCACGGAGTACTTGGTATGCTCGTGCTCCCGAGCGCGCTCGTCGCCATTGGGAGTGGCATGGTGCTCTTCTTCCTTATGCTTTTTACACTCGTGCAAAATGCTCTCACCGCGCTCTCCATTCGAGCCGGTATTCCGCTCTTATATGCGTACGTACCGAGCGGTTCGTTCGACTGGTTCTATTTCCCCATCAATGTCTATCTGCTTCTGGGCGTTACCACTCTTCTTGCTTCGCTCTCTTTCATCGTAGTGGGTAAACGTATTTCAAAAACGCCGGGATATATCGCTCTTGGGCTCGTTTTGTATACGTTCCTCTACGGGCTCGTCGTACCGCTCTGGCTCCTGCGCGCCACGGCCGATGTCACCTTTGGTAAGAATCGCCGTTGGCGCTAACCTATTGAAAATGTCCCTCATCGTCAGAAATGCGCTCATAGCCCTCTTCATCACTATCGCTCTCGCGGGCACGGTTGCATACGCAGTTAGTTACCTGAATCGCGCGCGCATCAATGAACTCTCGACTATTGAAGACCAACTCTCGATTGACATACTTTCTCTTGACACGCAGTTCTCTTTGCTTGAGACGGCACCGTGCGATAGCGCCGCCTCTTCCACTACCCTCTCAAGCGAACTCTCAAACATGGGCAGCCGTCTGTCCTATGCCGAAAACCAGCTCGGGAGCGACAACGAGCACGTGATACGTTTGAAGGAGAAGTATTCCCTGCTTGAAATTCGCGATTATCTCATCACGAAGAAGTTTGCCGACGCGTGCGGTACAAAACCGACAACAGTTCTGTATTTCTATAGTAATGCGGGAGATTGTGCCAACTGCGATAAAGCTGGTTATGCACTCTCGTATCTGCACGACACCTATCCGATATTGCGCGTCTATTCATTCGACTATAATCTCGAACTCGGCGCTCTAAAGACGTTCATCGCTCTTACGAAGGTGAAGCGGGACCTGCCGGCCTTCGTCATCAACGGTAAGCAGTATTACGGCTTCACCTCGCTTGCCGACCTTGAGAAGCAATTCCCCAAAGGCGCTCTTGCCACTTCAACTGCTACACTTTGAGCCGCCTCCCCGATTCGAACGGGGGACATCCACTTTACAAAAGTGGCGCTCTAGCCAACTGAGCTAAGGCGGCAATCTTCTATTCTATATCAGACACTTCAGGATGTGTCGATTTAAGTTGCCCTTTGAAATCTGAAAGCGTCTTCACGAACTCTCTCACATTTTCGCGCGGAACGGTATCGGTTGCTTGTCGCATATGGAAACGCCGGACAAGGCGCGTCAGAAGACGCTCAACAGCGCGCACAACTATGAGCGAAAGGTGCACGCTTTCATGTCCGATGCGATGTGCCGCATGACGCATTTCATCGCGAAGAAACGCAGCGAGATTGACGCGGGTGAGAATAAATTCGACCTGTGCAACAGAGTGGTCAAGGCGAGTACGCAGAGGCGCGAAGAAACGCACGCCGCGACGCATTTCATGATTGGTCACTACGAAAAAACCAACAAGAAGCGCGAGTGACACAAGTATGAAAATAACGTACGTCATAACGATTAACGAGAAGAGAGGCGCGCGAAGCGGCTTATCTCAATGCGCTCGCCGAATTTCTGCGTTGCCTCATTCAGGAGGTCGTGTACGGTCTTGCTTTCGTCTTTGATAGAAGATTGCGCGAGCAGCATTTCCGTATCTTCGGGGTCCATCGCGGCGACTTGCATCGCGAGCTCGCGCGCGAGCGCTCCAAACTCCGGATTCTTAGCGACGAAGTCGGTCTCGCAGGAAAGAAGAACCATTGCGCCTATATTCCCATCGTGGGTATAACTCCCTACCGTACCGGCCGAGAGCGTCCGCTGTGCTTTCTTGAGCACCGCGGCGGTTGAATGTTTTTTAAGAATGGCCGTGGCCTTCTGTAGGTCGCCGCCCGCCTCGAGAAGCGCCTCCTTGCATTGCATGACCGACACACCGCCGGTTATCTCACGCAATTCTTTGATACTCTCGGTAGTGATTTCCATACAAATATTTGGTTTACGCGGCCTGCCCTGTCTTAAACGCCTCGCAGAGCTCGGTGAGAATGAGTCCTACCGTCTCGCGAGAGGCATCGTTCGCGACTATCGGATATGCCGCTTCTCTGATATCGCAATCCGAACTCATGATGGCGATGATAGGGATACCCGCATCGTTCGCCTCTTTTACCGCATGTTTCTCGCGCTTGGTATCAACGATGAGGAGCGCGTCCGGTTTCTTCGTCAAGGTCGTGATGCCGTCGAGTCGCTCGGAGAGGCGCTTCTTCTCGCGCCCAATCTTCACAAGTTCAAGTTTTGTATGCTGCTTTGAAAGAGTATCCGCCGCCTCTTTTTCCGAAAGTTCTGCGAGTCGGTCAATGCGTTTTTTGATTTCACTCCAGTTGGAGATGGTGCCGCCGAGCCAGCGCGCCGCCACATAGGGCTGCCCTATGTAGAGCGCGGTTTTCTTTACGAGCGCCGCAATCTCAACTTTCCCGCCGACAAAGAGAACGGTCTTGCCCTCCTTCGCCACAGTCGTCATAACGCTCTTTGCCGCCTCAAGCTGTTCGGTCGTCTTTACCAAATCAATAATTTCCTGTCTGCCTCTCGTACCCACCAGATAAGGCTTCATCGAAGGGTGCCGGCGACTCTTCACCTGCGCGAAATGCGCCCCCGTATCAAAGAGGCGCTTCAATTCTGCCGTGCTGTTTCCCGTCATCATTATTCCGCCACTCTACCCGAATCTGCTCTGCAAAGCAAATCGGAATCAACATGTCAGTACGGCGTTTACAAGGTTCAACCTTGTAGAAATCTACCCTTATACTATAAAGGTACCATGACACGTACTTTTTCATTCGCCTCAGGAGAGTTTTACCACATCTATAACCGCGGTACAGAGAAAAGAAATATTTTCATGTCCCGTGCTGACCGAGACCGCTTCCTTGCCCTTTTATATTTCGCAAACCAAAGCGATCCTGTAGATTTAAAATTACAAGGTTCAACCTTGTTAAAAATAGTGGAAGAAAGGACTGGTGACCCGCTCGTTGAAATTGCCGCGTATTGTTTGATGCCAAACCATTTTCATTTATTGATTCGAGAACTTGAGGATGGAGGCATCAGTAAATTCATGCAAAAGCTCACTACGGGCTACACGATGTACTTCAATAAAAGACATGATCGTAATGGTTCCCTTTTTCAAGGAAGATTTAAAGCAACTCACGTTGAAGACGACCGCTATATGCGCTATCTTATTTCATATATTCACCTTAATCCCGTAAAGCTCATTGACCCGAAGTGGAAAGAAACCGGCATCGCGAACAGGATGCACGCTGAAAAGTACCTGGAGACATATACGTATTCAAGCTATCTCGATTATCTCGGCAAGAAACGGCTCGAAGAAATGATTCTTTCGCGCAAGGCACTACCGGAATATTTCTCGTCCGGTTCTGACTTTAAAAACTTCGTTACAGAATGGCTTACCTACGCCTCCGCGTAATACAAGGTTCAACCTTGTAAATTTTGCGCTCCTGCCGCTCGGAGCGCGTTGATGATGTCGTCGATGTTGCCGGCGAGTATCTTCGGCAAGTTGTGCCAGGATTCTTTGAGCCGGTGGTCGGTAACGCGGTCTTGGAGGTAATTATAGGTACGTATCTTTTCTGAACGGTCGCCGGTGCCTATCTGCGCTTTGCGTTCTGCAGCGTGTTTCTTCGCCTCTTCTTCTTCGTGCAGGAATTCGAGCTTCGCACAAAGGATTTGCATTGCCTTCTCGCGATTCGCCAGCTGACTGCGCTCGCTTGAGGAGCGCACATCGATGCCGGTCGGCTTATGGACGAGCCGCACCGCCGTCTCCACCTTGTTCACGTTCTGTCCGCCTGCGCCGCCGCTCCGTGAGAACTCCATCTGGATATCGGCTGGATTGATTTCCATCTTCGACTTCGAACGAATCGGCAGCACCGCAATCGAAGCGGTGGACGTATGAATACGGCCCGATTTTTCGGTCAGCGGCACCCTCTGGACCCGGTGCACGCCGGTCTCGTAGCGAAGCGCATCATACGCGCCCTCGCCCGCAATCTCGAGCGTGAGGTCGTCGATAGAGCGCGTTTTCCATCCACGACCTTCGGCATACTTCTGATACATTTCCTTCAAATCGTGAGCGAAGATGGCCGCCTCGTCGCCACCGGTGCCGGCACGCAACTCCATCACCAGCGAGCTCGGCGGCGCGTTCGGGTTCTCTTTTCGCTCTTTTTGTGTTCGTAAATACTCGGCGTAATCCATTCTCGTGCTTCGTGCTTCGGATTTACCGCTTTTTAGCGGCGCGCTGTTTGAAGCGTTCTACGCGGCCCGCTTTGTCGAGCGTACGGTCTTCGCCAGTATAGAATGGGTGCGACTTGGAGGAAATTTCTACTGTGAACTTCGGATACTCCTTCTTATCTTCCCACTTCACGGTCTCGGTTGTATGGACCGTAGAGCCGATGAGAAAACGCGCGCCCGAGGCGCTGTCTTCAAAGACGACCTGGCGGTACTCCGCCGGATGGATGTTTTTCTTCATAACCCAGAAAGTATACCATGCGGGTTATGAATTTTCAATTTGCAATTTCCAATTTTCATTGAATTTTCAAGTTCCAATTTTCAAGCGGATTTAAACAGATTTGCGGGCGGATGAGGCAATTTTTTGGAAAATGAGCGTTAATTCTTGGGCTTCTCTCCATACATTGCGTAATTCGTCCCTGTTGTGGGCGCTTTCACTCGAAGCGAGCATGCGGAGCCAATGCTTTGATTCCTGACATTCCTTTTTGCAAATAAAAATCTTATTTGTGAAATCACGTTTTGAGCTCGCTCCGTTCGCTTCCATGTAATTTGCGCCGACGCTCGTGGCTGATCGAACAAGCTGATTGATCAAAGGGTCGGTTATGACGCTTCTCTTAAGCTTTCGGCATAAGGCAATGACCTTCTCTCCAAAAAGAGCCGTTCGCTCCTCCAAGTCGTACCGCTTCGGCTTTTGTATCATTAGTACATTGTACCTTGATTGAAAATTGCAAAATTGAGAATTGTAAATTTTCTACTTTAGAATTCCGTGAAGTCCGATATAATAATGTTGACTATAACCGAATCAATAAGCGGAATAAGCGGAGCGCCGTTGGTCTGACAGGTGATGGTATAGGTTGACTGCGCGGATATGGTGGGCGTCCGCGAGCCCGTAAGACCTGTAGCCGAGACGCCGGGACCAGAAATCGCACAGCTATTTACCTGGGTGGCACTCCAGGAGATGGTTGAAGGGTCGCCGGAATACACACGTGGCGGATTCGCGGTGATTGAGACGACTGGCGGGGGAGGAACGGCGCATGAATTCGAATTCATACTCCATGTCCCACTGTTACAGGAATAACTGCACGCTCCGGAATAGCCGGAACGGCAGCTGCCAGAAGAGCCGCCTGAAGGAGTTGCGGAAAGGTCACACGTACCAATCGTGATGGCAGAGCAGGCGGCGGGCGGGAACGCGTTGCAATTCCAAGGATTATTTGCACCGTTGGTGCACACGAGCGAGCCGAGCGGATTACCGGCTCTGCCGCCTGTCCCCGTGCATCCTGTCGTTGCTGGAGGCGTCGCACCACCACAAGGAACGCA
>ERZ1292633.5044-Hain-H41-02um-R1-5044-length-12049-cov-8_pt1 | contig 12049 bp, 11 predicted proteins | sample MGYA00564406_ERZ1292633 | MGnify/ENA primary metagenome ERZ1292633 (study PRJEB36523, sample SAMEA6512639) | groundwater metagenome | collected 2019-01-08 | study: AquaDiva: Metagenomics assemblies of 32 groundwater samples
TGGAATACACCGCTGAATCAGATTATGAACCGGGAGAAACCTTGGAACAGGCGGAAGATGAGATCGGTATGTCCAGCTGGATTGATCCTGAAACGGGGGAGCCGGGCGAAGAATCGGTTCGTCTTGAAAACTGATTAGTTAGATAGCTACTGATCTGGTGTGGCTTGTTCGATATGCGATGTACTTTCCCGGAGGGCTCTGGAAATAGACCCGCAGCCAAAGACTACCGGCAATACCTGCAATAGCAATATCCGGAAGATTCTGAAAATGAGCTCTGGTCGATTGCTGATCGAAATCCCCACGACCGACGCAGCCCGTTATAACCACAGCTTATCCCCAAGTACCAAGCCCAGTCCGCAGCTTAGCTATTTGTTCTGACCCTGCGAGAGCCCGGAATATGAGCTGTCTCATCTGTTTCTTTAGCTGGAGATTTGCATGAGCTACCGTGAAGAGAAAGACGCCATGGGTATGGTGCAAGTACCTGCCACCGCGTTATGGGGCGCACAGACGCAACGTTCTTTACAGAATTTCAAGATTTCCAGCGAGCGCATGCCGTTTGCATTACTGCGCGCACTTGCCCTGGTAAAACGTGCGGCTGCGAGTGTAAACCATGATCTGCATCTGCTTGATGCGGCTAATGTCGCTGCCATCATCCATGCCGCCGATGAAGTGATCGAAGGTCGCCACGAAACTGAATTTCCTCTGGTAGTGTGGCAGACTGGCTCTGGCACCCAGACCAATATGAACATGAACGAGGTGCTGGCAAACCGCGCTTCCGAGTTGCTCGGCGGCGAGCGCGGCGGCGGGCGCAAGATTCACCCCAACGATGATGTGAACATGGGGCAGTCATCCAACGATGTGTTTCCGTCAGCAATGCATGTGGCGGCGGTACATGCCATCCACCATCAATTAAAGCCCGCGCTTCGTGCGTTGCGCCAGACCCTTGCCGCCAAGGCTGAACAGTTTGCCGGTATCGTCAAGACCGGCCGCACCCACTTGCAGGATGCAACCCCACTAACTTTGGGGCAGGAGTTTTCAGGTTATGTTTCGCAACTGGATCATGGCCTGGAGCATGTGGATGCAGCGCTCCCACATCTGTGCGAGCTGGCACTGGGCGGTACTGCCGTGGGCACCGGTCTGAATACCCATCCAGAATTCGCCGCGCGTGCAGCAACAGAATTGGCAAGGTTGACCGGTCTGCCATTTGTCACTGCGCCCAATAAATTCGAGGCACTGGCTGCAAATGATGCGCTGGTTCATGCGCATGGTGTACTGAAGACACTGGCAGCATCCTTGATGAAAATTGCCAATGACATTCGCTGGCTGGCTTCCGGGCCTCGCTGCGGTATCGGCGAATTGAGAATTCCGGCAAACGAGCCAGGTAGCTCCATCATGCCAGGCAAGGTCAATCCGACCCAGTCGGAAGCCATGATCATGCTTTGCTGCCAGGTGATGGGCAACGATGTGGCGATCAACATGGGTGGGGCGCTGGGTAATTTCGAACTCAATGTGATGAAACCGCTCATCATCCACAATTTCCTGCAAAGCGTGCGCCTGCTTGCGGATGGCGCAATCAGTTTCAACGATAACTGCGCAGTGGGCATCTCCGCCGATGTAGAACATATTGATGATTTAATGCGCAACTCGCTGATGCTGGTGACAGCGCTCAATCCCCATATCGGCTACGACAAGGCGGCAGAAATTGCCAAGAAAGCGTACTGCGAAGGTGCCACGCTAAGGGAAGCGGCGCTTGCATCCGGCCATGTCACAGCAGAGCAGTTCGAAATGTGGGTAAGGCCAGAAGATATGGTGAGAAACAGGTAGGACAGAATTAAAACCCGTCACTTTTGAACCTCTCCAGCGCCTTCACTAGCTCTGCCCGGATTCCCGGCTCCCACACCGAATGACCCGCATCATTGACGATCACGTAGCGCGCTTGCGGCCATACACGATGCAGATCATCGGCGCTGACGATGGGACAGACCGCGTCATAACGGCCTTGCACAATGATGGCGGGAATTGAACGGAGCTTGCCTATGTTATCCAGCAGCGAATTTTCCGGCAGAAATATATCGTGACTGAAGTAGTGCGCCTCCATGCGGGCAAGCCCCAGAGCAACGGTATCGCCGGAAAAGTAGCCGACCGTTTCAGGACTGGGCAATAATGTCGAGCACGAACCCTCGTAGATGCTCCAGGCACGCGCGGCGGGCATGTGCACTGCGGGATCCGGATGCATCAGGCGCTGGCGATAAGCGGTGAGGATATCGCTGCGTTCTGCTGGTGACAGTGGCGCAACAAAAATATGCCAGGCTTCTGGAAAAATATTTTTCAGGCCGTAGAGAAACCAGTCGATCTCACTTTTGCGGCAAAGAAAAATTCCGCGCAGGATAAAGCCCAGACAGCGTTGCGGATGAGCCTCGCCATAGGCCAGCGCCAACGTACTGCCCCACGAGCCGCCAAATATCAGCCATTCTGCAATGCCGAGATATTGCCGCAAGGTTTCGATATCGCTGATGAGATGCGGCGTGGTGTTGTCACGCGTTTCTCCCAATGGAGTGGAACGGCCCGCACCGCGCTGATCGAATATCACGATGCGGTAATAAGCCGGGTCGAAAAACCGGCGATGGGCAGGTGACGACCCAGCGCCCGGCCCGCCATGGAGAAACACCACTGGCACACCATCAGCGTTGCCCGACTGCTCCCAGTACATCGTGTGCAGGTCATCCAGCGGTAACAGGCCGCTGGCATAAGGCTCGATTGCCGGGAATAGCTCAGTACGCAGATTATCGTTCATGACTACCTCGGGCCCTTATACACTTGCAGTTTACCCGTTGCCGGAACGATGAAAAGGATGGCAAACAGGCTCGAGTTCGTACTTTGTGTACACATTGATTCTGGTATATTGCACACTATACACTAGCATAACGAGGACAGACTCATGCCCCACACGCTGAAAGAACAGGAGATTTCCATGTTACGCACCGAAATTGAGATGCTGATGAAAGAACGTCAGAGTCTGCTCAAGACTACCGGTGCAGCAGCCGTATTTATCGCCAATCTGGACAGTGGCACTCTGCCAGAGGACGCCTATGAAGCGGCGGAGATGCTGTCCAACTGTTTGAATGACCTGTCCGAAGATACCTTGCGCGATGCGCTGGACAAGGTGAGGGCAGAGTTAACCGCCAGTGAATGAGTTTAGTGCTGCCAGCACCGCCTAGAGTCGGTCTTGTTCTGACCGGGGGCGGTGCTCGCGCCGCCTATCAGGTTGGAGTATTGCAGGCAATCGCCGCGATGCTGCCGGAAGGTACGCGTAATCCGTTCCCCGTCATTTGCGGCACCTCCGCCGGTGCAATTAATGCTGCGGGCCTCGCAGTCTCGGCCAGGAACTTTCATGAAGGAGTGGGGCGACTGGTGTCAGTGTGGGAGAATTCCCATGTCAACCAGGTTTATCGCTCCGACCCCATCGGCGTGTTTGGTAACAGCGCACGCTGGCTGGCTTCACTGCTGTTTGGCGGATTAGGCAAGCATAATGCAGTTTCCATGCTGGACAATTCACCGTTTGCTCAACTGCTGGAGCGTAGCATGCCGCTGCGCGCGATCCAGAAGAATATCCAGACAGGCGCCTTGCATGCCTTGGGCATTACCGCATGGGGCTATACCTCCAGCCAATCGGTCACGTTTTATCAAGGTGCAGAGAGCATAGTTCCCTGGAAGCGGGTGCGCCGTGTCGGTATTGCCTCACGTATTGGTGTCGAACACCTGATGGCATCTTCCGCCATCCCGTTTCTTTTTCCAGCAATAAAATTACATCGTGAATATTTTGGTGACGGCTCCATGCGTCAGCTCGCACCCATTAGTCCGGCACTGCATCTAGGCGCGGAACGGGTGCTGGTGATAGGAGTACGCAAGGCAGACGAGGCGCTGCCCGATCGCGTAAAAGTGGAAAGCTATCCACCGCCAGCACAGATTGCGGGCCACGTCATGAGCAGTATTTTTCTCGACAGTCTTGACGTGGATCTGGAACGTCTGCAACGTATCAACAATACCATCCAGCTGATTCCGAAAGAGCGGCTGGAGAGTAACAACATTCCTCTGCGTCGGGTGGAGTCGATGGTAATTTCCCCCAGTGTGGAAATCAACAGGATCGCAGAACAGCATGCCCATACTCTGCCGCGCACCATACGTCTTTTTTACCGTGCTGTTGGCGCAATGAGCCGCGACGGCTCTGCGCTATTGAGTTATGTGCTGTTTGAAGAGCCCTTCTGCCGGGCGCTGATTGAGCTGGGTTACCAGGATACAATACCGCACACAGCGGAGATATTGCGCTTTCTCGGGGTTGATGCAACAGACTGAACCAGCGCTGCTATAATCCTGCGGCAGAAATTCCGTCACGGATAAATCCGGACGGCATGGCCGCACTCCACCCGATTGCTTCACCCTCAGAGATTACTGTATGGATATTGCCAGCCCAGAGTTCTGGATCGCAGTAATGCAAATCATCGCGATTGATATTGTGCTGGGCGGCGACAATGCAGTCGTGATTGCGCTCGCCAGCCGCCGCTTGCCGGAAAAACAGCGCAACCAGGCGATTTTCTGGGGCGTGTTCGGCGCCATCGGCCTGCGCGTGGTACTGATTTTTTTCGCCCTCACGCTGCTGGCGATTCCTTTTCTGAAAATTGTCGGCGCGTTGTTGTTGCTATGGATCGGGGTCAAGCTGCTTCAACCTGAACCTGAAGATGGCGGACATGAGATCGACGCCAGTACCACGCTATTGGGCGCGATCAAAACCATCATCATCGCCGATGCGGTGATGAGTCTGGACAACGTCATTGCCATTGCGGGTGCCGCCAAGGACAGTATCGGCCTGGTTATTTTCGGCTTATTGGTGAGCGTACCCATCATCGTGTGGGGCAGCAAGCTGGTGATGAAGCTGATGGATCGTTTTCCCATGACCATCGTCATCGGTGCCGGACTGCTCGGCTGGATCGCAGGCGATATGACGGTAACCGATGCCGTCACCAAGGAATGGGTCAGGAGCAGCATGCCGTTGCTGCAGTGGGTTGCCCCGGCAGCTGGTGCGTTGCTGGTCGTCATGCTCGGTAAGTGGCTGGCTGCCCAAGCATCAGCACGGATGGCGGCAAAAGCTGTGCCAATAATTGATCTGGCGGAGAAGGAGCAACGTCCGCCGCAACCATAGTCATAACAGGGAGAAATCATGCTAAAAATTCTGTTGCCGGTGGATGGTTCCGACACTTCCAACAAGGCGGTCGTGGATTTCATCAAACTGCTCGGCTGGTACAGGGAAACACCAGAAATTCATTTGCTCAATATTCAACTGCCGTTACATGGCGAGATCTGCATGTTCATCGGCAAGGAAAACATCGCACAATACCATCAGGAAGAAGGGCTAAAAGGCTTGCAGGCTGCGCGCGATCTGCTCGAACTGGCGGGCATTGCCTGCCAGTTTCACATCGTCGTGGGCGATCCGGCGGAAATGATCGTGCGCTACGCCGCCGAAAAACAGTGCAGCCAGATCGTCATTGGACCGCGCGGACTGGGGGCGGTGAAAGGCTTGTTGCTGGGCTCTGTCGCCAGCAAGGTGATGCAGCTTTCGATCGTACCGGTCCTGCTGGTAAAATAAAACCTATTCGCATGCTGCCAATTTGAAAGGAGGGATGCCATGAGTACAATTCCTGCACCGGATCCAGCCCAGGCGAACCCTGTCGATAGCAGCAGCGTCAAGCTGAGCTTCTCCAAAAACCTGCAAGCCGTTACCAACCGGATACGCGCCGCCAGCAATATCGACGAGATTATGCTGGAAGTGAGCAAGGACATTTGCTCGCTGTTCAATGCAGACCGCCTGATTATCTATTCGATTGGCGAGGATAGAACTTTTATTGCTTCCAAGGTGAGAACCGGGCCCAATTCATCCAGGGAATTGAGAGTTCCCATCGAGGGTCAGGACATCGTCGGCTTCGTCAGTCTCAGCAAGAAAATCGTCAACATCAAGGACGTTTATGACGAAAATGAACTGAAAGCACTGAGTCCAAAATTGCGTTTTTCACGCGAAGTGGACAAGCGCACCGGGTATCGCACCAAGCAGATGCTGGTGGCGCCGATACTGGATGCTGGCAACAACGAACTGATGGGCGTGGTGCAAATCATCAATTGCAGCACTGGCAAGCCCTTCCCGCAGATGACGGTAGACGGGGTGAGCGAGCTTTGCCAGATACTGACCGTTGCTTTCAAGCAGCACCAGAAACCGCGGCAACCAAGCAAGTCCAAATATGACGACCTGGTCGCCGAAGGGGTTATTTCGGCGGAAGAGCTGGATTTGGCTGCGCGTTCTGCGCGCAAAAAGGGGCACGATCTGGAAGCGCTGCTGATCGAGGAGTTTCAGATCAAGCCACCGTCTCTGGGCAAATCGTTGTCCCTGTTTTTCGGGGTGGGGTATGAGCCTTTCAAGGCTGACCGGATCAGGCCGGTGAAACTCCTCAAAAACCTGAAACGCGATTATGTCGAAAAAAATCTCTGGTTGCCGATAGACGAAACCAAAGACGGACTTGTGGTGCTGACACCAGACCCCGATAAAATCAAGGCATTGCACATCGTCGATAATGTTTTCCCCAAACATAGAATCATCTACAAAGTCTGCTCCGGCCGCGAATTCAAAGCGACCCTGGATTTGTTTTATGGCGACGCTGGCCTGGGAGAGGCAAACGCCGGCAGCATAGGCGAGATGCTTTCCACTCTGGATAATACCGACGAAATCGAGGCGGTAACTGAAGATGTCTCTTCCGTATCCGACAACGAATTGGTGAAACTGGTCAACAAGATTATTGTTGATGCTTATAACATGGGGGCTTCCGACATTCATGTCGAACCCTATCCGGGCAATGCCAAAACCGAAATCCGCTTCCGCATGGACGGCACGCTGGTACCCTACATCCAGATACCGGCGGGCTACCGCAATCCGCTGGTGACGCGCCTCAAGATAATGTGTGATCTGGATATTTCCGAAAAGCGCAGACCCCAGGACGGCAAGATCAAATTCAAGAAATTCGGGCCGCTGGATATCGAGCTGCGGGTTGCCACCATCCCCTCTGCGGGCGGAATGGAGGACGTGGTGATGCGTATCCTGACGGCGGGGGAAGCGATTCCGCTCGACAAAATGGGCTTCACTGCGCACAACCTGAAAGAACTCAAGAAGGTAATCAGCCAGCCCTACGGCCTGTTCTTCGTCTGCGGTCCGACCGGCTCCGGGAAAACTACCACGCTGCATTCTATCCTGAAGTCTCTCAACACCAAGGAAACCAAAATCTGGACCGCCGAAGACCCGGTCGAAATCACGCAAAAAGGCCTGCGCCAGGTGCAGATGAACATCAAAGCGGGGCTGACTTTCCCAGTGGTGATGCGGTCGTTTCTGCGGGCCGACCCCGATATCATCATGGTGGGTGAGATGCGCGACAAAGAAACCACCAGTCTCGGCATCGAAGCTTCGCTCACCGGTCACCTGGTATTCGCCACCCTGCATACCAACAGCGCCACGGAATCCATCATCCGTCTGCTGGACATGGGCATGGATCCATTCACCTTCTCCGATGCGTTACTGGGAGTGCTGGCGCAGCGCCTGGCCAAGCGTCTGTGCAGTTGCAAAAAAGCACACGCCGCCGGGCAGGAAGAGCTCCAGGCCCTGCTGGCGGAGTATTGCGGCGAGTTGAAAAACATCGAGCGCTTCAAGACCGATCCCGCTGCGGCTTACCAGGCCATCCAGGCTGACTGGATTAAACAGTACGGCGACGACCAGGGGCAGATTATGCTGCATGAACCGGTCGGCTGCGATGCCTGTAACGGCAGCGGCTACAAGGGCCGGGTTGGTTTACATGAACTATTGATCGCCACCGATGCGCTGAAAAAGAACATCCAGGATCATGCGCGGGTGACCGAAATGCTGGTCACTGCGCTGGGCGACGGCATGCGCACCCTGAAGCAGGACGGCATAGAGAAAGTATTGCAGGGCATTACCGACATGCACCAGGTAAGGACGGTGTGTATTAAGTAGCTGGAAAGTGGAAAGTAGTGAGTAGTGAGTGGTAAGTGGTAAGTGGGAAGTGGGAAGTGGGAAGTGGGAAGTGGGAAGTGGGCAATGTGACAAAAAAGGGCACATTGCGCCGGATTTTGGCTTTGCCAAAAAAACACCGCATTTAGCCTTGCTGCGATAACCGTGCCCCAGCGGGCGTACCCAATAAAAAAGCCCCTCACATGGAGGGGCTTTTTGTTTGCTGGGCTGCGCTTACGCGCTGCCCAAGCTACGATCAGAGGCAGAGGCCGCCGCCCGGTTTCAGGCCGCGGGTTGAATCACAGATAGTACCGGTCATTACCCATGGCAAGGTTGATGCCCCGACTGTGGGTGTTGGCGTAAAAACAAAAGACAAGGGAACCCCACCAGTGGTGGTCGCAGTACTGTTTCCGCTTACCACACCGGCTGCCTGAGTAATGCTTTTAGCATTGGTTGAATCCGGGGAGGTTGCTGGAACACCATTTTGGCCCGGGCCGCAGTTAGTCAAAGCTCCGGTATCCTGGTAGCACACACCAACTGCCAACTTGTATGCCGCCAGTTCGGCCACGGTGCCTGCTGCACGAGTGCGCGAGGTGTAATCGCCGTATTGCGGGATCGCAATCGCTGCCAGAATACCGATAATCGCCACTACGATCATCAGTTCGATCAAGGTGAAACCTTTTTGTGCTTGTTGCATGATTAATTCTCCTTTAGGGTTTTAAGACACGCACTCGAGGTGCTTGGTTCAGTATGAGCAGCAATCGTGCCAGGTCATGTTGCCGAGCCCGGCCGTATGCGAATAGTGTAGTACAACCCATTGTTATAATAAACTTTACTCGTAGCGCAACGCTTCCACCGGCCGTAGCGCTGCCGCTTTCCTGGCCGGGTAGAAGCCGAAGAATATCCCCACCGCTGACGCAAAAAGGAATGCCAGACCGACCATGCCGAGGGTGATGACCACCACCATGTCCGCCGCTTGGCTCACCGCCCAGGCGCCGCCGATACCCAGCGCCACGCCTGCCAGGCCACCCAGGATGCAGATCACCAGCGCTTCCAGCAGGAATTGCGTGAGAATGGCGCGGCGATTGGCGCCGATAGCCATGCGGATGCCGATTTCACGGGTGCGTTCGGTCACCGACACCAGCATGATGTTCATGATGCCGATGCCGCCAACCAATAACGATACCGAGGCGATCGCTCCCAGCATCAGCGACATCACCTTGGCAGCACCGGTGGCGACAGCAGCCAGCGCTGCCATGTTGCGCACGGTGAAATCGCTATCCATGCCTTCCGCGAGTCGATGGCGCTGCCGCAGCAACTGATTGATCTCGCTTTCGGCTTCTTCCATTATTTCCGCTGACTTGCCCTGCACCATCATGAAACGGATGGTTCCGGGAAACTGGCTGCCGAAAATCTGGCGCTGGCCGGTGGTGAGCGGAATGAACACGCTGTCGTCCTGGTCACGCCCGTCCAGACTCTGCCCCTTGGCGGCAAGCACCCCGGTGACCAGAAAAGGACTCTTCTTGATGCGTATGGTTTTGCCTGTCGGGTCTTCATCACCGAACAGATTCTTTGCGATGACCTGACCCAGGACTACAACGCGTGCGGCAGAGCGGAAATCAGTATCGGAAAATACCTCGCCATCTTCCGTACTCCAGTTGCGCACCTTGAAATAATCCGGCGTGACGCCAGTGACCACGGTGCTCCAGTTGTTGGCGCCAAAATTCAGTTGCGCCGTTCCGGTTATGATCGGCGCGACCGCCTTGATCGAAGGCAGGCTGGCGACAGCCTGCGCATCGCCGAGAGTCAAGGTTTGCGCACTGCCGCTACTTTGGCGCATGGCGCCCGAGGAGGTGGCGCCAGGCAACACGATAAACAGGTTGCTGCCCATCGAGGCGATAGCCTGATTGACGGTAGTCTGCGCACCCTGACCGATGGACAGCATCAATACCACTGCCGCCACACCGATGATCATGCCGAGCATGGTCAGGCCGGTACGCAGGCGGTTGAGCCGCAATGCGCGCAATGCTTCGCCGATGATGGCCAGCAGGTTCATGCCGTCACTCCGCCGTCATGCACCACCCGTCCGTCTTTCAGGCGCACTAGCCGGTGCGCGTAAGCGGCAACGTCGTTTTCATGAGTGACCAGCACGATGGTGATGCCTTGCTCGCGGTTGAGCCGTTCGAACACCGCCATGATTTCACCGCTGGTTTGGGTGTCGAGGTTACCGGTGGGTTCATCCGCCAGGATAAGCTGCGGGTTGTTGACTAACGCACGGCTGATGGCAACACGCTGCTGCTGCCCGCCGGAAAGCTGATTGGGCTGATATGCGGCGAAATTGCCGAGACCGGTCTGACGCAGCAGTTCCAGCGCGCGCCGGCGGCTCTCCGCGCGGCCCACCCCGGCATAGAGCAGTGGTGTCGCCACGTTATCCAGCGCCGTCATGCGTTTCAGCAGGTTGAATCCCTGGAATACGAAACCGATGGTGTGGTTGCGCACACGCGCGAGTTCATTCTCCGGAAGTGCTGCCACATCGCGCCCGGCGAGCCAATAATGCCCGCTGCTGGGGGTATCAAGACAGCCCAGCAGATTCATCAGAGTGGACTTACCGGAGCCGGAATGCCCCATGATGGCGACAAATTCTCCGCGATTGATATTGAGACTTACGTCATACAGCACCTGGCTGTTGACCGTGCCGTTGATGCCATTATCCAGACTATAAGTCTTGCACAGGTTTTCTACCCTGATCAGCGACTCGGCAGTAGAATCGGGCTGAACTGACGCCATCAGAACATTCTGAGCTTGAAGTTACTGCCCGATTTATCCTTGTTGGCGGTCTCGCGCACTATCAGTTTATCGCCTTCCTTGATTCCGCCTTCGATGATTTCGGTGAAACTGCCGTCAGCGATGCCGGTTCTGACGCTGACCGGAACAGGTTTGCCATTCTCCAGTCGGTAGAGTGCGGGTTTGCCCGGTTGCCTGGCCGGCGCGATGTCGGCATCGGCATCGGTTGGTTTGTAGCGCAGCGCCGCATTGGGTACTCGCAGCGCAGCATTCTTCTGATTGACGGCGAAGCGTACGTTGGCGGTCATGCCGGGTAGCAGCGCACCGTCGTCGTTGGCTACCGTCACCACCACGTTATAGGTGACCACATTCTGCTGGATGGTGGGATTGAGCCGCACCTGCTTTACTGTGCCGGTGAACTCGCGCTCGTGGAAAGCATCCACCGTGAAATTTGCCTGCTGGCCGAGACGCAGCTGGCCGATGTCCGCCTCCGCTACGCTGGTATCAATCTGCATTTGGCGCAAATCCTTGGCAATCTGGAACAGAACCGGCGTCTGGAAACTCGCCGCCACAGTCTGGCCAAGATCTACGTTGCGCGCCACCACCACTCCGGAAATCGGTGATTTGATCACGCTGTAATCAAGGTTGGCACGGTCGCGCGCCAGTTGCGCTGTACCCAGCGCAAGCTGGGCACGGGCGGCATCCAGTTGCTGCTCGAACACATTCAGTGCGTCACTGGAAATAAAGCCCTGCTCTTTAAGGGTAAGATTACGGGCCATCTTGTTTTCCGCCAGTTTTAGCACGGCGCGCGCATTCATCACGTTGGCTTCGGATTGCTGCAACTGCGCCCGGAACAATGCCGGGTCAAGCTCAGCCAACACCTGGCCCACTTTGATCTGGTCGTTGAAGTCAGCATACATCTTGAATATCGTACCCGATACCTGGGTGCCGACATTGACCAGCTCCACCGGGTTGAGCGTACCGTTGGCGGAAATGCTCTGCACGATTTCCCCACGATCGACCACCTGAGTTTTATAACGCTCCTGCTTGGATTCCGGTTTGGTACCCCAGTACCAGACGGCGATAGCGGCCAGTAGCAGCATTGCGACAATGACGAGCAGCTTGGTGCGGGAAATAGTGATCATGAGCGACCAGGTTATGTTCTGTGCCAGACTGGACAGAGCGAAAGCCGAATGTTACCTGAGT
>ERZ1292633.5047-Hain-H41-02um-R1-5047-length-12046-cov-5_pt1 | contig 12046 bp, 10 predicted proteins | sample MGYA00564406_ERZ1292633 | MGnify/ENA primary metagenome ERZ1292633 (study PRJEB36523, sample SAMEA6512639) | groundwater metagenome | collected 2019-01-08 | study: AquaDiva: Metagenomics assemblies of 32 groundwater samples
AAGATACCGAGGCTGTAAAGAAACGCGACCGCGACGATGGCCGGAGAGAGATTGATGATGAGCGCGCTGTAAATCGCGAAGTTCACGAGCGCCATGAGCACGGTGCCGAGGTAGTTTAAAATGGCGGAGCTTCCGGCAACATCCGCAACGAGCATCTGGTCGAGGTGGCCGACTTTTTGCTTGAGCAAAAAAAGCCAGTTGGCGTCGAAGGTGCGCTCCAAAAGCGTCTGCCGCGTCTTTTTCTCAAAATCCGCCACCACATACGCCGTCACAAACTGGGAAAGGAGCACGAAAACGGTCTTTCCCAAAAACAGGAGCACCATGAAGAGAAGTAAAAACCGCGCGGTGTAGGGCAAACCGAAGCGCGAAAAGAATCCCGCGATGGCGAGCGAGATACTGTCGGTGGGGACCGCGCCGGCGCCGCCGATAAAGGAAAAGAGCGGGATAATCGCGTTAATGCCGATTCCTTCAAGCGTCCCGCTTAAAAGCGTCAGGAGCGAGATAAGCGCTATCCACTTGCGGTAGGGCCGGAACACGCCGTAGAGCAGGCGCCCCCATTCTCTGTATCGCGAAAACTTCATACAAACTGATTCTCCCGGATGAGGCGCGTAATCTCCTCTACGGACAATTCCGGCGCGTGCTCCGATGAGTAGGCTTTGCTCGTTACGCCGGAGCGGGCTCCGGGATAGACCAGCGCGTAGCGTTGCAACCCCACGGTCTCATTGGGAGTAAGAATGTACAGGTCTTTGGTCTCAAGCGCGCGCGGAAGCTCATGCTCGGCAAGGAGTCGCTCGTGCCGTTTCTCTCCGTTTCGCTTTCCGATGATTTGAATTCGTATGTCAGAGGGTCTCTTCCCGAACTCGGGAGCGAAGGAGCGAATGGCAGCGTCCGCGATGGTCTTGAGACGCGCGGCGGGCATCTTGAGAATAAAGACTTCCTGCCCGCGCGAGAGAGAAACTGCGCGAAGCACCAGACGCACGGCCTGCGGAATGGTCATCACGAAACGGGTCATCGAGGGGTCCGTCAGAGTAACGACTCCCTCCCGCGCAATCTGCCGCTTCATAAGCGGCACGATGCTGCCGCGGCTTCCCAAAACATTGCCGAATCGGACGCAGGCAAAGGTGGTCGTTTTGTTTCCTCGGTAAAAATAGGTCGCGAGAAAGAGCTTCTCCGCCATGAGCTTGGAGACGCCCAAGACGCTTTCGGGCTCCGCTGCTTTGTCGGTGGAGATGCCGATGACCTTAGCGACATTAAGCTCGCGCGCGACATCAATCACGTTTTGCGTCCCGATAATGTTGGTCTTGACGGCTTCCAGAGGGTTCGTCTCGCAGAGCGGCACATGCTTCAGCGCCGCGGCGTGAAAGACGATGTCCGCTCCCTCCATCGCCATGCGCAGGCGGTCCCTGTCGCGGACATCCCCGATGATGAAGCGCAGAAGTTTCGCGTGCCCCGGAATCTCCTGCATCATGCGGTGGTGCAGGTCTTCGTGCCGCGCAAAAATGCGCACGGAGTGCGGCGGCGCCTTCATGAGCTGGCGGACGATTTCAGAACCGATGGAGCCGGTGCCGCCGGTAACGAGAATAGTTTTGTTCCTGAAGGACATAGAAAGTCAACCTCGGTATGCTAAAAACCATACAGTACGAAACTCCGCGAGCCGCCTCCCCGAAAGGGGGTTTGCACCGCGCTCGGCGCCGCAACTTCCGCCCCCCGCTTTTGATTTCCAAAGGTTCGACCTTGAATCGGAAAAAGAGCGAACCTTAATCCCGGAAATAAAAAGTGGGGGGCGCACCCCGATACATGGCGGCGAGAAAAGGAGTTTCGAAATTCACGATAAAGAATAATGCTTGGAAAGGGTCTTCACCAGCGTCCGAGAGATGTACTGTACATCTTTTTTCGTCAATCCCACATAGAACGGCAGCGCGAGCGCGTTTCTGCTAACCGCCTCCGAGACGGGAAAGTTACCCCGCCGAAACCCGAACTGCGCGCGATAAAAGGGAAGCAGGTGAATTGACGGGAAGTACGGTCGGGCGCAGATTCCCTCTCTTTCGAGCTCGCGAATCACCGCGTCGCGGTCTCCTTTCCGCAGACGAACCACATACAAAAAGTAGCTGTGGCGGTTTCCCTCCAGGGCGACCGGCGTCTGAAGCAATGCGGGAAAGCGCGAGAGAAAACCCGTGTACCGCCTCGCGATTTTTCTTCGCTCCCGAAGCAGGAAAGGCAGTCGCTGAAGCTGCGCAAGAGCGAGCGCCGCGCTCATCTCGTCAAGGCGATAGTTGTAGCCGAGCCGCTCGTGGGAGAGCCACTGTCTATTCTTCGCCCGCCCCTGATTGCGCAGAGAACGAAACAAAGCGTCTTTCTTCCGGTCATTCGTTACAATCATGCCGCCTTCGCCCGAGGTGAGTTGTTTGTTCGGATAGAACGCGAAGACTCCCGACTCGCCGAAGGTTCCGACCATCTTCCCCCGATACTTTGCGCCGACGCTCTCACAGGCGTCTTCAATGATTTTCAAACGGCGCCGCTTCGCAATGCGCATAATCTCCTCCATCTGCGCGCTCTGCCCGAAGATATGCACGACGAGAATCGCTTTGGTGCGCTTCGTGATTTTCTTTTCAATCTCTCCCGGCGCGAGATTATAGGTAACGGGGTCAATGTCCGCAAAGACTGGCCGCGCGCCGACATAGAGAATTGAGTTTGCGGACGCGACAAAGGAAAATGGCGAGGTAATCACTTCGTCCCCCGGTTCAATGCCCGCCGCGATGAGCGCGAGATGCAGCCCCGCAGTGCCGCTTGAGACCGCACAGGCATACTTTACACCCACAAACTTCGCAAAGGCCTTCTCAAACGCCGCCTGCTTCGGACCAATGCTTAAAACACCGGAGCGCAGGACCTCCAAAACCCCACGCTCTTCGTCTTTTCCGATATAGGGTTTTGCAAGCGGATAGTAATCCATAACCTATGACTTGTAGCTGAATGACTGAATTAGGACTTACGCGTTTGGGGTCATTCCTGTGGAAACAGGAATCCAGAATGTGCAGTAAGGCCCTGGATTCCAGCTTTCGCTGGAATGACAGAAGGGAAACGCAGTACAATAGGGTCAAACGCGTAAGTCCTATGAATAACAAAAGATATATGCGGTGATTCAGTTATTCAGTGATGGGTTATCAGTTATTCAGTTTTTTCAGCGGTTTCGCCGGCACTCCCGCAACGACTGCGTTCGCGGGCACATCCTTTGTAACGAAACTGTGCGCGCCGACAATAGCGTTCTCTCCAACCGTTACTCCCGGCATGACCGTTGAGTGCGTGCCGATGCGGCAGTTTCTCTTGAGCGTCACTTTCCCCTTCTTGTCGTCAATCGTGGAATACGAATACAAAGCGCAGTGAGAGCCGATCTGCGCCTCGTCCTCAATCTCTACGCCGTGCTTCGCGACAATAAGCGTGTACGCGCCGATGTCGGTGTTTCTGCCGAGCGTCAGCCCTTCGGGATAGAGAACCAGCCAGTTCCATCTGGTGGGCACGCCGTGCTGAATGACGGGTTTTTTCCACTGCGTGAATCGTTTTGACATGCGAATGTATAACTCGTTTAATACGCAATCTGTTTTGCGAGCAATTTCCGAGCGGGAGGCAGGTGCTCCAATGCGCGGACAACTCGTTCTGCAGTCTTGCCGTCCCCCCACGGGTTGCGAGTCGCCCGAAGCGCAGCGCAATACTTCGCCGAGAGCGCTTTGGCGATAGCGCGCCGTATCGCCGCGCGCTCGCAGGAAACAGCAATGACATTCTCTCCGCGGACACGCCCGCGCTGCCTCGCGCCGACAGTTACGACGGGGAGCTGAAACGACGCTGACTCAATGAGCGCCGCGCTTGAGTTGCCCACAAAGACCGCCGCATCGCGCAGAAGCGCGAGAAAGTGGGCGTGCGGGAGACTCTCAAAGACGCGGAAAAAAGGGTTCGGTCTCTCCCGTTCGAGGCACCTGATGATTGCCTCGCTTCCCGGGTCCGCGTTCGGATAGAGAGCAACAATCGGAAGAGAGAACGATTTGAGCGCCGCGAGCGTCTCTCGCATCTCGCGCCCCGCTGCCCGCGAGGTTTCGCTTGTCGCATGCTGTATAAGGAGAATGAACTTCTCTTTTGAGCCAAGCGCGAGTTTCTTGCGAAGCTCCCCGCGCGAGGTAAGTTTCTCCGCGCGTATCGCGTCAAGCGCGGGCGCGCCAACGACACGGATGCGCCACTGCTCTTCTCCCATCCTTGCAAGGCGCCGCGCCGAGTCCGCGGTGGCCGCAAAGTGAAGCGAGGCGAGTTTTGAAACAGCGTGCCGCGCGACCTCGTCCACCGTTCCACTTCGCTCTCCGCCGTGAAGATGCCCGGTCGGAATGCCGAGGTAAAGACAGGCGAGCGCAACGACAAGCGTCTCCACGCGGTCGCCCAGAAGAAGCACGAAGTCCGGACGCTCTTTCGAGAAGGCCGAAACGACTTTCGGCAGTAACGCGCCCGCGAACGCCGCCTGGGCGAGCGGCGTATCGTCTCTAAATGATGCCTTGAGACGCATCGCGCGCGGGAAAACCCGGAGCACCTCTGCAATCGTGCTTCCGAACTTCGGCATAAGGTGCATGCCGGTCCCATAGACGCGAAGCGAGAGTCTCTTGCTTTTTGTAATGGCGGTAAGCACCGGCGTCATGAGTCCGAAATCCGCGCGCGTGCCCGTCACATAGGCGATTTTTTTACGCGATGTAGTCATGCCTAGTCAAAAGCGCGTCTGCCGGAATGTCTCGGGCAGCACGCTTCCCGACGAGAGTTTCGTAGTATTTCGGAGGCAGTCCCGTTCCCGGTCGCTTAATGCCGAGGTTCTTTTCGGTGAATCGCTCGCCTTTCTTAACATCCCGAAGCGCCGCGATGCTTTTACGAGCGGCTCGCGCAATCGCTCTCTCGCTCTCAAAAGGAGCTCTTTTCCCGGAACCGAGCGCCTGCTCCACATGGCGAATGCGGCGGACAAAATCAGAAAGCTCGCGCGGTTCCAAAGACGCTTTGTGGTCGGGGCCGGACATGTCTTTGTCCAAGGTCAGGTGCTTTTCTATGACGCATGCGCCGAGCGCGACTGCCGCGACTGCGGCTTCGCTCCCTGTCGTATGGTCGGAAAACCCCACCGGCACAGCGAATTCTTTTTGCAGCGTCTGAATCGCCCGGAGATTCACTTCAGGAAACGGGGTCGGGTAATTCGTGGTGCATTGAAGCAGAGCAAGTACTCGGTGCCCCGCCCTGCGAATGACGGCGACCGACTCCCGCACCTCTTTGAGGTCCGCCATGCCAGTTGAGAGAAGAATTGGCAGGCGCCACCTCGCGATGCGCCGAAGATACGGAAGGTTGTTCGCATCGCTTGAGCTGACCTTGATTGCGGAAACGCCGAGCCGCTTGAGAAACAGAGCGTCATCAAGAGAGAATGGGGTGGAGAGAAAGACGAGCCCTTTTTTCTCTGCATGCCGCTTGAGCGTTTGATGCCATGCGCGTGGCAACATGAGTCGTTTAAGCATTTCGTATTGTGATTCTCCGGCCTTTGGTTCTCCCTTTCGTAAAGCATGCCCCGTACCGAGTCTGCTCTGGTGCGGCGGGAACGCTGCCGCCCGCTTCGCCGCGAGGCGAGTCTTCGGCAGAAGGAATCTTTCTCTTCTACCTTCACTACTCACCTGATACTCTGCTTTCGCCGCGTTCTTCGTTACCAACTCGTCCGGCGAAAATGTCTGAAACTTCACTGCGTCCGCGCCGGCTTTCGCCGCCGCGTCAATGAGTTTTTTTGCAAGCGCGAGCTTGCCGTTGTGATTCACTCCGGCCTCCGCAATGATGAAGACCGGCTCTCCCGCGCCGATTTTTTTATTGCCTAGAGAAATCACCAAAGACATGGCTCTAGTATAACCTTTCACGCAGCGAAAATGTGGCTCACGACCTGCTATACTATTCCCATGATTGGACTGCTTCTGGCGCTCGCAGCGACATTCTTCACCGAGACGCAGGACTCAATCGGCAAACGCACGGTCGAGGACGGCAGGCAGAGCATCTACACGATGGGGTTTTTGAGTCTCTTCTGGGGGTTTCTCTTTTTTCTCGGCATCATTATCTTTATACGAAAGGAGTTCCTCTTCTCGCTCGCCTCCCTCCCTACCTTCATCCCCCGCGCGATTCTTGAGGTGGCGCTCGCGCATGTCTCTATGCTCGCGATTATCCGCTCTGACCGAAGCACCTTCGGCCTCATTCGCATCGGGACTATTCCGCTTCTGCTTGCGGTAGATATGACGCTTGGGTACTCGGTAAGCGGCTTTGCGCTCCTTGGCATCGGCCTCCTTGTCGCGGCGCTCCTTTTCGTCTTTTGGAGCCGCGCCATAGGAAAAGCGGGCATAGACTATGTGCTCTTTACCGCCGTTGCCGCGGCCGCGACGCTCTCGCTCTTTAAGTGGAACATCACGCAATACAACGCACTGGAGGCCGAGCAGATAGTCATTATCGGAATCCTCGCGGCATATTTCTTTCTCATGTCGCGCGTCGTCGCGAAAGAGAACCCGCTCGCGTTTCTCTTAAAACCCCTCTTTCTTTTTCAGTCGCTCTCGGCAGGGCTGGGCGAGGTGCTGATGAGTTTCGCGTATCTTTTCGGCGCGGCCTCGGTCATTACCGCGGCAAAGCGCGCGCTCTCGGTGCTCTTTGCCATTCTCTCCGGACACATCTACTTCAAGGAGAAACGGCTCGCAGTCAAGCTCGCGCTCTTTCTCTTTTTAGCGGTCGGACTACTGCTCCTTACCCGCTAACTCGCTTTAAGAAGCGTTCCGAGCACCTTGAGTTTTTTGAGATTTTCTTCAAACGTATACGGATACGCCGATGTTCCTTTTATTGCCGAAAGAAACGCGCCGACACGGCTCTAGTTCTAGTTCTAGTATAACCACGCGGGTGCGTGAAATGTACCGCAAGATTTTATAAAGCAACCTGTTCCTAAAAGAGCCTTTGCAATTCTCGTCTCCACTCATCTTCCAACACCAGTTTGTACTCAATGTTCTCCGGAGAGAGAAACCGCCCTACCTTTTCTTTTGGTTTGGATTGCTTCACGAGACGGTTGCACAGTTCAAAAACCGACTGTTTGTATTCCGTATCCTTATTCCCCGCGAGATGTTCTCCTTTTGTCTCCAATACATATACCTTGCCGACTTTTCGCGCCTCTTTCTCAAAAACCGTAAAGATAAAATCCGCGTAAATCTTGTCTTTCCGCCACCCCTGCAGACCATAATCATTTCGTGCGATATTGCGATACCAAAAATACAATTTGTTTTGGTCTTCAAGAAAGTAGGCAACTTGTCTTTCCAATCCATTCACGCTGTCCGCCGGAACGAAGTCAAACAAGCTCCTTTGCAACGGCTGGTGGTATCGGTTCGCTAGCGGCGGAGCGGGACATAACTCAAGTGTTGTGGGCAGGGTGTACGAGCCCTTGGAGACAATTTCTAAACACATATCGCCGTTGTTCAACATGTCCGCAAAAACCGAGCGCGACAGTTTCTCAATCCAGTCCGCGAGCGCCTTTTTCATTTCAAACAGCACAAAGAAAAAATTCTTCGCGATTGTCTCCTCGCTGTACTCCCGCCGCAAACGGGAAAAGACCGCGTCAACCGTCTCGTACGCAATCCACGGGTTTGGAATAAGCGCAGACATATATTCCGCCGCATACGCAATGTCAAAAACGCCGTGCGTCTCGTCTTTCGCAAAACGGACCTGTGTGTCAATCACTTTCTCCGTATCGTCCGAGAGTGTTGCAACATACTCCTCACGAGTAATAGCGTCCCCGAGCATAAGCCGCGGCATCTGAAACTCCGGGAGTTTCTTCCACGGAATCCGGGCAAGGACATCACGCTCGTAATTCGCGCGGCGCCATGCGCGCCCGTCGCGCACCATAAAAAACGGCAAAATCACGCTCCGCGCCGCCTCGCGGAATCTGCTCCGTATCGTGTAGAGGCGCGGCTCCGGCGCTTCCCGCTTTCCCTCTGCATCGTCTTCCGCCGACACATGGTGCTCTAAATCTCCCAACCCTTCTTCCATAAATCCCTTGCGGATGCCCTCAAGCACCTTGTGCGACTCCTGGTGATACACATACGCATAGCTCTCATCAAGCGCGGCGACGCCCGTCTTCCGCGCGTACGGCTGGCGGAGAATGCGCCCCACAAGTTGCGTGAGCGCCCGTTCCGCGCCTTCGGTATGATACGCCAAAATCCCCAGTACATACGCAAACGGACAGTCCCACCCCTCCTGCAAAGCGTGCTTGGTGATAATGTAGCGAATCGGACACTCGCGGGACAGCAACCCTCCGACATCTTCCGCGGCTTTAAGCTCATCCTGCTCGCTCGTTTTGACAGCAATCTGCTCCGGCAGGATACCTTGCCGCACGAGCTCGTCTCTTATGTCTTCCGCGTGTATAAAACCCTGTCCGCGCTGGTCTGCCCCTGTTCGCTCTGCTTGCAGGAGCAAAATAGGACGGATATACACCCCGGTCTTCCGCTCGTTTTTGAGCCCCTCTTGCTCCAGCAAATCCCGTCTCTCCTTGCTTGCATTGAGAACGCCTTTCCAATCGTCCGCCGTGCGATTGAACACATGTAGGTCAAGTTTTATCATCTGCTCATCATTGAGTTCCTTTCCGCTGATGTTCACGAGCACATTGCTTCCACTCACCGGTGTTGCCGACAACTCCACAATGACGGATGGATTAAATCCGAGTATCGTCTTCTGCGCTGTCGGACTATAAGCCCGGTGGCTCTCGTCCAAAATCACTACCGACGAGAGCAGTCGGAGCGCGTTTCCGAGAGAGGTCTTTATTTGCCGCGCCTCTGTGCCTCCCGCAAACACATCAAGGTTGGGAAACTTCTCCAAAAGCGCGGCATGCTTGTCCAATCGGTCATCGGGCGGGAAGAAGGAATCAAACCCGCTGCTGTCCGCGAAAATCCGCAAGTCGTCGCGCACCTCCACATCCCGGGCCGCGGACTGGAGCATCAACACATACACGATGAGGTTCTCTTCTACATCAAACGGGGTAAAGCGGTCAATCCGTCCGCGATGCTTCACGCGGATAATCGTGCGCCTGCCGCTTGCCATGTCCAGATGCTGGCGGTACGGATGCGAGCGGTCGCGCAGATTTGCAACAGTTTGCCGAAAAATGGAATCCGTAGGCACTACCCAGAGCACCAACCCAGTGCGCTTCTTTTTATAGACATTATTGATAACATCAATCGCTTTCACCGCAAGAAGCGTTTTGCCCCCGCCGGTTGGAATCTTCATCACGAAATTCGGCACATCATCGCCCCGCCCGTTTTTCTTCTCTTGATAACCAACCTTGCCGAGCATCCCCCACGCGTCCAAGCTTGCGTGTTTGTTGCCGCTTTTCTTCTCCCGCGCGACTTCCGATAGATACCTTTCTATCACCGCGAGCGCGTCTTGTTGAAATTTCTTGAGTTCCATAACTGTCTTATTTTGCAGCGCAATTTCGTTATCCACAACGCTTGATTGTGCACTGCCATTCGTGCTATACTTCCCCTGACGCTTGGAGGGCTTTGGCCCTGTCACGGCTATCCAAGCTGTAGCCAAGCGTCACCAAAAAACACCGCCCCGCGCGGCGTTTTTTGTTTATTCGTCCTCAATATCCCTGCTGTGCAAAACGCGCTTGCTGTTTGTTTTATCGATGCCCCAACACGGAATAACGCTCCAGAAATGTTTCTCTCCTCCTTGTACTTCTTTCACGATAACCTTCACTCGGACATCGTCCAGCACAGCGATGAATTCATAAAAGGTTACTTCTTTCATAACCCGTTCCCAACGGCTGTTTGTATTCTGCATTTCAAAGCGCCTCGTGTGCCAGATACCTTGAACGGTATGGGAGCGTTGCAGAACTTCGGGAGCGGATGTTACGAGTTTCAATCGCGCGTACTGTTCGGAACGCGGACGGGCGACTTGGTCTGATTTGAATTTCAAGTGCCGCAATCCCTTCGCATTGAATGCAATCCTTGCACCAAAGTACGGACAGCGCACCTCGCCGATGGAAGCGTAAAACGCCTCGGCTTTTTTGCTGACCTCCGTAAAATCATGCTCATCCTTAAAATTGAATCGTCCCATTGTTATTTGTTCACACCTAACAGTCAAACCGCACTTCGTGCGTCCCGTAGATTTTGCTCGTGTACCTGAATAATCAATTTTTGCACCGCGGATATATAAGGCCTTCTCGTCCCAAGAGTGGCCAAGGTTGCATCCACCATCTCAATTACACTGGCGATTTCACCTGGGGAAGCACCTTTTTGATTTATCCCGACCAATACTCGTCTCATCGCAAACAGATTGTGCTTGATTGTTTGTTCCTTTGCGTGACTGCCATACCACTGAAAGAAGTTTAGAAGTGTCAAAACGGTAACAAAAATCGGAGAAGATAAGACGGAAAGAAACTTTTCTAAGATCATTATATTTTGCAAACCAACCTCCCTCATGATAAGATATTCTTAACCCGAAAGGGGTCGGTCCTTAATTAAGGACTGATAAAGCAAGCGAAAATGTCCGCCTCGCGCGGATATTTTCGTTAAAGGGAAACATTGTGGAGCTCTTGTAGATGTTTTTCAAGTATTGATATCTTCTCATCTTCACTTAGTTTCATCCTTCTAGTAGGAAGATTCAATTCCCTCATCCACCGCAAAACCGTATTGGCACTTACCTCGTAAGTTCTAGCCACTTTCGTTACATTCCCCTCTTTACGATATAGCACCATTAGAGAGTTTCTGTCTGGCCGTTCCACAACCTTCCGCTGACGACGAGGGAGTTGAACTCCCCAGTTTTTGAACAGGAGAAGTAATTGCTTGTCGGTAATGAAAAGTGCCTTGGCAATCTCTTTTAATGGCTTCTTTTCTTGGATTGCCGCCCTTATTACTTTCTTCTTTAGTTCCTCGTTCATGTTCTCTGATTTTTATATCTGATGATTAAGAGATACGACCGCTTCTCTTACCTTACGCAATCCTACCACTCATCTCTCTAAAGAGCAGCTGATTCACTGTGGATAACAAAAAAGGTACGCCCTCTTATCTTGCGTACCTCTCTGACCTCTCTGATACTCTCATATCTTATACACCCCGAACGGAAGCTGTGCGAAGTCAATGCGAAATTCGTCCAGCGCGTCTTGGTCAAGATATTTTGCCGGAGCGAAGACAAGGCGGCGTTTCTTGCTTTTACCCTTTGCAATAACTTTCGCCTTCTCCAAATCAAGCGCGGTGGTTTTGAGATACTCCAAATTGGGTTTATACAAAAGATATACTTCATGTTCGTCCGTCTCACCGATAAAACCGCTTGCCTCTCTTATCTTCTTCTCGTCAATATTCTTGCCAGTTGCCGTGTAGAACACATACCGCGCCATATCCGTAAACGACGGCAGGCGTTTGCCGGAGAGAATGTCGCCCGTATCAATCGCTCCGCCAAGCTCTATGTATGAAAACGACCCGCCTAGTCCCCCCTTTATCACCCTCCGCACCCGCTCCGCCGTTATCTTGTCGGCGTAGTCCTCCATCTCCACCAAGATAAACTTGCGATTGCCGCCGTCTTCTTTGTTCAAATCCAAAACCGCGTGCGCCGTCGTGCCAGAACCGGCAAAAGAGTCGAGGATGATGGAGTTTTTGTCTGTGGAGATTTTTATTATTTTCTCTACTAATCCGACTGGCTTGGGAGTCTCAAAGACTTTTTCACCATTAAAGATTGACATAAGCTCCTGGGTGCCTCCAGTTGCAGTATCTACATCGTCCCAAATTGTAGAAACATTTACACCTTTTTCCTGTGCTTCTGATTTAAATCTTTTGTATTGAGGCTTCGACTGCCCAGTTCTGCCAAAAATTATTCTTTTGTCCTTGAGAGCCTCCTCAAACTTTTCTTTTGTAAACCGCCAGTGTCTCCCTGTAGGCGGCATAAACGCTCCTTTCGTATTTGGATTCAAAATTGGATACATTAGATTTTCTCGGACGCCAGGTGCATCCATTGGATCTGCTACCCAATCGCCCCGAAAATCGTT
>ERZ1292633.5048-Hain-H41-02um-R1-5048-length-12045-cov-5_pt1 | contig 12045 bp, 5 predicted proteins | sample MGYA00564406_ERZ1292633 | MGnify/ENA primary metagenome ERZ1292633 (study PRJEB36523, sample SAMEA6512639) | groundwater metagenome | collected 2019-01-08 | study: AquaDiva: Metagenomics assemblies of 32 groundwater samples
CTCGGGGACCGTCGCTTTGACCAGTTGCGAGTAGAACCAATGTGAGAGAGCGACAGTTGAAGACGACAATTCTCTTCTCGATCGGAGCGCTCGCGACCCTTGCGCTCGCTGCCGCGGCGGCAACCCTGCAGGGACAGAGCATCGCCTTCGTCGACCGCTCGGCCGAGTGGGGAGTGGGCGCCTATCTTCCTGAAGACGGTCACGGTTCCGGTCTCGCGGCGGCCGACTACGACGACGACGGCGACGTCGATCTCTTCGTTCCGCAGGCGGCCGGGACACCCGATCGCCTGTACCGCAACACCGGCGCCGGAGCGTTCGAGGAGATCGCGGCCACCGTGGGGCTCGCGAGCAGCGCGTCGAGCCGCGTCGCGCTCTGGTTCGACGCCGACGCCGATGGCCGGCTCGATCTGATCGTCGCCAACGACGATCTGGAGGCGGCCTCGTCGTTCCATTTCTATCGCCAGCAGCTCGACGGGACCTTTACCGATGCCACGACGGCCGCGGGCCTTGCCCTGGCGCCGATCATCATCAACCCGAACCACCATTGGGCAGGGATCTGCGCCGGGGACTTAGACGGCGACGGCGATCTCGACCTCTTCACCGGACAGTGGCGCGGTCCGGGGCGGCTCCTGCGCAACGACGGCGACGGCACCTTCACCGACGACAGCGCGGCGGCAGGCGTCGACGTCGACCTGCATCATCACCAGTGTGCGATCGAAGACTTCGACGCCGACGGTCGGATGGATATCCATGTCGCGATCGACTTCGACGCCAACCGGCTCTGGCGTAACCAGGGCGACGGCACTTTCGTCGATGTCGCTCCCGCCTGGGGCCTGGCGAACGCCTGGAACGACATGGGCGTCGCGCCCGGCGACTTCGACGGCGACGGCGACTTCGACTACTACGTGACCAACATCTGGCTGCCCGATCAGGTACCGCCGCGGCACAACATCCTGCTGCGCGCCGACGGAACTCCCGGTTCGCCCGCGTTCACCGAGGTTTCGGCGGCGATGGGAGTGGACCAGGGCTACTTCGGCTGGGGCGCGACGTTTCTGGACGGCGACCTCGACGGCGACCTCGATCTCGCGGCGACCAACGGCTGGCGCAGCGGCGGCTTCGAGACCGACCCGTCGCGCTACTTCGAGAGCCCTGGCGGCGCCTTACCGTTCGTCGACGCCTCATCCGCGGTCGGCTTCGACGACACGCGCTGGGGCAGCTCGCTGCTCGCCGCCGATCTCGACCGCGACGGCGACCTCGACCTGATCCAAGGGTGCATGGACGGCGATCTGAGGATTCTCGAGAACGAGCCCGCGGACGGCGGCGAGCCCGCCCACTGGCTCGTCGTTCGCCCTCGCGCGAGCGGTGCGAATCGGCACGCGACCGGCGCTCGCGTTCGCGTCTTGGCAGGCGGGACGTGGATGCTGCGTCGCCTCGCCGCGGGCACGAGCTACATGGGCCAGGAGCCGTTCGAGGCCCACTTCGGGCTGGGAGCGTCGAGCGCGGCCACGACGGTCGAGATTCGCTGGCCGGATGGGATCGTCACCGCCTTCGGTCCGGTGGCCGCCGACCAGGTCTGGACGGTCGACCTGGTGTTCGCCGACGGCTTCGAAACCGGCACGACGCGCTGGAGCGGTCCGCTGTGAACCGGGCCACCTGTCTCGCGGTTATCGCCTTCGCCGCCGGAGCGCCGCTGGGCGCCGGCTCGCCGGCGCCGTTCACCGAGGAAGCCGTGGCGCGAGGCCTCGTCTACACCATGCAGAACTCTCCGCAGAGCGACGGTTACCTCGGCTTCGGCTGCGGCTTCGCCGATCTCGACGCCGACGGCGACGCCGACGTGGTCGTCCTCGGCGCCAGCGACGGTCGGGTCGGCATCTTCGAGAACAACGGCGCCGGTCAGTTCACCAGCCGCTCGCTCACGAGCGGCATCGCACCCCTCTCCGAGGCGTCCGGCTGGGCCGCCGCCGACGTCGACGGCGATGGCCGGCTCGATCTCTACCTTACTCAGGTCGGTCAACCGAACTCGCTCAGGCGAAACCTCGGTCAGTTCCAGTTCGCCGACGTCACGGCAACCGCCGGCGTCGGCGACGCCGGCGCCGGCAAGGGTGTCGCCTTCGGCGACTACGACGGCGACGGCCGGATCGATCTCTACGTCTGCAACTACAACGGCGCCGCGCCGGGGACCGAGGACATGGACAATCGCCTCTACCGCAACCTCGGTTCCTTCCAGTTCCAGGACGTCAGCGTCGCGCAGACCGTCGACGACCCCGGCTACAGCTTCGAGGCCGTCTGGACCGACTTCGATCGCGACGGCGACGCTGATCTCTACCTTTCGAACGATCGCGGCTTCGCGCCACCGCTCTTCCGCAGCAACCAGCTCTGGCGCAACGACGGCGGGCAGCTGGTGAACATCTCGGTGGGTTCGGGCGCCGACGTCGCGATCTACTCGATGGGGATCGCCGCGGGCGACTTCGACGGCAACCGGTGGCCCGATCTCTACGTGACGAACATCCACAGTCCTGGCGGCTACAACGGCTTCAATAACCTTCTGTTGAATCAGGGCGACGGGACCTTCGTCGAATCGTCGACGCTCGCCGGGGTCGGCAGCCCGCTCGCGAGCACCTCGTGGGGCGCGATCATGTTCGACTGGGACAACGACGGCCATCAAGACCTCTATGTCAGCAACCAGCTCGACGCCAACCAGCTCTACGATTGCGACGGCGCCTTCCCGTGCGCCGAGATCGCCGCGAGCGTCGCCGTCACGGGCGGTACCCGATATTCTTTCTCCGCGGCCGTCGCCGACGTCGATGGCGATGGCGATCTCGACCTGCTCGAGAACGATCTCTCGGGCAACGTCGCGCTGCTCATCAACCACGAGGGCTCGACTCGAAGTTGGGTGGAGTACCGGGTGATCGGCCGCGGCGGCGACCCCTGGGCGATCGGCGCCAGCGTCGACAGCCGGGTCGGTGCAACCTGGCGATTGCGCGAGGTGCTGGCGGGCGGCAACGGCTACCTCGGGCAGAACGACCTGGCGCTGCACGTCGGACTGGGTACGGCGACCGGGGTTGATGAGGTCGTGGTCTCCTGGCCCGGAGGAACGACCACCAGGACGTTGACCGGCCTCGCGGCGAACCAGCGCTGGACCCTCTATCCTCCCGAGCGCCTCGGCGACATCGACGGCGACGGAGCCTGCCGCCGGCGCGACTTCGCGACGCTCGCCGTCTGTCACCTCGAGCCGTTCGAGCCCGGATGCGAGGGCGTCGACTTCGATGGCGACAGCGACGTCGACGGCGGCGACAGCGCCGCCTTCTTCGCGACCTACGACGATCCGCAGTTCGACCTGGACGACAACGCCGTCCACGACCTCGAGCAGATCCTCGCGAACCCCCTCCTCGACCTCGACCTCGACGGCCTGCTCGACGCCTACGCTCCCTTCTCCGACGATTTCGAGACCGGAAACCTCGCGCGCTGGGACTTCACGCAGCCGATCTGAACGGCGCGCAGGCTCCCGCGGACGCGTGCATCGAGGAACGCTTCGCGGCAAACGCCGGTGAATGATCCCGGCTACCGCCGCTCGTCCGGAAGCGCAGGCATCGGCGGCAACGGAGCGCACGGCGTTCCGACCCTGCACAGGCTCCAGCTCACCGCGAGGTGGCGAGGGACACAGTCTCCGGGTTCCTGGCCGCGGCTGTAGGTGCCGGTCATCTGATTGCCGCCGCCGGCGAGAAAACGAACCTCGGGGTCGCCACAAGCTTGGCGCGGAGGATCTGGCGCTCCTCCGATCGTCGCCGGTCCAACCCAGCCGCTGAGCTCCGAATGGGGCCCGCGGCAGGCGGCGCCGCTGCAAACGCAGGACACCGCGAGATCCAGATCGGAGCCCGGGTGGCAGCGGAAGGTATAGAACCCGCCTCCCGTCGGCACGTCGAATCCGAGAACGGGAGTCAGGTCGAAGTCGGCGCTCTTACGGCGGAGGAAGCCGTCGGTGCCGCTGCCTGCTTGGATCGTCTTGGCTCCCGACGCGGTGCAGATCTGACGGTAGCCGACCTCGTTCCAGGTCTCCTGGCGCCAGCTCTCCTCGACGGTCGTGCCGGCGCATTCCAGGTCCACCAGCGATCCCATGCGTGCGCCCGCCTCTCGTCCGCCGTGCTCCGGTCCAGGATCGAAGAGTGGAATGAAATTGACCTCGCGCAGGCGAACCTGCTCCACGATGTGCCAATCGATACTGTTCCCCTCCTGGCGCGTCCGCATGCGCGTCTCCACCGTTCCCGTCCAGACGCCGCACGTCCCGTCCTCCGCCGTCGGGTCATCGCTCTTGTCGAAGTTGCTGGTCTCGCCCGGATCGGTCTTACCGTTGCCGTTCAGATCCTCCTCGCCGTCCTCGCAGCCGCCGTTGTCGGAGTCCGGATCGCGCTCCATCATCTTGCCGTCGCCGTCGAAGTCGCGGCCGGTGTCGGAAGGGCGCGGGAAAAACTGACCCGCCAAGATGTTCCGTGTCTTGATCGACCAGCCCTGCGGGGGCTCGAAAACCGAGGCTCGGATCTCCTCCTTGTCGCGAACTCCGTCGTCGTCGGAGTCGTCGTCAAGCACTCCGGTCTTGAAGCGAACCTCCTCGTCGAAATCCCTGACGCCATCGTTGTCGCTGTCGGGCTCGATCGAAGGCTCGTCGGAGGCTGGCTGAGCCTCATCGAGCTTCGGCAGGAAGAATGTCTCCGCCAGCGTCGTTCCGGCAGGTTCGTCGCCGCCCCCGGTGAGCTCGCGGAACTCCCCGGGCCGGAACCAGTAGGAGCCCATCGCCGGATCCAGAACGCGGAGCTCCAGCCAGCCCTCGACGCGCCGGTAGCCCGCGAAAACCCACGCGTGGCATTCGCTCGTGCCGACAATGGGGCGCCCTTCCTTGAGCTCGTTCTCGACGGTTTCCCAGATGAACATCCCCGTCGTACTGACGTTTCTCACGTATTCCTCCCAGGCCGCAACGGGAACCAGGAAGCGCCTGCTAGCCGGGGCGCCAAGCGCAAATTCCAACGCCTTGGCGATCATCGGGGCGTTGAATCCGGCGTCCACATAGATGTCCACTTCCGGCCCCTCATGAAGAGTCCGATCGTGGTAGACCTCATAGGTGATGCGATCCTGGCTCAGCTTCCCGGGGACGTTCAGCTTCGCGCGGTAGTAGGCATTGACCATGGCGATCGAAGCCCTTGCGCAATAGGGAGGCTGTGTCTGCCAGGGGCGGTCCCAGGGCTTGGGGTCGGGATCTTCCGCGTCCGCTTCGAGAGCCAGGAGCCAGGTGTCCTTGTTCTGTCCGATGTAAGGCACGGGAAGAAGGATCTCTTCGGTGGCTGAGGGCGTTGAGGGGGCGGGCGTTTCGGGCGCTCCGGACTTGCCTCGGTCGGCTTCCGCCGGGCGCGCGGAGGCAGACTCTTCTACGCGGACTTCGAAGCTCTGCGACTCCGAGAAGGGTGCTTCCGCTCCCGCGCCGAGAGCCTGAACGCGCCAGAAGTATCGGCCCGCGGAGAGCGGATCGGTGATCACCTTCATCGTTTCGTTGGCTCGACCCGCCGAGTTGTCGATCGTGCGGTCTAACACCATCGCGGAGAAGTCCGGCGTCGCCGAGACCTGAACGCGGTAGCGCTCCGCTCCACCGACCGCGTACCAGGTCAGCGGGACCTCGCGCCGCTCGAAGATCGCGCCCGCCAGGGCCATGAAGCTGTCGACCGCCGGCAGTGGGTTGATCTCTCCCGGAGTCACCTGCGATCGCGAGTAGCGCACCCACGGCGAGGAGCCGACTCCAGGGCTCAAGGGAGGTCGGCCTAAGCTGGTTCCAGGGACCAGGTCGGAGATCCGACCGCCGCGGGTTCGAAGCGCGAATCCGAAGGGCGTCTCCCCCCAGTCCAGGAGATCCCATCGCGCTCCCGTCGCCTGCAGCTCAACCGAGCCCACCTTGTTCAGAATCCCTGTCGGGCAATGCGCCCCGCCACCGCCGGCCGCTCCGTCAAACAAGACTACGTAGAGACTCGACGCCGGCACCGTGACGCCCTTGGGAAGCCGGCAGACGGCGCCGCGCTCGTTGCGGAGGGACACACCAGAGAGCGATACCGGTTCCGAACCGCCGTTGCTGAGCTCGACGAAGGCGCTTCGCCCTTTCTGGGGAAGCACGCTCACTTCGTTCAGATAGAGCTTCGCCGGTTTTTCTGCGGGAGCCACGGCCGTCGCTTTCGCGGAGAGGACAGTGGACGCTGCCACTGACGCCGGCGGCTCCTGCGTGTTGGAGTCCGCGGCAGTTGCGGGCGTCATCTGACTTTGCGGGGACGTCGTTGCTGGATTCTCGGCAGGTGACGCCTGCTGGAGTCGCGGCAGGCCTTCCGCGGAACCGAAGTAGATCCAGGTCACGTCGGGTCGATCGAACGAGTCGTCCTCCGTCGCGACGGATCCCAGGCTCAGGCCGAGAACTTCGCCGACCGCCGTCCGGCCATCGCGGAGCCAGACCTGGTCGCGAAGGGGATCCTGGGGAGTGGGCGGCGCGCCGGCTTCACCGAAACTGATCCAGCCGATCTCGGCGCGCGGTACCGCCTGCCCCGCCCACTGACAGCGCTCGTCGGTGCAGGACTTGAGGACTCCCGTCTCCCTGACGCCGTCGCGTCGGATGACCACGTCCGCGGTCGCTGTCGCCGCCGTCGTCAGAGCGAGCAGAAACGCAACCGTGAGGTTTCGGCGACGGCCGAACATCGGCAGCCGTTCAGTTGCCCTTATCGCCGCGGCCGAGCTTGCGCGCGTGGATGAGATGGTAGGTCGCGACATCGACGGCGCGCCTCCGCTCCTCGCCGCTCTCGCCACCCTCGCCGAGAACAAGATGCCAATGCGAGAGCGGCGAGAGCGTCGGGTCGAGCTGGCGCCCCAGGCGCTCGAACTCGCCGCTCATCTCGTACCGCGTCGCGCTCTCTTCGCGATTCCAGACAGTGATCGAAAGCGCCTCGTTCCGGTCCCGTATGCCTTCGGCGAGCAGCGCGCCCAGACAGCCGGCCGTCGCCTGCATCGCCGGGATGACGATCGAGTGGAAACTCTCGACGAACTTCTCGCGATGCTCCGGCGCCAGGTGCACTTCGACCACCCGAACGTAAACCGAGCGCGAGAGCTTGCCGAGCTGCTCGCCGGCGTCCTCGTCGGCGAGCTCGTAGCCTTCCGGTGGGATTTCGCGCTGGCCGGTCATGGATTCTCCGGGCACCTGCGTTTCCAGCGGATCGTCCGACAGGCGTGCCCGCCAGACGGTCCGCGACGACAGAAAGTGGGTCGTTTCGCTCAGCAGCTGATGGTACAGGCCGCTCTCCTCGTAGGCCTTCGCATCCTCGGCGCTGCGCCACAGGGTGAGCGATCGATGATCGTCGCTCCGCCACGGCGTGAGCAGTCCGGCAAAGCGACAGCCGGGAACCTCGGCGAGGGCCGGAAGCACCCGCCCGCGATAAAACGTCTGGAAATCCGATTCGGCGCCTTCGCGCACCACGAGTCGAATGAAGCGCAAGTACATGGAGACCTCCTCTACCGCGGCTTCGTCGCTGCGTCCGTCTCGCCGCCCTTCGAATCGTCCAGCGTCATCAACCAGATGTCCGACTCGTCGGTGGCGTCGATCCAGGTGAGCCAGCGACGGTCTTCGGAGACCCCGATGTACCCGATCTGGTGCCCAGGAGGCGACTCCATCACCGTGCGCAGAAGGCGCCCGGCGCCATCGAGAAGCTCGATCGTCCCGCGATTGAGCCAGTACATGAGTCCCTCGTTGTTGAGCAGCAGCGGAAAGAGGACCCCGGGACTCCGGAGAATCTCCCAGCGGCTCTCCGCCGTGGAATAGATCGCAACCCCCGAATTCGCTCCCTCTTTGAGGAGCATCCCTGCCAACTTCCGCCCGTCTGGCGAGAACGAATCCGGGTTGAAGACGGCGTCGCCCTCGGTCGGAGCGAGGACTGCCTTCGGCTCCGTCGGGAGCTCACCCGAGATGTCGAGGAGATAGCCCGGGCTGCCGAAGACGGCGAGCGACCGTCCGTCCGGGGAGAAGAGCGGTTCGCCCAGTTGAGCCACCCCCTGCACCACTTCGCGCAGGCCGCCACCATCCGGGCGAATCATGGCGAGGCCTCCGGGATAGCGGCTGGTCTGGAAAGCGATCCAGCGGCCGTCCGGCGACCAGCTGCCCTGGCGATCCCGAAACGGACCCTCGGTGAGCTGGCGAAACGAGCTGCCATCCGCCTTGAGAAGAAAGAGATGCTGCGGAATGTCGGTCGATGAGATCAGCAGCGAATCGCCGTCCGGCGATAGCCCGGCGTCGAACGCTTCGATCGATCCCTGGTAGAGCAGCTCAGGCGAGCCCGCCAGATTTCCGCTGCGTGAGTCGATCGCCGCCCGAAAGATGGTGGTCCGCGCGTTGCGATCGACGAACGCGAGCCTTCGCCCGCCCCGCGCGCTCGACAGCCAGCCCGCCGAGCCACTCGGTGCGGTCAGCGGCTCGGGCTCGCCCTGGGGACGACCGCTCTTCTCGTCGATCGCCAACCGCCAGAAGTTCAACGTGCCGCCGCGGGAGCTCACGAAGCAAATGGAGCGTCCGTCGGCCGACCAGACCGGATTCCAGTCGAGATGCGGATCGTCGGTCAGCCGCACGGCCCTCTCGACGGTCGCCTCCGAGCCATCGGCGGCGGCGGTCCAGAGATCGCGTGAGAACGAGTCGGCCGGGAGTCCCCAGTAAGCGATCCGCTGACCGCCGGGCGACCAGCTTGGATTCAGCGCATCGCCGCGACTGATGAGGCGCTTGGCGCCCGAATCGACCGCGATCGCCCAGAGCTCACTCTCGTTGGGGCGGTTCCAGGGAACGTTAGCCCTCGAGGTCGCGACCGCGATCTCCCGCCCGTCGGGAGACCAGGTCGGAGTGAAGCCGAAATCGGCGACCCTGCGCACGTTCTCGCCGGTTGCTCCCATCACGAACAGGCCTCCGCCCTGGCAGCCCGAGCGATATGCGATGAGCTTGCCGTCCGGTGAGAAAGCGGCTTCTCCATCGTCTTCCTTGCAGTCGGCCGTCAGAAGAATCGAAGTCTGGCCGTCCACCCGCTGCAGGAAGAGATCGCTCTGACCTTCGATGTCGCGCTCGTAGATCAGAGTCTCGCCGTCAGGGGAGAGCGCCGGAGCGTACTCCGCACCTGGCTGCTTGGTGAGCTGACGAAACTCCGGACGCAACGGCTTCGAGCTCGACGACGCCGGAACGGAGCGTCTGCCGACGAGCCATCCCACTCCAAGACCGACGAGCACCGCGGCGGCGAGAGGCAGCCAACGTCGAAGGCGCGCGCCTTGCGCGGGCGCGGCGGACCGCGCGGCAACCGAGCTCGAGGAGGCGCCGGAGACATCGCGCAGAGCGAAGGCAAGATCCCGTGCCGACTGGAAACGCTCTTCGGGATTCTTCTCGAGGCAGTGGCGCAAGACCCGGTCGAGCGCCGGCGGGATCTTCGCGGCGAGTCCGTCGAGCTCGGGCGGCTCCTCTTTCAAGATCGCCGACATCGTCTCGATCGACGAGCCCTTGGCGAAGGCGCGCTGCCCGGTGAGCATCTCGTAGATCGTGACGCCCAACGCGAAAAGGTCGGCGCGCGCGTCGGCCGGAAGCCCCTTGACCTGCTCCGGCGCCATGTAGCCCACGGTGCCCAGGACCGCACCCGGCTCGGTGCCCGGATTCTGCGTCGGCGCCGCCATGAGCTGGCTGTGGCTGCCCGTCGCCTCCCCCAGCTTGGCGAGCCCGAAGTCGAGGATCTTGGCGCGGCCGTCGCGGGTGATGAACAAGTTGTCGGGCTTGAGATCGCGATGCACGATGCCGCGCTCGTGCGCGGCCGCGAGCCCCTGCGCGACTTGCGCCGCGATCTCGAGCGTCTTGCGAACCGTGAGCGCGCCTTCGAGGAGGCGCTCGCGCAGTGTCTCGCCTTCGAGGAGCTCCATCACCGCGTAGGAGCGTCCCGCCTCCTCGCCGAAATCGAAAATGGCGAGGATGTTCGGATGCGACAGGGCGGCGACCGCGCGCGCTTCGCGTGAGAACCGTGCGAGAGCTTCCGGGCTCTGGGCGAGGCTCCCCGGCAACACCTTGAGCGCCACCTCGCGCTCGAGCTTGGTGTCACGTGCCCGATAAACCTCTCCCATGCCGCCCGCGCCGAGCGGCGCGACAATCTCGTACGGCCCGACACGGCTACCGGAGGTGAGCACCGCGGCGAGTCTAGCCCCTACGGGCATCGAGCAGCTCGCGGAGAGTACGGGCGAGCACCGCCGCCGCGACCGGCTTGGCGAGCAGTCGCATTCCCGGCTCATGCGCCGTGTCGGGCAAGGTATCGGCGTAGCCGGAGAGAAAGACGACCGGCAAGTCCGGTCGCTCGGCGCGCAGCCGACCGGCGGTTTCGACACCGCCCAGATGAGGCATGACGACATCGGTGAGCAGGAGATCGAATCGCTCGGCCACCGCCGCGACCGCGAGCGCCTCTCGGCCGTCGCGCGCTTCGAGGACGCTGTATCCCTGCTCCCGCAACAGCTGGCTCAGCAACGTTCGGACGGCGTCGTCGTCCTCCACCAGGAGAACGGTCTCGCCGCCGCGCACGACGGTCTTCGAGCTCTCCAGCGCCGGCGCCGGCAACTCGCCCTCGGCGCGCGGCAGATAGATCCGGAATGTCGATCCTTCGCCCGGCGTGCTCTCGACCCGAATCACCCCGCCGTTCTGTCGCACGATGCCGTAGACGCTCGACAGCCCGAGCCCCGTTCCCTTCCCCTTCTCTTTCGTGGTGAAGAACGGCTCGAATATCCGCTCGACCGTCGCGCGATCCATGCCCACGCCCTGATCGCTCACTTCGAGGAGCACGAAGGCGCCGACCTCGGCGCCGAGCTGTCGCCGCGCCACGGTGTCTTCGAGCTCGCGGTTGCCGGCCGCCAAGGTGAGCGCGCCGCCTTCCGGCATGGCGTCGCGCGCGTTGGCGACCAGATTGAGGACCGCCTGCTCGATCTGGCCCGGGTCGGCGCGCACATTCCACAGCCCCGGCTCGATCCGGATCCGAAGGTCGATCCCCTCACCGGTCAGGCGCTCGAGCCAGCTGCGCAGGCCGGACAGGAGCTCCCCGAAGTTCAGGATGCGCGGTGTCACCGGCTGCCTGTGGCCAACCGCCAACAACTGCGACGTGAGCTCGCTTGCCCGGCGGCTCGCCCTGGTGATCGCCGCGAGCTGCGACTGATGCGGGCTCTCCGACGGCAAGCGGCTGCTCAGGAGCTCGGCGTAGCCCGAGATCACGGTGAGCAGATTGTTGAAATCGTGCGCCACGCCGCCGGCCATGCGGCCGAGCGCCTCCATCTTCTGCGCATACAGGAGCTGCTCCCGTGAGGCGAGCAGATCCTGCTCGGCCTGGCGGCGCTCCGACACGTCGCGAAAGCTCCAGACTCGCAAGGCGGAACCGCCGCTGGCCGCGCCGCGCGAGTAGCGCTCGAACACCCGCCCGTCCTTGAACTCGAGCACGTCGAAGCTGGTCGCGTCGGGGTCGCGATAGAGCTCGCGCACTTTGGCGAGAAAACTCTCGGGCGACGACAGCTGGTCCAGCACGTAAGCAAGCAGAGCGCCGTCGTCGCGGGCGGCGAGGAGCTCGGGCGAGATGCGCCACATCTCGGAGAACTGGCGATTCGCGGTGACGACCTTGCCTTCGGCGTCGACCACGAGGATGCCGTCCGCCGTCGACTCCAGGGTCGCGCGCAGCAGCTCGAAAGAGCTCTCGCGCTCGCCTTCGGCGAGCCGTCGCTCGTAAGCGGCGGAGATGTGCTGCGCCACGAACGTCAGTACCTCGAGGTCGCGCTCTCCAAAGCGGATATCGTCGCGATAGCTCTGCACGGCGACGACGCCGAAGCTCATGCCGCCGGAGGTGAGCGGCACGCCGAGCCAGTCGACCGCCGGCGAGCCGACCTCGACGACCTCCCCGGCCGCCACCACCACCTGATCGACCTCGCGCGGCGCGCGCAGCGGCTGCCCCGTGCGCAGGACGTACTCGGTAAGCCCTCGCCCGAGCGGAC
>ERZ1292633.5049-Hain-H41-02um-R1-5049-length-12045-cov-5_pt1 | contig 12045 bp, 8 predicted proteins | sample MGYA00564406_ERZ1292633 | MGnify/ENA primary metagenome ERZ1292633 (study PRJEB36523, sample SAMEA6512639) | groundwater metagenome | collected 2019-01-08 | study: AquaDiva: Metagenomics assemblies of 32 groundwater samples
CTAACCAGTTCAAGTTTTGAAATGGCCTCTAAAGGACAAGTAGGTCTTATTATAGATTTAAAAAAAGTGCCACTTCGGGATGAAACCATGACGGCTGAAGATATTTTATTATCTGAAAGCCAAGAAAGAATGTTGCTCATCTGTAAACCAGAAAATTACGAAAAATTGCACAGTGAATTTAAAAAGTGGAGTCTTGATGCTGTTATTTTAGGTGAAGTTCAGAAATCACGTAAAATTAAACTCATGTGGGGTGTTGAAATTTTAACGGATATTGATCCGGATTTGATTGTTGAAAAAGCGCCGCAATATAAGCGCTCTTATGCTCAATGGGCCAGTCCTAACCGCGTCCAGTTGCTTGAAAATAAAAATGTGCAGGCAAAAAAATTGATTAACTTAAAATTGCAACAATTTAAACTCAACGAACATCACTGGATACATAATCAATTCGATCAAAGAGTGGGGGCTCGCACGGCAATGGCTTGTGAAAGTTCAGTCGCATTTGCAAGGCTTGATCATTCAGGGCGAGCTCTGGGTTTAGCTGTCGGTTGCAGACCTGAAGTGATGTTGATGGATGCAGAAATTGGCGCACTCGATGCGGTTTATTATCCGGCATTTCAACTGGCTATCAAGGGCGCTGAAACTTTAGCTGTCACGGATTGTTTAAATTTCGGTAATCCACAGAAGCCAGAGATTATGTCTGAATTTGTTGCCAGTGTTGAGGCTATTGCTAAGGCCAGTCAGCAGTTAAATGCTCCGGTCATCAGTGGAAATGTGAGCTTTTATAATGAAACTCTGGGAGAAAATATTATTTCAACACCAGCCACAGGAGTTGTGGCTATAAGATCAAGTGTTGAGAATATTATTCCAGATTCATTTGTTAACAATCTTGAAAATATTATCTTGGTACAAATGAATTGGGTCGAAAGCTGGGTTTATTCGGATCAAATGGATAATAAAATTTCTAAATTTACACAGAATCAATCACAGGACGTTGTCGGGTTTATTAAAAGTTGTACTCATTTATCAGAGCACTTAAAACAACAGGGCAAAAAAATTTCGGCGATTAAGGCGGTGGGCCTTGGGGGAGTCGGGATTACGTGTTTAAAAATGGTCAGAAGTAATATTGGCTTTGATTTAAGTTATGACTTATCCGCGGATAAAGAATCTGATTTATTTAAAGATGTTTTTTATGGATTTATCATATCAACAGATGAAGACGCCATGGAAATACAGGGCGAACTTGCGAAGTATTTTTCGGGCTTGAATCTAGATATTAAAAAAATCGGCGAAACTAGAGCTGAAGAAATCAAATTAAGTCAGGGTATAAGTTTAGATTTTAAAAAATTTAAAGAATTTTATTTTCGGGATCTGGAGCAAACAACTGGGGGGATGGAGTTATGAGTTTTAAATCACCATATAAATCTTCTTGGAAAGACGAGTGCGGAGTATTTGGTATCTGGAACCATCCAGACGCGTCCAGGCTGACTTACTTAGGTTTGTATGCCATGCAGCACCGCGGACAAGAAGCCGCCGGCATAGTTTCACTTGATTCAAATGATAAAAATCAAGTACATAAAACTCATAAAGCTTTAGGTCTGGTTGCCGATGTTTTTAATCAAAATAATTTAAACTTGCTTACCGGAAATGCGGCTATCGGACACGTTCGTTATTCAACAACCGGCGATAATTTAATTATGAACGCACAGCCACTTACGGCGAATTTGCATAATGGACCGGTCGCCATTGCGCATAATGGAAATATTGTAAATGCTTCTATTTTACGAGAAGCATTGCAACGAGATGGCGCTATTTTTCAGGCCACCACTGATTCTGAGATTTTACTTCATCTATTAGCTAAAAACCCTTCAAATCACTTGGTTACAGCCTTGATTGAAAGTTTAAAAAACTTATCGGGGGCCTATAGTTTTACAATTTTAGCTCATGATAGGCTGATTGCCGCCCGGGACCCGTTTGGTTTTAGGCCGCTGGTACTTGGTGAGATTAAATCGAAGCTCGGTAACACTTATATTATAGCAAGTGAGACCTGTGCGCTGGATTTAATTGGAGCTCAGCTTGTACGGGAAATTTTGCCGGGAGAAGTTGTTGAAATTTCAAGTGAAGGACTAAAGTCTTATAAATTTGAAAGTGAGAAATCAGCAACTCATAAAACAGCACATTGTGTTTTTGAACATGTCTATTTTGCAAGACCAGATTCAGTGGTTTTCGGTAAATCAGTTTACAGCTCTCGAAAAAAATTCGGTGAACAATTAGCGGTTGAATCTGGCATTGATGCGGATATTGTTATACCTGTTCCGGATAGTGGAGTGCCTTCGGCCATCGGCTATTCACAAAAAAGCGGAATTCCGTTTGAATTCGGAATTATTCGTAATCATTATATTGGCAGAACTTTTATACAACCGACCCAGTCTATCCGTGATATCGGCGTTAAGATTAAACTTAATCCTCAACCTGATATTTTAAAAGGCAAACGAGTTATTGTTATTGATGACTCTCTTGTTAGAGGAACAACGAGTCAGAAGATTATAAATTTGATACGTGGGGCGGGAGCTTTAGAGGTTCATTTAAGAATTGCCTCTCCACCGACTACGGGGCCGTGTTTTTATGGAGTCGATACACCTCAAAAAAGTGAATTGATTGCATCAAATAATAGCCTTGAGAATATCCGAACTTTTATCGGTGCGGACACTCTGGCCTATTTATCTGAAGAGGGTATGTGGCAGGCTATGAATAGTGGTCCTGAAAGCTTTTGTGCAGCTTGTTTTAATGGCCATTATCCTACAAGCTTAAAGGGTGTCGAAAATAAAAAAAATCAAGAAATCAGTATCAAAAGTACCGGTAAGGAAGTCTAGCAATTCACCTTACTTTGAAAGCCTAAAACGTGGTGATATTATTGAAATCATCGCGCCAGGTTCATATACATCAATAGAAATTCTTAATAAGGGAATCGAAGTTTTAAAAAATTGGGGCTATGGTGTTATTTGCGAAGAAAATTTGCTTGATCCACAAGTTTTTCTTTCGAATACCGATGAAAAAAGGTTTAAAAGTTTTAAAAATGCCATGACCAATAAAAAATCAAAAGCGGTTTGGTGCTTGCGTGGAGGATATGGTTCGATTCGCCTGCTACCATTAATTGAAAAAATGAAAATTCCTAATAATAAAAAAATACTAATTGGTCTTAGCGATATCAGTTCGCTCCATGTTGTGCTTAATCAAAAATGGAAAGTACCAAGTTTGCATGCGTCCTTGTTAGATCGGTTGGCACTTGAAAAATTGAGCGCAGAAAATATCCACGAGTTACGACAAGTACTTGAAAATCCAGATTATGTGACTGTATTTGACAACTTAGTCCCGTTGAATAAGCCGGCACTGGTTCTAAAAAAAATTAAAGCTCAGGTTGTCGGTGGTAATTTAATGGTCGTAACTTCTACTTTAGGAACTCCATCTCAAATTAAAACTAAAAATAAAATTTTATTTTTAGAAGAACTTTGCGAGAGATCTTATCGTGTTGATCGATGTTTGCATCAAATGAAGCAAGCGGGGATTTTTGATGAGGTCTGCGCTGTGGTATTCGGAGATTTTATAGACTGTGATGAACCGAACAAAGAAAACCATATTCAGGTTACTTTAAAGGAGTTTTTTGGAAAATTGAAGGTACCGGCATTTACAGGTATTGAAGCTGGTCACGGGGATAGACAGAGACCCTTGTTTTTTAATACTGAAACACACTTGACTGGTGGCAATAAACCTCAAATGTTGGTACACTCTGCATTTAAAAAAAAGGTTTTATCTCGATGAAATATAGCAGTCAGGAAAACAAATTAATTGAAAAAATAAAACTAGCCATTCCTGATGTAACACCTGGAGTTTCAGCAAGGGCCTATCATCTTGGGCGCATGGTTTGTGATATCAATGTTGGACATACGTATCCCTATTATGATTTGTCTTCTCTTACAAAAATAATTTTTACACAACAGGCAATTATGGAAGCCTTTGATGGCGGAATGTGGACTTTAAATACAAAAATTACCGATGTCTTGCCTGACTTTAAACATGATATTTATATAAAAGACTTATTAACTCATACATCGGGGCTTGAATGGTGGCTGCCGCTGTATAAGGATATTCAACTTGAATTACCATGGGAAGAGAAGCGAAGTTGGATTTATAATCAGATTAATAATTCGGTTGTTAAAAAAACTGAAAGATCAATTTACTCCGACCTTGGCATTATAATTCTCGGATTTATTCTGGAAAAACTTTACAAAAAAAATATATTGCAAATCTGGCTTGATTTGAAAGAAAGAAATTATGCCAGTACCACTTTTGATTTTCATATAGAAAATAAGACTGATATTCCAATAGAGCGTTTTGCTCCCACAGAAGACTGCGTTTGGCGAAAAAAAATAATGCGGGGCGAGGTTCATGATGAAAATACCTGGAGCTTTGGCGGGATATCAACGCATTCGGGATTATTTGGCAGCATTGAGGATGTCTCAGCATTCGGTTTAAATGTAAGGTCTCAATTGCAGGGAATTGCACGCTACAGTGTAAGACAAAAAACAGCTCAATTATTTGCCTCGCGTGCGATTCCTACAGAAGTCGGAGATTGGACTCTTGGTTACATGATGCCCTCAGCGGGGAGTTCAAGCTGTGGCCCCCATTTTTCAGTTCGTTCTATTGGTCATACCGGTTTTACCGGAACATCTTGCTGGTACGATCCGCGTAATGATTTGTTAGTTATAATTTTAAGTAATCGTGTTCATTACGGAAGAGAGAACAAGGAATTTATCAAACTTAGACCTCAGATACACAGCTGGATCTGCGAATCGCTTAAAAGGACAATTTAGTATGCCTCAAGCCTCGATTAAAAACTTAAAAGTAAACAGTCATATTCATCTTATGGGAATTTGTGGAACCGCAATGGCCTCATTAGCAGGGCTTCTGATCGACCGAGGCTTTAAAGTAACCGGAAGCGATTTAAATCCTTATCCTCCTATGTCGACACAAATTGAAGGTCTTGGCATAAAAATTCAAAGACCCTACAAAAAAGAAAACTTAAACCCAATTCCTGACTTTGTTGTTGTAGGCAATGTTATTCCAGCGAGCAATGAAGAAGCAGTGGAAATGCTCAGACTTAATTTACCTTATTGTTCTTTGCCGCAAGCTATGGGCGAAGTTATTATTGGCGAACGCGATTCTTATGTAATTGCTGGAACGCATGGTAAGACTACAACAACTTCTTTAATGTCTTGGGTGGCCGAGAATTGCGGTCTGGAACCTGGGTTCTTAATAGGTGGTATTCCCAAAAATTTTTCACAAAGTTTTCGTAACCCTATAGCGAATACTTTCATAATAGAGGGTGACGAATATGACACTGCTTATTTTGATAAGGTTCCAAAATTTATACATTATAAGCCCAAAAATGTTATTTTAACTTCGGTTGAGTTTGACCACGCTGATATATATAAAGATCTGGCGGCAGTTAAGTCTGCCTTTTTGATGTTGATGAAACTAATTCCCAAAGAAGGTTCTTTGGTTTATTGGGGTGATGATGCCACAGTAAGCGAAATTGCAAGCCAAGCTAGTGTCACTAAAAAAGTATCCTATGGTTTTAACGAGGCTAATGATTTTCAAATAAAAATTAAAACAGAAACTGAAGCCGTTACTCATTTTGATATTTTATTTAAAAAAGAATTACTGTCTGAATTCAGAACACCGATGGTTGGCCGGTATAATATATTAAATGCCACAGCGGTTATAGCCCAAGCTTATTTGCAAAATTTGAATTTGGAAAAAGTAAAAAAATCCTTACTGACGTTTCAAGGGGTTAAACGAAGACAAGACATACTTGGAGAGTTTTCGGGCGTATTGATCATTGAAGACTTTGCTCACCATCCAACCGCAGTAAAAGAAACAATTCTCGCAATTCAAAATAAGTATAAAAACAGAAAAGTTTTTTCAGTGTTTGAGCCCAGATCGGCCACTTCCAGACGTAAAGTCTTTCAAAAAGATTATGTTTTGGCCTTTAAAGATGCACATGAAGTTTTAATTGCACAGGCTTTTGATCAGGCTAAAATTTCTGACACTGATAGATTCTCGACCGAGGAATTACTCCAAGATTTAGCAAAACATGGAAAAACCGCAAAAGTATTCAGTTCATCAGACGAAATAGTTGAAGATCTGCTAAAAAATACAAAAAAAACCGATGTGGTTTTGATAATGAGTAATGGTGGTTTTGATGGCATTTACACCAAGCTCATTAATAAATTGAAGAATAGAAGCTAATGATACCTAGTAAAGACCTAAAATTAGGAATGCTGTACGCATTTCTTGCCTATTTAGGTTGGGGATTTTTTCCGATTTACTGGAAGTTTTTAAATCATGTACCCTTATTGCAAATTTTAAGTCATAGAGTTCTTTGGGCTTTTGTTTTCTACACGCTTATTCTGATTTATAAAAATCGAAAATTGATATTTTTTAAACCTGAGAATAAAAAAACTTTTTTTAGTCTAACGCTTGCTTCAATGTTGTTAATGGGAAATTGGCTTGTTTACATATATTCAATTAATTCAAATCAAATAGTTGAAAGCAGCCTGGGTTATTTTATTAATCCTTTAGTTAATATATTAGTCGGAGTTCTTTTTTTAAAAGAAAGACTTTCTAAATACCAAACCACAGCTGTAGTTCTAGCTGCCATCGGTGTTTTAATAATTTCGCTGGATCAGAGGCAGATTCCGTGGATTGCACTGTTCCTGGCAATTTCATTTTCTTGTTATGGACTAATTAAGAAATTAAATCCGCTATCGGGACTAAAATCAAATCAGTTTGAATCATTTATTTTTTTTCCTATAGCTCTAGCTTATCTGCTAAGTCAGCCACATGATTGGGTTACACCACAAAACATAGCACCGTCGGTAGCCTTGCTCGTGGGCTCAGGTGTTATTACAGGTTTACCATTAGTATTTTTTGCAGAGGCAACCCGGCGTCTTCCCTATTATTTAATGGGTTTTTTTCAATTTTTATCACCGACTTTACAATTTTTATCAGGCGTACTTATTTTTTCAGAACCACTATCTAACCTTAAATTAAAAGGCTTTGCTTTTATCTGGCTAGCGGGAATAGTTTTAATTTTAAATATGTGGTTGAAAACTAAACATAGAACTTAATTTCTGGACCTAGATCGAGCTCAGGACGCTAGCGAAATGCCGATAAATAAGCATGAACTACGAGCAGAACTTAAAAAATATTGAAATCCTTAAGGATTTAATTTGGCCATTGGATACAGACTATATATTTTTTAATTTTAAAACCGAATCTGAATTTGAAATAATTTTTTTTGATAAAAAGAATTTAGATAAAATTGAAGTGTTTTTGCCCATAAAATTTAAAGCCAAGTTGCCAATTGCACATATACATGAAAATAAGCAAGGGCAGCAGTTGTTATACTATGCAGTTAATACATTTATTTACGAATACAATTTAACTACAAATAACATAACGATGAGTTATATTAGAGGACAGTTCAGATCATGTCCTGCACAAATGGAATTAGAAATGGCCGCTTTAATTCGTAAGCTTGAAAATATGTGATTTGAAGTACTCAGTTAAATTTTTGTGTTTGTCATCAATTTGCAATAACTGAGCAATAAAATCCTCTAAGTTTGGATACTCGCTAAAACCAGTTTCTGTCCAAACCGTCCCATCACTTTTTTTACATAGAAGTATTTTCTGTGAATCTGAAATTGCGGCATACAGTTTTAGATGACTAGGATTTGTTAAATCAATATAAAAAAAAAGGTCCGTTTTCTGATTTTTAAGTTTGTTTGAGTGATTGAGTTTTTTAACCAGTTTAAAGTATTCTTGCTTAACAAAAGGGGATGATTCCATTTCAGATTACAGCTGCAAGTGGTGGGCTAGTTTTAAAAGTAATATACAACACAACCAGGTTGAGGTAATTCCGCTAATCGGACGTTAGGCTAGTCAAAAATGACTCAGCTTATGTCGATAAGCACGTATGTATAAATACTTAATTTTTTTAGGTTTATTATTTGCAATTACTGAAGTGATTCATGCGCAGACGACGACAGAAGACGTGCTACAAACTGATTATGCCATCACTCCTGAAGAAGTTGAGAATATCGAAAAACGACAAATAGAGTTGATCGCGCAAAATGAAAATTTAAGTAAAAATTCATCGCGTACGATCGCCTCGCTTGATAATGATACTCGTAAGAGCCATAGCACAGAGGTGGAAAATTTAAATCAGTGTTCTATGGAACGGCAGTTTTATGAAAAACAAATCAACAAGTCCACTAAGCTTAAAGACTTACTAGTCACGCGTGAGATGGCAGAGTCAAAATTATCAAAACAATGCATCACGCACATTATGAAAAGGTTTTCTGTATCAAATAGGAGTTATGCCAATTGTTCAAAATCGACGGGAGCAACACAAACTCCCGGTGCCAAGCCTTGTGTAACAGAAAATCTGGTTAATTTAACTTACAATTCTTATATGGATGTAACTGAGTGTTTAAATTTGGATCCCAAACTTCTGATGTCTAAAATTGGCTATGAAAGTGGTTTTTTTATTAATGCTTTAGGTAGCGCTCAAGATGGGGGGCTCGGGCAGCTGACTCGTCCGGCTATAGCTGAGGTTAATAATCATGTTGAACGTTATGTGGCCGAGATCGCAAAGGCCGCAGCATCTAAGCCTTCATGTGCAAGACTTCTTAAATACAAATCTTTTTTTAAAAAAGTCCCGATCGAGGCCGAAGAAAGATGTTCGGTTATAGGCTTACCTGAAAATCCCCTGAAAAATATTTTGTATATGGCTCTTTTAAATAGAATAAATATGGATCAAATATCAGGTATAAAATATGTAGCGGGGCATGATTACTTAAATAAGAATAGAAACATAGCCGCAATTGAAAATAATGAAAACGATGAGATGGGCGGCGCCTTTAAAACTTATGCTATAAAAGAAAAACTTGTTAAGCTTGGAATTAAAAATCCTAATATGCACACCTTTAAAGATATTATAGCTCTGGTCGGTTATAACACGGGCGTGCGTACCGCGATGAATATATTCAGAAACTATTTAGACCAGAGAATTGAAAATAAACTTAAGCTGACACTGGATGATTTTGATTTTAATAATACAAAAATAAAAAAAGATCCTATTACCGGTGAAGTAAAAGATGTGGTTTCGATAGCCAGATCCTATGTTATGTCTAGCTTTATAAATCCAAATAATCCCGAGAGTACCAATTTAGATAAAGCAAAAAGACGAAATATGTTACCTAAGTTATGGTCCGCAGCTTATACCAAAACCTTTCCCGAATATTTAACTTACAAGGCAAACAGTTACGATGGAAAATCCAGTGAGCGCTATAACGTGTACGGATTTCCAGGTTATTTAAATTTGGTCGCCGAGCGAAATAAGATTATTCGCGCAGACTTTGAAAGTGCAAACCTTGATCCGAACTTATGCTCTGATCCTAATTTTTTAAAAATGAAGAATTAAGCTATTTTTAAAGCTCTATACACACAATTGTGCATAATTATTCAGCACAAATGATATATTATTTGATACCTTTACTCTAAAAAAATAGAACATATGCATGGCTAAAAAAACGGGTGAATTGACCCCACTTATGAAGCAGTACTGGGATATAAAATCTCTGCATCAAGATAAAATTCTACTTTTCAGAATGGGCGACTTTTACGAATTATTTTATGATGATGCCACCAAAGCTTCGCCAATTTTAGGAATTACATTAACTTCACGAAATAAAAAATCAGAAGATCAAACTCCGATGTGCGGGTTTCCACATCACTCAGTTGCAGGGCCAATTAATAAATTATTAGCCTCTGGGCACAAAGTTGCAATTTGCGATCAGGTTGAAGATCCCGCGCTGGCAAAAGGAATTGTAAAACGGGCGATTACCAGAATCTTAACTCCGGGAATGGTTTACGATAGTGAAACCTTAGATCAGACCAAAGCCCATTATATTTCGGCCATCGATGAAGACCAAATCAGTTTTATTGATACAACCACTGGGGAATGTTTCTTTTTTAAGTCTAATAACTTAGCGGACAAAATTAAGTTATTAGATGTGCTACCTGTTGCTGAAATTATAGTGGCAGATCAGAATGAATCTTGGTTAACAGAAACCAAACTTAACGAGCGCTATGTTATATCTGAATGTAAAACAGAAAATTTGAGTTCTGCTGAACGTTTGTATGAATATATAAAAACATTGGCCCATAAAGAACTGCTTCAAATACTCAGACCTTTTGAAGAAAAACAGTTTGAGCACAGATTACAATTATCACAAACGACTTTAAGACATCTTGAAATATTCTCAAATTATAGAGGAGAGCTTCAAGGTTCACTTTATAATGCGATCAATCGCACTAAAACCTCATCGGGCGCTAGACTTCTGCGCCAGTGGATGAACTTTCCGCTTAGAAATAAAGTCCAAATATCAGAGCGCTATGATCAGATCGATCAATTCCGTGAACATATGCTGGAGCTTAAAAAAGTTCGCGAAGTTTTAGCCGGCATGGGAGACATTGAAAGACGTCTGGGTAAAATTGCTCAGCCTCAATGTCATGGGCGTGATTTAGTGGCTTTGTCAGACTCAATTGATGCTGGACTTTCGGCACTTAAGTGGTGTGAAAAGTTTTACAAAATAAATACTACGTCTCAGGCAACAGAGATATCATCAGAGATTAAATCTAGAATTAATGAAGATGCACCTGTCAGCGTGAAGCAAGGTCATATTATAAAAAAAGGGTTTTCAGCCGAGCTAGATGAATTAATTGATCTTTCAACTAACGCCAGTGAACTTATTGCTAATCTTGAAAAATCAGAAAAAGAAAAAACTGGAATTTCATCTTTAAAAATTCGCTACAATAATGTTTTTGGTTATTACATCGAAATTACTCATTTGCATAAAGATAAAATTCCCTCGCATTATCAACGTAAACAAACCTTAGCCAATGCCGAAAGATATTGTACCGATGAGCTGATAGAGCTTGAAAAAAAGGTGCTCTCGGCCCAAGTTAAGCGTTACGAGCTAGAATTTATATTATTTGATGAACTAAGAAGAGATATTCTGACTAAGGCTTCAGAGCTTTTGGGTCTAGCTAAAATCTGCAGTGAACTAGATGTGATTTCAGCTTTTGCATGGTTAAGTCTAGAAGAGTCTTACACAAGACCTCAGTTGGTGGAAGATAAAAGATTATATCTTGAAAACTCACGACATCCGGTTGTAGAGCAATTTGCGCGCGGAAAATTTGTTGCGAATACCATCGATTTAAAATCTGAAGATTGTTTATTAATTACCGGGCCCAATATGGCAGGTAAATCTACGCTTATGCGCCAAGCGGCCTTAAGTGTTATCTTAGCTCAGATGGGATCATTTGTTCCTGCTAGCAAAGCTGTTATCTCTGTTTATGATGCGATCTACACTCGCATTGGTGCCAGCGATCAGTTATCGGAAGGGCTTTCTACCTTTATGGTCGAAATGACCGAAACCGCACAGATGTTAAAATCGGCCACCAAAAATAGTTTATTAATTTTAGATGAGGTCGGGCGGGGTACAGCGACTTTTGATGGAATGGCACTGGCTCAGTCTATTTTAGAATACATTTTAAATAATTTAAAGAATCATGTTTTCTTTGCAACTCATTACCATGAGCTGACAGATTTAGAAAAAAACTTTACGCAAATTAAAAATGCACATATGAAGGTTTTAGATAATAAAAATGGCCAGATTGAATTTTTACATGTGCTGATGTCAGGTCCGGCTGGTCATAGCTACGGCGTTAAAGTTGCAGAGCTGGCGGGTATACCTAAAGAAATCACCATTCGTGCTGCAAGTTTACTTAAAAATCTAGAGGGTGCTAAAGTGGACAATAAAGTATTAGTGAAAGCTCAGATGTCGCTTTTTGATAAAGAAGATCATTCTAAAAGTCAGATGTTGATTGATGAACTAAAAAAATTCCCGATCCAGAAGT
>ERZ1292633.5050-Hain-H41-02um-R1-5050-length-12044-cov-12_pt1 | contig 12044 bp, 12 predicted proteins | sample MGYA00564406_ERZ1292633 | MGnify/ENA primary metagenome ERZ1292633 (study PRJEB36523, sample SAMEA6512639) | groundwater metagenome | collected 2019-01-08 | study: AquaDiva: Metagenomics assemblies of 32 groundwater samples
TGGGAACGGAGGAAGTGGTGGAAGTATTTTATAAAGTTTTTAACCCGGGAGAATTGGAAGGAAAAATTGAGGTCAATTAACAATTAACAATTACGAATAAACAATTAAAATGCAAAGAAAAAAATTAAAAACTGAATTAAAATTCGTAATTCGTAATTCGTAATTTCAAATTGTATATGAGTATATTAGACAAATTATTAGGAAAAAATAAAACAGATGAAGCCAAAGGAGCTAATGCTTCAGTTTTGTCTGTCTTACCGGAAGAAATCTACGAATCAGCTAAATTAGAGCTTCAAGATATCGTCGCGCCATCTGCTTTAAAGATTGAATCCAAGTCTATAAACTTAGGTGACAAAATTGCTCGAACTTTTTTTATCATTTCTTATCCTAGATTCTTAAGTGATAATTGGTTTTCTCCAATAATTAATTTGGACAAGGTTTTTGATGTTTCAATTTTTATTCATCCAGTAGATACATCCCTTGCTTTAAGACAATTCCAGAAAAAAGTTGCCGAAGTCCAAAGTCAGATAAATGTGCGTGAAGGAAAGGGAATGGTTCGTGACCCAATGCTCGATACCGCATATCAAGATTTAGAGGGACTTCGTGATAATTTAATTCAAGCGCAACAAAAAATGTTTGATGTTAGCGTCTATATTACAGTTTACGCTGACAGTGAACTAGAACTCTATAAAGTTGAAAACGAAATAAAATCGTTACTTGAATCAAAAATGATATATATCAAACCAGCCCTTTTCCAACAAGAAGAAGGATTTAAAAGTGTCATGCCACTGGGTAATGACCTGTTAAATATTCACCAAAAATTAAACTCCGAACCGCTCTCTAGTATTTTCCCATTCATTTCTTTTGACCTAACTTCTGAAATGGGAATACTCTATGGGGTTAATAGACATAATTCAAGTTTAGTAATTTTTGACAGATTTTCACTAGAAAATTACAACTCTGTGACATTTGCCAAATCTGGTTCAGGAAAAAGTTATGCGACAAAATTAGAAATTTTAAGGTCTTTAATGTTTGATATAGACATTATCGTAATAGACCCGGAGCGAGAATACGAATATTTATCTGAAGCTGTCGGGGGACGATATTTCAATGTTTCTCTTTCTTCAGACCACCACATTAATCCTTTTGATTTGCCAATCCCGCGCGAAGATGAATCAGCTGAAGATGTCCTTCGGTCAAACATCATTAATTTAGTCGGACTTTTTAGATTGATGTTAGGTGGTCTTACCCCAGAAGAAGATTCTATGGTTGATCGCGCTATTTCAGAAACCTACGCCATAAAAGATATAACTCCCGACTCGGATTTTTCAAATATTGAACCACCACTCCTTTCAGATTTTGAAATGGTATTAGGGGGGATGGAGGGAAGCGATTCAGTAATGCAAAGATTGGTTAAATATACAAAAGGTTCTTGGTCTACTTTTCTTAATAGACCATCTAATGTAGACATCAATAAAAAATTTGTAGTATTTTCTATTCGTGACATGGAAGACGAATTAAAACCAGTTGCAATGTATATTGTTATGCATTATATCTGGATAACCATACGCAAAAATTTGAAAAAACGTCTCTTAGTCGTAGATGAGGCATGGTGGATGATGAAATCTGAAGATACAGCATCTTTCTTGTATTCTATCGCCAAGCGAGGCAGAAAATATTATCTAGGTCTTTCTACTATCACTCAAGACGCGGCAGATTTTATGAAATCTCCCTACGGTGTCCCTATTGTCACCAACTCTTCTATCCAGCTTCTCTTAAAACAATCACCAACAACTATTGACGTTTTGCAAAAAACTTTTAACCTTACTGATGAAGAAAAATACTTACTGCTAGAATCTGGAGTAGGGGAAGGTATATTCTTCGCAGGGTTGAAGCATGTTGCCATAAAAGTCATCTCTTCTTACACAGAAGACCAAATCATTACTTCCGACCCATCTCAAATATTGTCAATTAAAAAAGCAAAAGAGGATTTAGAAAGGATCGAAACAGAAGGAAAATGATATAATAGTAGAAAGTAAATGCAGAAAAAATATACAATTTTATCAATGATATTGGTTATCGCTTTTGCGGGATTTTTTGCTCGTGCTCAAGTACGTAATACAGATATTGTTCTTAGTATTTCTCCAGAATATCCCAATCTAAACCAAAATGTAAATGCTACATTAAGTAGTTATGTCATTAATCTTGATAAAGCAAATATATCTTGGTCAATAAATGATCAAGATATGAGTGTGGGTGTTGGAAAAAAGTCTTTTTCTTTTAAAATGGACAGTTTAGTATTACCTACTACTTTATCTGCAACAATAGAAACAATGGATGGACAAAGTTTATTAAAAACAATAACAATAACACCGACAGATGTGGATATGCTTTGGGAAGCTTATGATGCCTATGTACCGCCTTTTTATAAAGGGAAGGCACTAGCTCCAAGCCAAGGACAATTCAAGGTGGTGGCTATACCAAACTTAATAAACCAAAGTGGAAAAGTAAATATGAATAATTTGTCTTATGTTTGGAAAAAAGATGGCAAAGCTCAGTCTGATTCTTCTGGTTGGGGTAAAAGTTCTTTTATTTTTCAAAATAGTTATTTAGATAGAGACAACACCGTAGAAGTAAAAGTGTCTGATATTTCTGGAGGAACTAATGCTTCTGGAAGAATAACCTTAAACACAGCCAGTCCTAAAATACTTTTTTATGAAAATAATCCACAACTCGGCGTAAAATGGGAAACAGCTTTAAGCAACGGATTTACAATAAATAAAGATGGAGAAATTTTGGTTGTAGAACCTTATTTCTTTTCACCTAAAAATATAAATGCATCAGAACTTACTTTTGACTGGTCGTTGAATGGAGAAAAGATACAGACACCCAGTCCTAAAAATATATTATCCATCAAACCAGAGGCTGGACAATCCGGAAGCGCCACAATAAAAGTAGATATTAATAATATAAACACGCTTTTCCAGAGTTTGAGTAAACAATTAAGTGTCAGTTTTTAAAAAATGAGAAAAGATATATTTAAAAAAATAATAACTACAACATATCTAGCAATATTTTTGTTCGGGTTGTTATTTCCTTTTAATCAAAGCTATGCACAAGATGCAACAAATCGTCTAGTTGTATCAATGACCCCAATTTCTATTATACCGGGAGGGTCTATAAAAATAACAGCAAAAGTGTACACAGCGAATGGTGGGGAAACAGTTTCTTTTTCTACTACTTCAGTAGTATTAAATAAATTCGACCCTGAAAAATGTACAGTAGCTGTAATACCTAAAAATCTATCAGGACTACTCAATTCTCCCAGGATACAATCTTGTTCCGTCACTTTTATTGGTGGTACTGTCGGAACCCCAACAATAAAAGCTTCTGTCAATACGAACGGTCAAGAATATATTGTCACTACCTATCCAACGATTTGTAAAGCATCAGAAGTCGTAATTAATGATATTTGTAAAGAACCTGTCCCTGTTCAACCATTAAAATGTGATCCACCACAAAGATTAAATGACGCGAAGGATTCTTGTATCTTAGATACAAATACAACATATACCCCACTTGCACCATTACCTGGGTTAGGAACTGATGGTTGTAAAGATGCAAAAGGAGTTGTAATTACAGATCCAAAAACAGGAGAGAAAATCCCTTGTATTGATACCCAAAAATCTGCTACCAATCCTTGCCCGTTTGGAAATTATTTAAATATAATGATTAAAATAATCATTGGTATCGCAGCAGTGTTGGCTATGATTATGATAGTAATGGGTGGAATAGAATATATGACCAGCGACCTTATTTCTTCCAAAGAAGCCGGTAAGGACACAATAAAAAATGCAATTTTGGGTCTTCTTTTAGCCCTAGGCGCTTTCCTTATTTTAAATACTATAAACCCTCAATTACTTAGCGCGTGTTTAGATAAATTACCAATGGCAACGATAACAATAAGTCCAGATGATACTTCAACAGGATCTTCAACTTCGTTGTGTCTTCCTGGTAATCCACCAAACCCCGATAGTGCAACAGGAACATCTATGAAATCGGTAATGTCGAAACCTGCTATGCCAGAATATGAAAAAGCTGCAAACACAATCACTTCAATATCAAAAGGGAGAAGATATTTAATAACAGCACAAGCAGGCTTTGAAGGATTTTTCCCTGGTAGTAAATCTTATAAAACAAATAATCCAGGAAACATAGGAAATACAGATGATGGAAAAACTAAATCATTTCCAACTTTAGCAGAAGGAATATTAGCACAAACAAAAAAGGTAGTAAGTGGTCAAGGAAGTTATAAAATTGGAGGTAAATATACTTGTGCGCTTGGTAACGAGACATATGATGGATCCTTATACCAATATCTAAGAATATATGCCACAGGGGCAAGAATTAATAATAATTATGTTAATGCCATTATTGGTCATTTTAAAGATAATGGTAAAAATATTACAGCTAAGACAAAAATGACAGAAATATATAATATGCAATAATAATTAATTTTATGTCAAAAAGAAATTTTATTTTAATAGTTATCATTCTGGTAGCCATAGTGGTTGTGATTTTCGGTTTCTTTTATTTTTACCAACCAAAAAATACGACCGGAGGCACTACCACAGGCACAAACTTTTTTGCGAACTTTTTGCCGTTTGGTAAAAGCAAAACTACAACACCCACAAATACGACAACTCCAACTGATGTGTCAGGATATGTACCAACAACAGAAGGAGAAACACAAAATATAAAATTAAAAAAAGTTTCAAGTTTTCCAATAGCCGGTTATGGAGTATTTATGAAAGAAAGATTAAAAGATGTTGGGAGTGAATTCTCTCCAGCCCTAAGATATGTAAATAAAGCCACCGGAAATATTTATCAAACTTTCGCAGATAAAATAGATGAACGTAAATTCTCCTCAACCACAATACCAAAGGTTTACGAAGCGCTTTTTGGGAATAAGGGCGAGTCTGTAATTATGCGATATTTAAAAACAGACCCGCGCCAGGGCGAGGCAGGTAATCAAACCATAGAAACTTTTGTTGGCACTCTCCCTAAAGAATATCTGGGAGCAGATTCTATAGGAACAAGTGAAATTACGGGTTCTTTTCTTCCAGAAAATATTTCCGACATAAGTGTCTCGCCGGACGCCTTAAAAATATTCTATCTATTTGATATAGGAGATAGCGTAGTTGGTGTAACCTTTACTTTGCAAACCAACACAAAGGTGCAAGTGTTTGATTCTCCTTTTACAGAATGGTTATCTTTTTGGCCCAATAACAAAATGATCACCTTAACAACCAAACCTTCCGCTAATGTTCCCGGATTTATGTATGCCATCAATCTAGACAGAAAACCAGCCTCGACTAGCGCGAGTCTAGGCGGGGATTTCAATAAAATTTTAAGTGGTATCAATGGATTAACTACACTTACAAGCCCCGATGGTAAAAAAGTTCTTTATGGTGATAATAATTTATCTTTGAGTATCTTTACTATAGAAACAAGAAATTCTAATCTACTTGGAGTAAAAACTTTACCAGAAAAATGTGTTTGGGGAGGTATGAGTGATGTTATCTATTGTTCTGTGCCAAAATTTATAGATAGAGCAAATTATCCAGATTCTTGGTATCAAGGAGAAGTTTCTTTTTCAGATGAAATATGGAAAATTGATATTGTTAGTGGAAACACTACAATGATATCAGACCCAGTTTCTATAAGTGGGCCTGCCTCGCCGAGTCAAGGCGGGGAAGGGGTAGATAGTATAAAACTTAATTTAGATGAAAGTCAAAATTTCTTATTTTTTGTGAATAAAAAAGATTCTTACTTTTGGGAATTAGAACTAAAATAATATAAAAAGGGAAAAAGTAACTTTTTGCCGGTACGGATTTTTTGAAGCTTAAAAAATCCTGAAATTCTCGCGCCGTCGCGCTCGAAACCCCTTAAAAAGTTTCTTTTCTTTCTTTTTATATAGTTCCTATATATTTAATAATCACTCGACGAGAAAGTCCTTCGCCCTGTGATTCAGTTTTTAAATCAGTCGCGTCAGACAAAAATTCGTGTACTATCCTGCGATCAAAGGCTGGCATTGGATCAACCTCTATGTTTGATTTAAAATATCTCGCTCTTTCGGCCATCATATGTGCTATTGCATGAATATTTTCTACACGTTTTTTTTGAAAACCATTAATATCAATCAAAATCCCCAAGCCTGCCCCTACGCCCAGCTTAGGGGATTCCCCTAAGCTGGGCGTAGGGGCAAGTTTCGCTTCAATCATTCTGCGAGCCAGGTGATTTATGGCAAAAAGAGCTTCACCCCCATGTTCCCAAAAAAAATGTGGCTGACTTACTTCTACTGAAAACCATGTGGTTTTATCCCCGTTTGACTTAAAAGTACTTGGTTTGTCTTCGTCAGTAGAAATTTTACTTACAGAAATTGTAGTTTTTTCAATAAGTTCTTTTATTAAATTCTGCATTTCAGATTTATTCATATATTTTAAGGACAGTCCTTAAGAGAGTTTCCCCAAGGACTGTCCTTGGCCTACTGCCTCTAAGGCTAATTTTTTCTTTTTATTTGCATAAACTTGCTGTCCTATGGCAAATATATTACTAGTAATCCAATATAATGCAACCGCGCCAGAAACACTATAAGCAATAAACGCAACTACAAAAGGAAAAACATATTTCATTTGCGTTTGCATGCTTTTTGAAAAATTTTCTTGAAAAGAATTAGAAGTTTTTTCTGAAACAACTGGTTTAGGCATAAGAAAAGCTTGAAAATATTGAGAAATACCTGCGAGTATCGCTAAAATTAAACTTTTTTGACTAATATCAAGAATACCCAAGAAAATCATGTTGATATTATCTGGGGCATTGATAAAAGAATAAAGCAATCCACTTTCTGGATTTATTCCTTTCAAAAAAACATAATATAGTGCAAAAATAATAGGAATTTGAATTAAAATCAAAAGACATCCGGAAAAAGGATTAGTTTTGTGGTGTTTGTAAAGCTCAAAAGTTTGTTTGGCCTGTTCTTCTTTGCTTGCCCCACTGTCTTTTATTTTTTTAAGTTCTGGGGCAAGTAGATTCATTTTTATTTGGCTTTCAATGGAACGCTGAGAAAGAGGGAAAAGCACAGTTTTAACAATAAGAGTAAGAAGAATAACAGCAACACCAACATCTCCGCCTGGAACCATAGAAACCAGAAAGGCTAAAGCGTTAAAAAGTGGCCCATATAAAAAAGTGTCCCAAAGATATATCATTATTTCATTCTATACGAAAACACCCAAAAATCCAAATTCAAAAGTTATTTATTTTAAAATATAACCCCCTAAATCCCCCTTGTCAGGGGGACTTCCATTATAGTTCCTCCCCTGATAAGGGGAGGTTGGGAGGGGTTGTATTCTCTATTTGAGTAAATCTATGTGGTTTTTTTGCCAAGGATGACAACGAAGAATACGTGAAAATCCAAGATAAGAACCTTTTAAAACACCGTATTTTTTAATGGCTTCTTTTGTATATTCTGAACAAGTAGGATAGAAAGTACAAGAATTATTTCTTAATAGGCCAAAATATTTTAAAAACTTCTCAATTGGAGAAGAAAGTACTTTTTGGTAAAAATTAATCAATTTTATTAAGTATATTCTTAATTTCATTTTCAATTGTTAAAACATCCTCTTGATATTTTTTAAAAACAAAGACACCAAGAATCCCAAAAGGAAATTGGTTTATGTATTTTTTTAAAGCAGAATATCCCTTTCTTCTTAATAAATTTCTTCTAACAGCCAGTTTAGTTATGTTTTTGGGGGTAATAAAAGAAATACGAGGTTGAAGAGAATTGTTAATTATTATAAATTTAAACGTAAAGTCAGTAGAACTAATAAAACTCCCTTTTTTAAAAATAAGGTTTACACCTTTTTTATCAACTCTGTTTTTTTTAGGAAGCATTATACAGAAAGTTTAGCGCGCCCCTTTCTTCTTCTCTTTAGGAGTACCTTTTTGCCTGTTTTTGTTTTAGATCTAACTAAAAAACCATGAGATTTGGCTCTTTTTCTCTTGTTTGGTTGGTATGTTTGTGACATGTTGTTATTCTATAACAAAAACTCTAAAAAAACAATACACCATTTTCTATATAACACCTGTCCCGTACCGAGCTTTGCTCTGGTTCGGGATTATCAACAGTTTATCAACATAGTTAATAAGTTTTTAAAAATTGCATAAAAAAATATTGTAGTATAATCTTTACCAATGGATCCCGTTAGAAGTTCTCGAATGTAACGGGTAACAATTAAATTATTATTTAGTAAAACTTCTAACGGGATGGATACAAAACAACTTTGGAAAAACTGTCTGGTTGAAATTGAAGCAGGTGTTTCTAAGGCAAACTTTAGCACTTGGTTTAAAAATACGTCTATTTTAAGAGAAGAAACAGGTGTTGTTTATGTTGGTGTGCCAAACGAATTTGTGCGTGATTGGCTTAAAAATAAATATCATAAACTTATTACTAAAACCATAGCTGATGCATATGAAAATATGAGAGCAGTGGAATATGTTATTACTAAAATAGAAGCAACTAAACAGGAATTACCAAAAACAAACGAAATTTATATAAACAAAGAACTACCCTTAAAAGACCTATATATAAATCCAGATGATAATTTAAATCCACGCTATCGTTTTGATTCTTTCATCGTAGGATCTTTTAATGAGCTAGCATATGCTGCTTCCCAGGCAATAATAGAAAACCCGGGAACCAAATATAATCCATTTTTTGTTTATGGAGGCACGGGACTTGGTAAAACTCACTTAATTCAAGCAATAGGGAATTCAATAAAAGATAAATATTCAAACAAAAAAGTGCACTATTTAACATTAGAAAAATTTGCCACTGATTTCATAAATTCACTACAAAACAACAAGGCAAATTCTTTTAAAGAAAAATATCGTAAATATGATCTTTTAATTATAGATGATATCCAATTTATTGGTAAAATGGAAAAAATTCAAGAAGAACTGTTCCATACGTTTAATACTTTCTATGAAAATAATAAACAAATTATTTTTTCTTCTGATAAACACCCTAATTATATTCCTGAATTAGCAGACCGACTTAAGTCTCGTTTTGCGGCTGGAATGATAGTAGATGTTTCTGAACCAGAATATGAGTCTCGTCTTGCTATTTTAAAAGTGAAGTCAAGAGAGTTGGGTGTCGACCTAGATCAAGAAATAATAGAATATGTCGCGGGGGCCATACAGGGCAATATCCGTGAGTTGGAAGGAAGTTTAAATACTATAATTTGTCAATATCGCCTCAAAAATAAGCCTCTTTCTGTGTCTGAAGTTAAAAATTTATTAAAAAACAATATAAAACCAAAAAGAAATGTGGCCATAAAAGATGTTGTAAAAACAGTAAGTGACTACTATTCTTTGGAAGAATCATCAGTTTATGAAAAAACTAGAAGAAAAGAAATAGTAAAGGCAAGACAGGTAGTAATGTATCTACTTCGAGAAGACTTTAACGTATCATATCCTTTAATTGGACAAAAACTAGGGGGTAAAGATCATACAACAGTGATACATTCATATTTAAAAATAAAAGCAGATTTAAAAAACGACCCACATTTATTACAAGAACTTGAGCAAATAAGAATTATGTTTAAATAGTTATTAACATTAAATAAAGGGCATTTAGAAAAAAAATTATTAATATAATCATATAAGATATAACATAATCTATTTATCCACTTATAAACAGTGCTAATAGTATTAATAGATTAAATATATAACTTATAAACAATATAAACATATGAAACTAGAATGTGGAATTGAAAAAATTAAAAATGGAATTTTACAAGTAGAGAAAATCACAGGCAAAAATTTAACCTTACCGATTTTAAATTCCATTCTTTTTATTGCCTCTGGAAAATCATTAAAACTTCGCGCCACAAACTTAAGTCTTGGTGTTGAGATTGAAATTCCTGCAAAAATTGAAAAAGAGGGAATTGTAGCTATTTCTGGGGCAACCCTAGCTGGTATTTTTTCTAATATTTTTCAAAACGAGAACATACAACTTGAAAGCGAAAATGGAAATCTAATGATTAAAACAAAAAAAAGTAGAATAAAACTAAAAGGTCAGATACATGATGATTTTCCTACAATACCAACAGTTGATGGAAAAACGTTTGAGATAGAATCTAAAAAACTAGTAGACGGTATAAAATCAGTATATTATAGTTCATCTTCTTCTGATATAAAACCAGAGATTTCAAGTGTCTATATATACTCTAATGATGATAATTTAGTGTTTGTTTCAACAGATTCTTTTAGGTTGGCGGAAAAAAAAATCAAAATAAAAGGAACCGAAGAAGTTTCGGGTATACTTATTCCTTACAAAAATGTATCTGAGATATTAAGAATTTTTGGGGAGGTACAGGACACTATAAGAGTCTGTTTTAATAAAAATCAAATTTCGTTTTCTTCTGATAATATTTATTTAACGTCTAGAATTATAGATGGAGTTTTCCCTGATTATCGTCAGATTATTCCAAAAGAATTTAAAGTTGAGGCTATAGTATTAAAACAAGACTTACTTAATGCACTTAAACTTTCGAATATTTTTTCGGATAAATTTAATCAAATAAACCTTCTAATTAAATCAAAAGAAAAGATTTTTGAACTCTCATCTCAGAACAATGATGTTGGAGAAAATAAAACATATTTAGATGCCGCCATAAAAGGAGAGGATGCTTTACTTGGTTTTAATTATAAATATTTTCTTGATTGTTTACAGTCTATAAATACAGACAGCATATCCATCAGATTAAATCAATCTTCAAAACCCATGGTGATATCTGGTAGTTCCGATAACTCTTTTACATATCTTATAATGCCCATGAATAGATAAATACGAAAAATATGCGAAATAATACAAAAAACAACGAAAAAATTATACAAAAATTTAATGAACAGAAATTTATTAAAAAAATAAAACCTTATTTTACTTTAATGCGCTTGGGTGATTGGGAACACGCAAAAAGAGTAGTTGTGTGGGTAAAAAGGTTAGGTAAAGGAAGAAAAGACATTAATTTTCTAGTTGTGGCTGCATATATTCATGATATAGGATGGTCCGGTGTTGCCCCTAAAGGGAAAATTGATTTAAAAGAAATGTTAAAACTTGAGCCCAAAGCCAATAAAAATTCTTCCAAACTTATTTCAAAAATATTATCCAATATTAAATTCAAAGATTTAAAAATAATAAATAAACTAGTTATTGCGGCAGATCGACATAAGTCTAATACAGAGGAAGAAGCAATAATTGTTGATGCTGATAATTTGAGCAAATTAAACATACAGCATTTCAGACAAAAATATCAGCCTAAAAGTTTTAAAAAACTAGTGGATTTACTTGAGCTAGAATTACCAAATAGAATAAAAACTAAGGAAGGAAAAGAATTGTTTCCTAAACTATTATCTAAGCTTAAAAAAGAAATTTCAAAAAATCTATAATGATAAACTCAAAAGACATTGAGAAAAAAACTTGCAGTGAAAAAGTTATTTATCAAGAACTGTCGTATTTAGTTTGTGGAATTTTATTTGAGGTTAAAAAAGAACTAGGAGAATATGCCAGAGAAAAACAGTATGGGGATTTATTAGAAAAGAAACTAAAAGAAAAGAAAATATCTTATGGTCGAGAAATTGCTATAAGTAATACTGGAGATATTGTCGATTTTCTGATTGATAATAAAATTATTATAGAGCTTAAAACGGTTAGATTTTTTACAAAAGATAATTTCAGACAAATACAAAATTACTTACAACAAGCAAGAATAAAACTTGGTATACTTGTAAATTTTAGAGAAAAATATTTGAAGCCTAAAAGAATTATTCGTATTGATTCTGGTCAATTTTTGTAGTTTTTGCATTATTTCGCATAATTTTCGTATTTATGATTGAGATTAAAGATTTATTAATAAAGTTTGATAATATTCTTCTTTCTGAAGAAGTTAAAAAGAATTCCATTATAGATGCTTTATATCAAA
>ERZ1292633.5052-Hain-H41-02um-R1-5052-length-12042-cov-6_pt1 | contig 12042 bp, 7 predicted proteins | sample MGYA00564406_ERZ1292633 | MGnify/ENA primary metagenome ERZ1292633 (study PRJEB36523, sample SAMEA6512639) | groundwater metagenome | collected 2019-01-08 | study: AquaDiva: Metagenomics assemblies of 32 groundwater samples
TCGTCGGGGGCGACGCCGTCGTCGTCCCAGCCAATGGTGCTGAGCGCCCCTTCCTGCGAGCGGTCGCCCTGGATGTTCATGAAGTCGGGGCCGTAGCGGAACGAACCGAGCTTGCTTTCCGGCGGCGCCACGAACGACGTGCCGGCGTAGTTGGCCTCGTAGCCGAGCGCGCGATCGAGTTCCATGGGGTGGCCGATCGACTCGTGGATGGTCAGCCAGAGGTTCGACGGATCGAGCACGAGATCGTACTTGCCGACCTCGACCGGCTTGGCGGTGAGCTTCTGCGCCGCTTCCTCGCCCCATTTGCGGGCGTTGCCTACGAGGTCGCAGTCGAGCACATACTCCCAGCCGCGTCCCATGGGCGCGGCCTCGACACCTTGGCGACTCTGGAAGTCGGAGAAGTCGGGCGCGACCGCCGTGGCCGTGAACAGCGGCCAGCTGCGCACGAACACCTGGTCGGTCAGGGTTCCCTCGCTGCTGGCAAAGAGGCGATCCTGCTTCACGAAGAACAGCACCGAGTTCACGAAGCGCACGCCCTTCACCTTGAGCGCCTCGGCGTTGGCCTTGAGCAGGAGGTCGACCTTCTGCTCGAGCGGCACCTCGAGGGGATCGGTCGTGAAGGCGCCCTTCCAGACACCATTCGGCACGGCCGGCGCGCTGGCGAGCTCGATGGGCCGGTCGCGCGCAACGCGATTGGCCTTGGCGATGGCGGTGGCTTCGCGGGCGGCGCCGGCGACGGCATCGCGGGTGAGGAAGCGCGTGGCAGCGAAGCCCCAGCAACCATCGACGAGCACCCGCACACCGCAGCCGAGCGTGTCGGTGTCGACGACGTTGATGATCTGCTGCTCGCGCGTGACGACGAAGTTCTGGCGATAGCGCCCGATGCGCGCATCCGAATACGAGGCGCCGGCGCCCTTGGCGGCGTCGAGCGCCACCATCAGCAGTTCCTTGCTGGCCCCTTCCTGGTAGCGGGTCAGGCTCGCTGCTTCGGGGGCGCTCTGGGCGAGCAGCTGGCCCGGCCTGGCCGTCATCACGGCCAGCGCGGCAGCCGACACGCCGCCGCGTTTGAGGAAATCCCTGCGATCGATCATCTACACCGCATCGCTGAGGCTCGTGAAGGAAAAGTCACGCACTTTGATGGGGGGGACGATGATCGCGGTACCCGGGCCGCCGGACTCGGTGGCGGAGACGCGCACGGGGCGCCCCAGCATCTCGAGGTTGTTGAGCATGAACACGGGGGACTCGTTGTACCGGAAGTTCTTGATGGGCCTGGTGACCCTTCCATTTTCGATGAGGAAGGTACCGTCGCGTGTGAGCCCTGTGTAGAGGATCGTGCGCTGGTCGACGGGGCGAATGTACCAGAACCGCGTGACGAGGATGCCGCGCTCGGTGGACCTGATGAGATCGTCCATCGAAGCATCGCCGCCCAGCATGCGCAGGGTGCCGGCGGCGGACGACGGCGCCTTGCCCTGCCGCTGCGCCCACAGGCGGTCGTAGGCGAGGTTCTTCACGACCCCGTTTTCGATCCACGTCGTCTTGCTCGTGGGGAGGCCATCGCCGCCAAAGGTGGCGCCGGGACATTCGGAGTCGGAGGGATCGGTAACGAGCGTCACGCGCTCGTCCACGACCTTCATTCCGATCTTGTTTCCACCGCCCTGCCTGGAGAAGAAGGAACGCCCCTCGTCGGCATTGCGCGCGTTCATCGCGTTGGCGAGCGTCTGCACGAGGTTGGCGACGGCCGTGGGCTCGAGGATGACGGTGTAGCGCCCGGGCTCGATGGCCACGGGGTTCATCGAACGGCGCGCCTTGTCGATGGCGCGTGCGCCGAGAGTGGCGGGATCGACCTTGGTCCAGTCGTGCTCGTCGGTGCCGGCCCAACCGGAGCCGGTACCGTCGGGTGTGCGCACCGTCGTGGTGAAGGACAACTGTGACTGTCGGGTCCAGGCAAAAAGCCCCTTGGAGTTGGCGATGCACTGCGAGCCGGCGCGGCTCTCGAGGAAGCCCGTGGAAGTGAGTCCTGCCGCGCGTGCGGGATCGCTGATGGTGCGCACGGCCGTGGCGCGACCAGCGGGGTCGAGCGATGCTGTGCTGTCGAACCACTCGCGCGACTCCTGGTACTGCTGCGGCCCGAGTTCGGGAAGCAGTTCCGGATCGTCCGGCGTCAGCCTCGCGATGCGGATGGCGGTGTCGACCGTGCGCCGCAGCGACTCGTCGTCGAGACGGTTGGTGGCGGCGGTGGCCACCTTGCGGCCCACGACGACGCGGACGCTGACCGTGGCGTTGTAGCTGTCGCCGCCGGTGGAGATCTGGTTGACGGCGAAGCGGGTGTTCCCGGTGTTGCCGCTATTGACGGTGACGCGCGTTTCATCGGCGGCGGAGAAGCCAAGAACGCGCCGGGCGAGGGCCTCGCACTCGCCGCGCCCGAGATAGCGCGCGGTACCGGCCAGTGTTCGCGGAGCGTTCACGCGCGCCTCCCGGTATTGATGACGTTGACGGCGCGGTGCCGCGTGGGCGGGCAGCCGTGACTGACGGCGTTGACCTGCGCGGGCTGCCCCTTGGCGTCGCCGAACGCCCCGCCGAGCAAGTAGGAGCGCTTGCCACCGAGCATGTCGAGGGCCGCCCAGAACTGCGGGGTGCGCATCTGGTAGGCGACGTCCTTCAGCATGCCGGTGATCTTGCCGCCCCGGATCTCGTAGTAGAGCTGGCCGCCGAACTGGGCATTGTAGCGCTGCTGGTCGATGGAGAACGAACCGTCACCGACGATGGCGATGCCACGATCGGTGGCGGCGACGAGGTCGTCCCACACGAGGTCCTTCTCCCCGGGCAGGAGCGAGACATTGGGCATGCGCTGGAACTGCACCTGCGCCCACGTCTGCGCGTAGGAGCAGCCGTGCGAGCGCGTGGGCCGCCCCTGCTGCTTGTACCACCAGTCGAGCCATAGCGCCTGCTCGCGCGTGGTCTGGTAATCCACGAGCACGCCCTTCCTGACGATGTCGAACGTTTCGGGCTCGACGCCCTCGTCATCCCAGCCGCAGGCGGCGAGCGAACCGTGTTGCGAGCGGTCGCCCTGGATGTTCATCAGTTCCGACCCGTACTTGAGCAGGCCAAGGACCTTCTCGGGCGGGGCGACGAACGAGGTGCCGGCGTAATTGGCCTCGTAGCCGTAGGCGCGGTCGAGTTCGGTGGGATGCGCCACCGACTCGTGGATGGTAAGCCAGAGATGCGTGGGATCGAGCACGAGGTCGTACTGGCCCGGCTCGACGGGCCTGGCGCTGAGCTTCTGCTTGGCTTCCTCGGCCCAGCGCGCGGCGTGCTCGGCGAGCTTGCTGTCGAGGACGTGCTCGTAGCCGACGCCGCGCGGCTGGATGTCGGTGGACTGCCGCGACTGGAAGTCCGTGCGGTCGGCGTTCACCACCTGCACGTTCATCGTCGGCTGCGACCGGAAGATGGTCTGCACCGTCACCGAGCCGTCGGTGTTGGCGCAGGTCTTTTCGTCACGCAGGAACGACATCCCGGAGTTGACGAACGCGGCACCGGCCTTGAGCGCCGCTTCGTTGGCAGCCGGCAGATAGGCGACCTTTTCCTCGATGGTAATGTCGAAGGGGTCGATACGGACGGGGCTCGTCCAGGTGCCGTTCGGCACGACCGGCGAGGGGGCCAGGACGACAGGGCGCACGAGGGCGACGCGATTGGCCTTGGCCTGGGCGACGGCCTGGCGCGCGACGCGCGCGACTTCGTCGACGGTCAGTTCGCTGGAGGCGGCAAAGCCCCAGCAGCCGCCGACGAGGGCGCGGACGCCGAAGGTATCGCTCTCGTTGATGCCGAGCACGCGGCGCTCGCGCGTGTTCAGGTTCTGAGCGCGGGCACGCGAGATGCGGACGTCGGCGTAGTCGGCGCCGGCCGTGCGGGCGGCGTCGAGGGCGCGCATGGCCAGCGCGCGAGGATCCTGGTCGCCGGCACGCGAGGCGGAGGGACCGGACGCGCTGGGCGCGGGCGCGGCGGCGGGGGGCGCGGCACCGGCGCAGGCAGCAGTGGCCAGTGCCGCGGCGGCCGTGGCCTGGCCGAGGAATTCGCGTCGTGTGGAGGGCATGCGACGAACCGGAATTCGGATTTCGGGATTGGAATCCGAAGATAGAATACGAAACGGATCGTGGAATGTTGAGGGTGGTGGCGACTCCGGATTTCGGATTCCGGATGGTGATCCGGGATTCCGAATGCGGAATTCGATGAACGATTGCGCATCCCTGTCGTCGCGCCGAGCTTTAGTCAGCCGTTACTCCCCCTGAGGTTGCCCGTGCCAACTCTGACCATCAACGGCCAGTCCGTGACCGTCGCCGATGGGTCGACGATTCTCGACGCTGCGCGTTCCGCCGCGATCGACGTCCCGACGCTCTGCTGGTATCCGCGGCTTTCCACCGTCGGCAATTGCCGCATCTGCCTGGTGTCGGTGGAGGGTTCGGGCAAGCTGATCCCGTCGTGCGCCACGACCGCGGCCGATGGCATGGTGGTGACCACCGAGTCGGACGCGGCGGTGGCGAACCGGCGCAGCGTGCTGTCGATGCTCCTCGAGCGGTACCCGACGGAGCAGATCCCCGAAGGCGGGGCGCGCAACGAGTTCGAGCAGCTCGTGCGCCGGTATGACGTGCCGACGGCCAAGCGAAGCACGCTCCCGCTGCGCGGCGGTGACAGTCGCGCCGGCGACCCGATCATCCAGCATGACATGAGCACCTGCATCCTGTGCACGCGCTGCGTGCGCGCCTGCGAGGACATCCAGGTGGTCGGCGTGCTCGACGTGGCCGAGCGCGGCGGGCACTCCGAGATCATCGTGGGCGCCGACGGCAACCCGGAGCACGCGGGGTGCACGTGGTGCGGCGAGTGCGTGCGCGTCTGCCCGACCGGCGCCATTCACGACATCCTGCCGCTGGCGAAGTTCAGGGCCGGCGCCATGGAGAAGGCGGAGCGCGTGGTGCGATCGGTGTGCCCGTATTGCGGCGTGGGATGCCAGATCGACCTGCATGCGCGTGGTGACGACGTCGTGCGGGTGACGAGTCCGTGGATCGAGGAAGCGACGGCCAACGAGGGGTCGTTGTGCGTGAAGGGGCGTTTCGGGACGGACTTCGTGCTGCACCGCGACCGCCTGACGACCCCGTGGATCCGTCGCGGGTGGCGGCGTGATGCGCAGGGACAGTGGTCGTTCGACGCTTCGCGCGACGGCGCCGACGCGTTCCCGCGGCGCGGCGGCCCGTGGGAGAGCATTCGCGAGGAAGGGCCGAGCAAGAAGCGGCGCCCGCAAACAAACCCGCTGCGCACGCTGCCGACCGGGGACAGCACGCTCGGCGATCCTCGCGACCGTGTGGCGACGCCCGCCGACTGGCATGCCCCCTTCCGTGAAGCAACGTGGGACGAGGCGCTCGAGCTCACGGCGCAGCAGCTCTCGCGCCTGCGCGACGCCCACGGACCGGACGCGCTGGCGACGTTCAGCTCGGCCAAGTGCTCGAACGAGGAGAATTACCTTCTGCAGAAGCTGTTCCGGGCCGGCATCGGCACGAACAACATCGACCACTGCACGCGCCTGTGCCATTCGTCGTCGGTGAGCGCCATGCAGCGCGCGCTCAGCACCAGCGCGGCGTCTGGTTCGATGCGGGAGGTCGAGAAGGTCTCCGACGTGATCTTCGTGCTCGGCGCGAACACGACCGAGAGCCATCCGGTGTTCGGCGCCGCCATCAAGCGCGCGGTGAAGCGCGGCGCGACGCTGATCGTCGCCGACCCACGGCGCATCGAGTTGGCCACGCGCGCACAGATCCACCTGCAGATGGTGCCCGGCACGGACGTGGCGCTGCTCAATGCGATGCTGCACCATGTGCTCGAGCTGGGCCTCGAGGACAAGGCCTTCATCGCCGCTCGCACCCACGGGTTCGAGGCGGTGCGCGCGGCGGTGGCCCCGTACACGCCCGAGGCGGCTGAGGCGATCACCGGCGTGAGCGCCGAGTTGATACGGCGCGCCGCGATGGCCTACGCGAGGGGACCGAGTTCGAGTACTCTATGGGCGATGGGGCTGACGCAGCACCACACGGGCACCGACATCGTGACGTCACTGCTCAACCTGATGCTGGCGTGCGGCATGATCGGGCGCTGGGGGGCGGCGATGATCCCGATTCGCGGCCAGAACAACGTGCAGGGCGCCAGCGACATGGGCGCCGTGCCGTTCGCATACACAGACTACCAGCGGGTGGACGACCCCGCGGTGCGCGCCCTCTTCGCCGAGACATGGGGCATCGACCCGGAGCGCCTGTCGCTGAAGGTCGGGCGCAAGGTCACGCAGATCGTCGGCGCCGATTCGCCGGTGCGCGCGATGTACATCATGGGCGAGAATCCCGTCATCTCCGACCCGGACGTCTCGCATGCCGAGGCGTGGTTCCGCGGGCTCGAGTTCCTGACGGTGCACGACATCTTCCTCACCGAAACGGCGCGCTACGCCGACGTCGTGCTGCCGGGGGCGTCGTTCGCCGAGAAGACGGGGACGTTCGTCAACACCGAGCGGCGGGTGCAGCTGTTCGAGAAGGCCATCGAGCCGCCGGGCCAGGCTCGCGCGGACCTGGACATCCTGCTCGACCTCTCGCGGAGGATCGGTGTGCCGACGCCGTTCTCTGACAGCGCCGGGGTGCAGGAGGAGATCGCGCGGGTGACCCCCACGCTGCGCGGCGTGACGCACGCGCGGCTGCGCGAGCACCGCACCGGCCTGCAGTATCCCGTGCCCGATGCCACGCACATGGGCACGGCGTTCCTGTTCGACGACCGGTTCCCCACGCCCGACGGCCGCGCGACCATGGTGCCGGTAGAGTACCTGCCGCCGTCGGAGCTGCCAGACGAAGAGTACCCGTTCTTCCTGAACACCGGACGGCAGATGTACCACTGGCACACCGGGACGATGACGCGGCGTTCGACGGCGCTCGACGCGCGCGAGAGCGGCCCAATCGTGGAGCTGCACGCGGACGACGCTGCGGCGATGGGCGTGCACGACGGGGACGAGGTGCTGATCACCTCGCGGCGCGGGCAGATTCGCATCTCCGTGCGCCTGAGCCAGCGCATGGCGCGGCACATGGTCTTCGTGCCGATGCACTATCGCGAGGCCGCCGCCAATCTGCTGACAAACCCGGCGCTCGATCCGTACGCACACATTCCCTCGTTCAAGGTCTGTGCGGTGCGCGTGGAACCGGTGGTCGTGGCAGCGGGAGTCTGACGATGGATCTTGGACTGCGTGGCAAGGTGGCGCTGGTCGGCGGTGCGTCTTCGGGGCTGGGGCGCGCGATCGCCGAGGAGCTGGCGGCCGAAGGCTGCAACCTGGCCATCGTGGCGCGCGGACACGACGCGCTGCAGGCGGTGGCCGAGGATCTCGTGCGCCGCTTCGGGGTGCGCGTGATCGCGCTTCCCGCCGACCTCGCCATGCCGGGCGCGCCGTCGGAGTGCGTGCGCCTGGCGGAGGCGGCGCTGGAGCGCGTGGACATCGTGGTGGCGAATGCCGGTGGCCCGCCCATCACCACGGTGAGAGACGCGACCACGGAGCAGTTCGAGCGTGCCCTGCGGCTCAACCTCCTGGCATCGGTGGAACTTGCACAGGCGGCGCTGCCCGGCATGCGCGCGCGACGCTGGGGACGCGTGATCTTCCTGACGTCGTTTGCCGCCAAGCAGCCGCAGCCCGGGCTGCTGCTGTCGAACACCGCCCGCGCCGGCCTGCTTGGCTTCGCCAAGACGATGGCCAATGAAGTCGCGGTTGACGGCGTGCTGGTGAACGCCGTGCTGCCAGGCCATTTCGACACCGCGCGGGCCGCGGAGCTGGCGCAGCAGCGTGCCGCGCGCGAAGGAGTGCCGGTGGAAGAGCTGTTGAAGCGACGCGCCGGTCACGTGCCGATGGGACGCGTGGGAACTCCGCGCGAGATGGCGGCGGTGGTCGCCTTCCTGGCCTCGGAACGCGCGAGCTTCGTGACCGGAACGGCCATCCAGGTGGATGGCGGGCAGACGGCCGGGCTGCTCTGAGCGCGCTGGCGACTCGACGACTCGTGGCCAGAAGACGCTGAAGCTCCTCCCGCGACCCACCACACGTTCGCCAGCGACTTGCTGCAAAGCCCGCCCGCGCCCTTCCATCAGCCCACCTGACGGGCGACGTTACAGTGTTCCACGCCCAGTGCGCGATGGAATGCGACCTCCGACTGTCCCCGCCGGTGATCGCTCACCCAGTATCCGGAGCTCCAGCGCGTGAAAGCGCTCGTGAAGGAATCCCCTGCTGTGGGGTTTGTGATGAAGGACGTCCCGGTTCCGACGATCCGCGACGATGAAGTGCTGATCCGTGTCTCTCGTGCCGGCGTCTGCGGCACCGACGTGCACATTCACGAATGGGATGACTGGGCGAAGGGCCGCTGCAAGCCGCCGTTCGTCGTCGGGCACGAGTTCGCCGGCACCGTGGTGGAAGCCGGGAAGCTGGTGACCGACGTACACGAGGGCGACCGGGTGACGGCCGAGGGACACATTGTCTGCGGCCGCTGCCACCTGTGCCGGACCGGCAACGCGCACGTCTGCCCGAACACGCGCATCATCGGCGTCGATCGCGATGGCTGCTTCGCCGAGTACATCGCGATGCCCGCCGGCAACGTCTGGCACCTGGATGACGAAATCCCCTTTGAAGTGGGCGGCATCCACGACCCGATGGGCAACGCCTTTCACACGGCGCTGACCGCCGATATTCCGGGGAACACCGTGCTGGTGACGGGGTGCGGCCCGATCGGGATCTTCGCGGTGGGCATCTGCGTGGCGGCGGGCGCGAGTCACGTGATCGCCAGTGACGTGAATCCGCGGCGACTCGAACTGGCCCGCGTGATGGGCGCACGCGACGCCGTGCACCCGTCAGAGGTCGAGGCGACCGTGCGCCGCGCCACGGCCGGCCTTGGTGTCGACGTCGTGCTCGAGATGAGCGGCGTGCCCTCGGCGGTGCACCAGGCCTTCAAGGAAGTGCGGGTCGGCGGCCGCGTGCAGATGCTGGGCATCCCCGCCAAGCCGCTGGAGATCAACCTCGCCACCGAGATCATCTTCAAGGGCATCACGGTATATGGCGTGGTCGGCCGGCGGATGTACGACACCTGGATCCAGATGACGCAGTTCCTGCGCTCCGGGAAGTTCGACCCGACGCCGGTGATCACGCACCGCTTTCCGCTGGAGCAGCACGCCGAGGCCATTGCGGCCATCAAGAGCGGCGAGGCGGGAAAGGTGGTGTTCGAAGTGGGATAGAGTACGACAGAGTACGACAGACAACGACGAACCAGATGACGATAAATACCGGTTTCACCAATTCGCTCGAGTCGTCCGTTGCGCAGCTCAAGGCCGACGGTGTGTACAAGCGTCTCAACTACCTCGAGTCGCCACAGTCGGCGCGCGTCCGCATGGAAGGACGCGGCGAGGTGTTGATCCTCTCATCGAACAATTACCTCGGCCTGTGCAACGAGCCGGCGGTGGTGCAGGCCGGCATCGACGGCCTGCGGCGCTATGGCGCCGGCACGGGGAGCGTGCGGTTCATCTGCGGCACCTTCGCCGTGCACCGCGCGCTCGAGGACACGCTGGCGCGGTTCGTCGGCACCCCGTCGGCGTTGTCCTACGTGAGCTGCTGGAACGCCAACGAAGGGCTGACGGCGACGATCGTCGAGGAGGGGGACTTCGTGGTGAGCGATGCGCTGAACCACGCCTCGATCATCGACTCGGTGCGCCTGGCCAAGGCGATCAACAAGTGCACGACCGCCGTCTACAAGCACGGCGACCTGGACGACTTGCGCGAGAAGCTCGCGGCCAACCGGGGGGCGCGCCGCCGCGTCATCTGGACGGACGGCGTCTTCTCCATGGAAGGGAGCATCGCCAGGCTCCCCGAGATCCTGCAGGTCGCGCGCGATCACGATGCCATCGTGGTCATGGACGACTCGCACTCCACGGGTGTGCTGGGAGAGACGGGGCGCGGGACCGCGGAGCATTTCGGGGTCGTGGGCGAAGTGGACGTCATCACCTCGACGCTGGGAAAGGCGCTGGGCGGCGCGGCCGGCGGGTTCGTGGCGGGGAGCGATGCGCTGTGCGACATGCTGACCCAGCGCTCACGCCCGCAGCTCTTTTCGAACGCGCTCCCGCCCACGGTGGCGGCGAGCGCACTGGCGGCCGTGCAGTTCCTCGAGGCCAACCCCGAGCGGGTTCAGCGACTGCGCGAGAATTCGCGGTACTTCCGGCAGAGCATCGAGGAAGCCGGCTTCAACCCGCTGCCCGGCGAGACCCCGATCGTTCCGATCATCATCGGCGAGACGGCCCACGCCATCCGGATGAGTGAAATGCTCCTCGAGGAGGGGATCTTCGTGACCGGGTTCGGTTTTCCGGTGGTGCCGCAGGGTACGGCACGCCTGCGGTGCCAAATCTCGGCGGCGCACACCAGGAACGACCTGGACCATGCGGTGCGAGCGATCTCCAGCGTGGCCCGCAAGGTAGGGCTCTCCAAGTAGGCGGCGCCTGGTCCCGTGACCTCGGGACCACGAGCATCGTCTGATTCCGGTACCACTGGCTGCGCCCGTCGCCGAACGGCAGTTTTGTCGTGTCGGTGCGCGGGTGGGCCGGCGAACCTCCTTTTCGAGGGGTCTAGAATGCGTACGATCTCACGCCTTGGCTGCGCACTCATGCTGATGGCGTTCCTTCCGGCCATCGCCGCGGCCCAACAGGCCGACGCGCCGTTCGAGAATTCATGGTACTGGGGCGCGGGAGGCGGCCGCATCTCCTTCCCCACGTATTTCCACCGCATCGATGCACCGATGATCGCGGCCGACTGGATGATCACGCGCCGCCGCTGGGCGCTCGACGTCTACGCGTCGCAAGCGTACTTCACCGACTCGTCGACGGTGACCGACCCCAACTCGTCGGGGTTGCGCAAGGCGTCGATCACCGACCTGCGGCGCGTCGGGTTCATGGGCATGGTCTTCCTGCCGAACTGGACCTGGTTCCGGCCGTACGTCGGCCTCGGGTACTCGTTCAATTTCATAAACCAGGCTGCGCCGATCGGTTCGTTCTTCAACAGCGCCGCCGAACGCGACGCCGCGCAGGCACGCGTGAACGATGCGCGCGCCCAGGCGAAGGCCACCTACAGCGCCGGGTTCCTGCTGACGTGGCACCACTTCGCCCCGTACGCGCAGTACACCATGATGCCGACGAAGGGGAGCGGCGATTGGCTGATCAACGGCACCGGCTCGACGTCGTTCTGGGAAGCCGGACTGCGGTACAACTTCGGAAGCGCAATCGAGAAGATGAGATAGACGATAGTCGATAGTTGACAGAGGGTGGGAGCCAGGGCGGCTCCCACCCTCTGTCACGTGATGCCCGCTATCGGCTGCGGACTATCGACTATCGTCTATCGTCTATCGACTGTCCTCAGAATCCACCGCAGCGGCCAGTCCACCGCCTTGCTGATGCCGATGCGCGGGGTGACCTCGACCTCGGAGTCGGCGACCGGAAGCCCCACCAGGATGCGCAGCGCCGTGCCGTGCACGAGATCGGCACCGTGGTGGGTCGGCCCGTCGATGCCGAACGCGATGCAGAGCTTTCCCGGGCCATTCGCCAACTCGCCATCGGAGCGGGCCTGGGGACGGCGCCGCCGCATCGTATCCAGCCCATCGAGCGGACGCACTCCGCGAATGAGCACGGCGCTCGGCAAACCCGTGGCGCGCGTAACGGCGTTGACGCACCAGTACATGCCGTAGATGAAGTAGACATACGCCGTGCCCGGAGGCCCGTAGAGTCCGGCGGTGCGCGACGTGCGACCAGCGGCGGCGTGGCAGGCGGGGTCGTGCTCGCCGAGATACGCCTCGGTTTCGGAGATGACACCGCGACACGTGACCCCGGCGCGCGTGCACTCGAGGACGCGCCCGATGAGGTCGCGCGCCACGAGTTCGGTGTTGCGATCGTAGAAGCGCCGGGAAAGGACGCGCAACGAGGGACGCCGCGTCCCTATGCGGGACGCGGCGTCCAGACCGG
>ERZ1292633.5053-Hain-H41-02um-R1-5053-length-12040-cov-5_pt1 | contig 12040 bp, 11 predicted proteins | sample MGYA00564406_ERZ1292633 | MGnify/ENA primary metagenome ERZ1292633 (study PRJEB36523, sample SAMEA6512639) | groundwater metagenome | collected 2019-01-08 | study: AquaDiva: Metagenomics assemblies of 32 groundwater samples
CCATTAAATGTTATATCGTCGGAGTTGAAGAAAATCATACTATTGGTGTTGATAAAGTTCCAATCGCAAAATTTACACCGGAGGACAAACGGTTCAATGATTTAACGTTCCTCGAAAAATGTCAAGTATTAGATTACCATTCTTGTCCGATAGATTTAGAGTTTGAGAATTTATACAAACGATTCTTATTGCTTACTAAAAAGAGATACTTTGCATACTCTGTCAACCGAAAAGGAGAACTTTTGAGTATTACTAAAAAAGGTATTGTATTGACACGTAGAGATAATTCTAAATATCTTAGAGATTCTTATGAAACGGTTATCAAAGGCGTTCTTGATGATCTTTGCGAGCAAGATATCATGTATCGGTTATACGATAGAATACAGTTGTTATTTACGCGACAAATTGCGGCCCCTAATTTAATTATTTATATGGGTGTTAAAACTATCCTAAATTACGCCAAATCTAGAAAGGAGAAAAAGGGCCGAACCGTAGTTTCTCAAGTTCCTATAGATTGTAATGGTACTCTTATTGATGATTTAGTAGGACCTCTCGACCCTCGTTTAGTGTATCCAAATCTTCCGCAAGTATTATTGGCACTAAAAATGATGCGCAGAGGAGAAGATATTCCGCCAAATTCTAGGTTAGAGTTTTTATATTTACAAACTAAGGATTGGACCCATCAAGGTCAAAAAGCGGAAGATTACACATATTATAAAGAGAATAAAGATATCGAAAATCTTAAACCCGACAACCTTCACTATATAGAAAAACAACTCGCCAACCCTATCGCAGAGTTATTGTCTGTTAAATTTTCTAAAGGTATCATACCTTTTGTAGATACTGAAGATCGATTTAGATTTCAGATTGGAAACCTTAAATCAGATCACCGTGTAGCAGTAGCTAGACAGACTCTATATAATAAATCACGATATATTGGTAAAAAACTAGAGAAAGATATCTTGGCTTCTTGCGATAAGGTCTTTGTTGGATGGAAAGTTCTTGAAAAAGAAGGGTATATTCACGATAAAACTGACGAATTATCTGAAGACAAGGATTTTACTACTTACACCTTTAAAAAGTACTCGGCACAAGCGGCATATGTATTAGACGAGATGAAATATAATGACGACATTGATAGTATGAGTAAAGAAATGTACCCAGAATTTTACGAACTCTGCTTATGGTATAAATCATGCGAGACAATTAACACGTTGCACAAACAGTTTGGAATGAAAAAGCGTCGTTGGATTAGACCTACTCGTGTAGCTGATAAATTACAACCTAATGTAAAAATCGTAATGATATCAAACTCTTTTGAAGACGATGGTGTAAATAAAGGGGACACTGGTAAAATTATTGAAAGATTTGAATTTGGCACCAAACAGGATATGCAGTATACCTACAATATTTTGTTTGGTAACAATGAAATTTCAGGTAAACACCTTAAAAACGTACCCCGAAATTTATTTACTACGTATACAGTAAAAGATGGAAATATCATGGATAACATCTTTGAATACCGAAAAAGATACTCAGAAGTCGTAGAACACATGAATGAAATTTTTAGTCCAGTGGAATTTACTGACTAATCCTTCATTTTAATATTTTTTCTTCTCATATAAAAGAAGAAAAAATGGAATTTATAAGACCATTATAAACGACATGGATCAAAACATTTACTCAAGTACATTTATTGCGAAAAATAACACTTCAGAAATATATGAAGTCTCCGATTTAGGATGTATAGTATTAGGAGTATCGTTAGTAGTCATGTTTTTTATCCGACCAATTTTATTTGGCGAATTGCCAGTATTTTAATATTACATTTCAAGAGTGTTGCCATTTTAATATCCAGTTAAATTAAATCGGAAATTCAATTTAATTTTTCATTTTTATTTTGTGAGAAAAAAATGAAAAATTTATCCAAGAATTATACCAAAAATATTGGTTTAAGAAATATAATGGATAATTTAACTTATTTGTACGAAGTAAATGTTCGCGATTTGAAACCTAAAAAAGCGCAATATATATGTATTCCGCTTGTTGACGAATCTAAAAAGGGAACTATTGAATTAATTACTACAGAAGGGAGAAAAGCCGTATGGTTTTTTACACCTAAAAATACGACGAAAGTAAAATGGTTCGAGGACTGCCTTAAAAAGTTATCCAAGGAAAAAATTACAACTATCGCATTCCAGAAACTCCTTTTTAATGTAGATATGACAGAATATGTATGGCAGCAGTATGAGCAGATGCTTGTAGAGTTCGCGGAGTCTAATCCGGACGTTAATGTAATGATTTGCTCGGTATTTGAGAAAGAAGATGATAAATCTATGTCTTTACCTTCTGATGATTCTTTAAGTGATTCTCTTTTATCTGGAGATTACGAAACTGAAGAAGACGAAGAGACTGAAGAAGATGAATACGATGAAGAGGATTCATTCATAGCGTCTTCGGATGAAGAAGATGATTTTGGCGGATCAGAAATTTCAGATAGTGGCACATTTTCAGAAATTTCTGATAATTCTACCGAAGAAACAGACTCTGAGGATGGAGGGTTAGACGCTGATTTTTTATTCGAAATGCTAAAAGAAGCTCTTACGCGTCTCGATAGTTTAGGTGTTAAAACTCATTTATGTAAATGGTGCGGTAAATGGGAAGATGCTAAATGTAAAGATATCGTAGACGAAGAATGCTCAAAGTGTAGAGACGCTGATCACGCTTTGTCTTCATCGTTATCTTTAAGCGACGATGAAAATTCTTTGAGTGATACGAGCGATTCGTCAAGTGAAAGTTCTGAGATTTCAGTTAAATCGAAGACTAAAAATGATAAATCTAAAAAGGCTAAACCTGAAACTGCGTCGCCAAAAAAAGTAAAAGGTCCTAAAGTATGGTCTCACGATAAAGACTCTATAGGCGATTACATTCACGATGTGGTCGTCCCAAAGTTAAAAAGTGAAAAGTCGGAATGGGCAGAATGGTTCGATAGAATGGGAGACGACGGGTTTTATAATAAACTAGACGCTATTAAATTAGAGACAGTTTCAGTATTTCCACCCCTCCCTATGGTTTTTAACGCCTTCACTACAGGTAAGTGTGTAAATCCAAAAGATATCAAGGTGGTAATAATAGGGGCCGATCCCTATCCAACCGCTGGAGCAGCTATGGGCCTCGCTTTTAGTCATACGAACGATTACGGAAAGGTTCAGCCATCTCTTAAGAACATTCAAAAAGAACTTATATCAGACGGATTTAAATGTGATGTTAAATCTGGCGATCTTACGAAATGGGCCGAACAAGGTGTATTTCTTATTAATACGGCGTTAACTGTCCAAGAAGGAAAACCTGGGTCTCATACTAAATTATGGAAGGATTTTACTATCCAACTATTTAACAAGTTAGATGATCAACCACATTTAGTCATTATCATGTGGGGCGGGGACGCTCAAAAGTTAGGTAAAAAGAGTTTTGATACTGATAAACACAAATTTATTAAATCGTCTCATCCTTCACCAATGTCGGCAAATGCGAAAAATGCAGACTTTTTTGGGAGTAAGCCTTTTACTAAAGCTAACGATTATCTAAAAAAATGGAACATACTAGAAATTGACTGGAATCTCGTATAAAATATATTTAAGTACATTTTCCTTGTGATATATATCACAAGGAAAATAAACGGCCCCTTTAGGCGATTATAAAATAGGATAATATACACCCAAATGAGTTTCTATCGAATGTGTATCCACTAATTTAATTCTAAAATCTCGCACATTAGGATTATTTTTATTTTTAGGAAAATCTATCGTCAATGTTGCATTTGGATATAAGCTACCAACATACCTTTCTAACTGGAATCCAGCCGGAACATCATATATTTTTTGAATTTCACCTCGATTATTCGTAACGGTAACACTCATAATGGCAGTTTTCGACGCATATTGTGTAATAAATTTATCCATCAATAAAATATTTACGGAAAATTAAATTGATATTCCAATTTTATATACTAAATATCTTACATCTTTTTAAAAAGCAGCTCTATATGATCCTCGTTTAAAACTTTGAACGAACCATTTATTTATACCGTGTCTTAATACGAATTGGTTAGCGTCTGTTCTAAGAGGATATGGGTCTCCGAGCCAATATTTTGTTACTAAATCAATCATATGGACAGCTTGCATAGGACCCCCAGGTGAGTTTATTCCAACGTGCCGAATTTCACCGGGCGCTAACTTAAAACTCATTGGAGGAACATGATTAGTCATGTAACTCGTTGTAATAGCGATTCCAACGTCCATAGTTGGCGACGAATTTTCGATGGTAATATAGCGCGTGTTGATATCTCTTACAATTTGATTTGTTAAATCAGAAGGATGAGATACTCCTTGTAAAACATTGTAATCGGATACCTTATTAAGAGGTATATTAAATTGCATATTCTTTTGTTATATAACAAAAGAATAAATAAACGAAAATAGTGTAATAGTGTAATAGTGTAATAGTGTAATAGTGTAATTGGTGTAATTGGTGTAATAGTTATTACACCAATTACACCTTATCCTCGATCGCGCATATTTCTTACGAGCTCTTCGAAATCTATATCAATTTTAGATATATTTACTGCATCACATTTTTCGCAATATTTACAAGGATGCATCATTCCTTTAATTGTACGAGTGTCATCTGACCAACTTTCATATTCCATGTTACACGATTCATTAGCGCAAATTCTCGTAATTTTTTGCCCACTAACAATACCGTTACTGTTAATTTGGCCCATCGTAAGCGTGTATAAAAATAATATACCTTTAAATTTGTTAAAAATAGTTATAATAATCTTTTGTAATTGTAAACAATTTATCTCGCAAAATGGCCAAAAATTTTAACATGATGATGGGAATTACCGCATTAATTTTAATCGCAGCAGGAGTATACTATTACAAATACTATTATAACTCTGGATCTAACGTATTACAAAACCCAGGGGGTATTGTTCAAGGAGTTGACCCAGAACAAGTCAAAACTTGCAAAAACGATTGCGGCATCTGGAATACCACATGCACTACTGCGTGTAAATTATTAGATCCCGCAGAAGCTGCTATTTGCGAGATGGGATGTGGATTAACTAAAAAGATTTGTGATTTTACATGTACTGGTAAATTAGGTATCAGAAATGCGTCATTATTCCACATTAGACTTTTCGATAAAAATATGAAAGTCATTGCTCAATTAGGACCAGTCGATCCTAGAAGGCAAGACCTCAATAAAGAACAATTTCCTATTACAATCCTCAGATGTCCTGGGTCTGGAGACTATGAAAATACATGCACACCAGAATTCGTGAGCACTTTCGTCGTGCCAAATGATAGAAACTGGACTATGAAAATCGATAAACCTGGATGTGTCATTGTCTGGTTTGCGGGAGGTTTTTACACCACTAAAGGAGCATGTGTTTTGTGATTTTTAATCACGAATCATTTTTATTTTAGTCGATCGACTAAAATAAGTAGTTAGTATGTATTTTATACTTTAAATATTTGTTTATTTTTTAGTTATAATAATCTTTTGTAATTGTAAACACTTTATACCAAAATGGTTAAAAATCTTAATATGTTGATGGGAATCGCCGCGTTAATTTTAATCGCGGCAGGAGTGTACTATTACACTCAGCCAAAAGTTACACCCGAACCTATCCCAGTACCAAATCCAGGAGGTATTGTTCAAGGTGTAGACCCAGAACAAGTTAAAACTTGTCAAAACGATTGTGGTATCTGGAATACCACATGTACCGTGGCATGCGGATTATTAGATCCTGCTGATGCTGTTGTGTGTTTATTGGGATGCGGATTGACCAAGAAAATTTGCGATTTTACTTGTACTGGCAAATTAGGTATTAGAAACGCGTCGTTATTTCATGTGAGATTGTTCGATAAAAACATGAAAGTTATCGCTCAACTAGGTCCAGTCGATCCTAGAATGCAAGAAGTTGATAAAGAACAATTTCCTATTACAGTTCTCAGATGTCCTGATTCTGGAGAATGCACACCAGAACATGTGAGCACTTTTGTTATTCCTGATGATAGAAACTGGACCATGAAAATCGATAAACCTGGATGTGTAATTATTTGGTTTGCTGGAGGTTTTTATACAACCAAAGGGGCTTGTCTTTAAGAAATTGTACTTTTGCAGTCTTTTATGGATCTTTTGATTGGATTTGACGGAGGGCCGTTGTATTACTTGTAATTACATACTTCTTGTATCTGATTAATTAAGACATAATTTGTAATTTTACAAATTATGTAATGTGTCAATAAATTTGGATGTGTTGTGGAGGTCTTTTCGCAGTATTCACATGCATGGACTACCATTTTTAGAACTTTGTAAAACTTTGTAAAACTTTGTAAGTAATTACAAAGCAATATTCTTTAAAACGTCTCACACCTAACTTTGTAATTCTTTACAAAGTTTTGCAAAGTTTTGCAAAGCGGGACGCACACCTGAAAAATAATTTAATATAATTTCTCGATAAATAAATCGTATTTTATAGCACACGGGGAAATATCCAGATTTGCATAGAAAAATAATTATCGAATATTCTCGATACTTTTATATCTCAAAATGAAAATAAAAATTAATCCTTAGACTTTTCATAATCACTTTTGAAAAAAACACACATACCCCATTTTGCCTATGTGTGTTTTTTTCATCCTATACTTTAAGTGTGAGAATTATAAACTTTTGATTTTACTATCATTCGATATATTCATCGCGAGATCCTTATTACTTACCACCCGTGTAAATAAAATTATTTTTCATACTTTTGAGTATGAAAAAGTATGAAAAAGTATTAATCTTCATCGTAGTACGCAAGATCGCACGATCCATCTTCATCGCTGACATCATGTGCAAGATCGCATAATACATCTTCGTCGCTAATGCTCAAGTTATAATCGTGATCTATGTATTTGTGTAAAGTATGTTCACTGATTAGATCTTTGTCGGTTAACAAAATATCAAAAAGATTAGGAAGATTGGTATCATTAAAAGATTCTATCACTGAGGTTTTTACAATCACATGTTTAGGTTGATAATAGGAATAAATCTGAGATTTATTAACACTGTAGCCAAGCAGTTTTAAGAGGCGCGAAAAAATAACACACGTAATATCCAAACTGTCAATTATAGAATTTAACGCAAGCCAGTCCTTGATGACAAATTCGAATGATATTTTGTACGAATAATTAAGGCACTTTAGACACGTCGAATTTATATGTCTCTTATTATTTTTACACAATTTGCATAAAAGTACCCCATTTTTCATTTCTTTAACAGCTTGATGATACCATGGTTCAAATAATATCGTTTTGTAGTTAAATTTGACAATTTTAAAAGTGGAATGATATAAATAATATATTTTGTTGTTTATTTTTAATCCTATATCTAATTTATTTTCAATGAGATCCTCGAATATATCCCCGTCGCCACTTTCTGTATTTATGTAAAAATCAGCCGTATTTTGCGACGTTTTGCACCTATCGCACACATCGTATAGACGGGCGTTTGTACTAAAATAATGGAATACTCCGTAAAAAGCGTTATGGCATATTACACATACAGTACATGATTTATTTCGACGTTCTTGTGTTTTAATTTTAGACATACCAACCATATGAACGTAAACAATAAGTTCGCTTGTATTAAAATCGTACACGCTCGTATTCAAGTTAAAAATTTTAGTATATAGAATACTAACACTATTTAAAGTTCTCTTATACGCAAATAAAGGATTTGGGACACCCTCGAGAGCAGTTTCCAATAATGGCGACCATACCCACTCCCAGCCTTTTTCGCCTTCACGTGTATGTTTTTCAATTTCCATATGTCACGCTATAAATATTTGCTGTTTCAATTCTGTATTCCAATTTTTTAAAAAATTGGAAATGCCGATTAAAATATACCAGATTTTAAATGAGAAAATTATGGAAAGTTATAGAGAGTGCAATGTATGTGGTACTAAAATATGCGAGGATTACATTACTTGCGAAAGCTGTAAAAACTGTGATGCAATGTGTTCAGTATGTAAAAAACCGTACCGATACGACGATTTAGTGTCGTGTAAAAAATGTGATGAATATTTTTGTAGAAAATGCAGTTTCGATAAATCGCCTAAAAATAACCCCTATTTTGTTGACGGATGGCGTATGCCTGATAAATATAACTGTGAAAAATGTTCATTATTATACTTTTTAGCAGCAGTAACGGGACTTGACGGTTCTGGCGATTTGGAAATACTATCATTCGTATTTAGCAGTGCAAACTATCCGTCGCAAAAAGAAATTATGGATTTGGCAAGGCTTGAATGCAAATTAAGTAGTTACAAAGTTGTATCCTATTCTGAATTAAATAGACGTCAATATGAAGCGTTTATTAAAAGATAGGATACCACGTATAATTAATTTGTATACAAATTAATCCAATTATTTCGCTCGTGAAATAAATTATTCTTTTCCGTCACGATAAATGTGACGGAAAAATTATATTTTTTTACAACTTTTTGGCGATTTGAGGCATCATATTCATTAGCGGTCCGTCTAAGTTTTGCGCTGAAAACTTATTATCTCTCGAAAATTTTACCCAATCTAATTTGGTCTTTGATTTTTGTATACATACATTTCCATATTCTAATTCGATAGGCACGAGCCACTCAAGGTGGACAACATTGCGAGTACAACGGATTTTTCGAACAACACGTTTGATGGAATCGTCGTTATTCGCTATGTCGTCCCAGTTTTGGCGTGTAAATATTCTAGGCTTAATTTTCGTAAAAACTTCACTGTATAAACCATTCAAATACGTTTCATTTGATTTAATACCACGACCAAAATCGCTGTATACCTTACATCCATCAGAATTCTCGACTCTTAAGAGTAACATATATTCATCATCGTTTAGTTTGTGATAAGGTATCATACCGCATCTTAAAACACTGTAAAATTCCTTACCGATAAGTATTCTATTCATAGCCATCTTATTATCTATCAAATATATTGAGAATCTCAATATATTTGATAAGAATCTTATATAATTTTGTCAATTTTTATAAATCGTTTCCAAGCCAGCACTGGCTTGGAAACCGCGCGACAATACACTTAAATTACCAAAAGGTCGCGTCTTTCTTTTAAAATTTTAACGACTCTATCGATTTTTTTATTTAAAATTTCGTCAGAACCATAATAAAATTTGTATTCGATCGATTTTTGGTTAATATCACCGGAACTCATAGGGTTCCATTTGCCACAATACTGTATTTCCATATAAAAAGTTCCTTGTCCGAACAGAGAAACGTCTTGGCCCTTTTTAACTGATAAAATTTTATTAACGTTAAACACGTTCGATTTGATGCGGATGTATTTGATGTTTAAATTATCCATATAAATTTAGTGAGATTCTCACTAAATTTATATGGATTTCAAATAATTTTGTCAATTTTTTGTGGTTAAATTTAACCACACAATTTAGCCTTTTTATATCTTTTATATAGCTCTTCATAAAACCCTGCGCCTAATACACGAGAAAATACATCATTTGCTATTTGATCAAAAGTTCTTTCGCGTGGAATATCACCTTCCCATAGACTTACACTAGAAGAATCATGAGACCCATCGCCAGAATGAACACTATGTTTTCTAGCATGTTCTAATTCGTGAACGCATGTATTAGCAGGAAACCTAAAACCGCAAGTTTCTGACCATTTGGCGTTGTTAATTAATTGAAAATCTGTATCTGATTTAATATTTTTAATAATCTTTTTAATATCGTCTTTCTCTTTATCAGTCCATGATATAGTATTAATAGTTATGGACTTCGCGGTATCAATATAATAACCTGAAGCGGTTTCGTGTTTATCACTTTGTACAACATGGATCTTTTGAATATTTTTAGTGGACCATCCATTGATCTTTTGAGTAATAGCGATATCAATAAATGTTTCAATCCATATTTTAAGGTACGGCTCAACTACGGTATCTCGGACATCCGGTTTAACATCTCGTTCTTTCCATTTTGTTGGCGAAACAACTTTACCATCTACTTTTTTCACTCCCGGTTTATTTTTAGTATTAAACCATTTTCCTAATGCAAATTTAGCAAGTTTATCAACTTCTGAAAATGAAGATATCTTAAGATCGCCAAGTTTCTTGGCAAACCCAGCTTTTACAATAGGATCTCGGGGATTATCATCTTTTAGTACACGCATCAATTTATTAGTATAAAATACCAGTGTATTATTACCCATATATTTTAGAGTTTCTATCGCATCAAAATTAATATATCTTAAATATACAGAAAGAGCAGTTCCTTCGTTGCCGTTTCTTATCAATGATTGGATGTAACTTTGGTCATATTCATTAAACTTGCCTAGAGCCGATATAGGCGCGGTAGATGCAACGTTTGAATATGTCCATGCGTATTTTGTATAATCATCACGAAATAGTTGTAACAATTTAACAAGAACAATATAGTCTAATAAAATGGTAAAATGAAGCTTAGATTCTTCAGGCATATTTAATCTTGTGCGAGTTTGCACAGGAGTGAATCCTCCATGCCTAATATTCACTATAATACCATACTCCATCTCTATTTTTACATCGTTCGGATAATTATCGTAAAATTTTGTTAAAGGAGCAAATGGTATTCCTTTTGTAAAAACATACGACGGTAAAGTTGAATCTGACTTTCTATGGAAATATACATCAAAATATCCAATCGTAAACATTAAAACTTTGTCGACTCTTGGTAAAATGTGACCATTTAGGTCTATCGTAATGTTATCGAAGGCTGATATTTGGTATAATATTTTTTCTGATGTATACCTCGCAATACCTAAATATTCTGATCTTTTTACCTCATCTACGGGTTTTGATCGAATCATTATTTTAGTGGAATTACGCCTTTTATTATCAGGAAATGAAGTAATCTGCCGGTTAATATCTACTATTCTACCTGTATCATCTGATATAGGCGTATCGTAGGATATATACGTTACACCGTTTAGGTGGGTATCTATCACAACTAATTCGCTTTCTCTATAAACATTAAAAAATCCGCTGCCCATTTCGCCTGTTACAATATCAGACGCAGTTTTTGTACTTAAAAATGGAATGCCTATGTATAAAAAGGATTGAGGGTTCATACCGACGTAATCTTCTACCATCATCGTAAAAGTATTATTTTCTGTATCGGCGTATTTTATATTTATAGCTCTTACAGTAGCGTTAGTCGATCTGATGGCATCTACAGAATTTTGGCATAATTCTGTCAAACATGCATCTACAAATTCTTTGGTAGTTCCTTCGTTTATAGCTATTTCAGTAATTTGTAAGTTGGAGGTGTTTTTAAATTCAGAAGCTTTCCTAAACGTTTCCATACTGTCAGGACTTTGTTTGTTAGAGAATAAATATGATATTAATTGCGACGTGCGAATGGTTACCCAATTTTTAGTAGGGATTAATGGTATATACGAAAAAGGGACTACTTCCAATGATGCGATTTTCCACCATTCGATAATTTCGTCGGTTAACCGTGTAATATAAGCAGGTAATAATGCGGTCGTAACAAACGCGTCGCCTATCCATCTATATAAAACGGATAGATCGTTTTGCGAATATCTACTGTCTTGAATTTTTAATAACAAGCTTTTTGCGTAATCTATAATAGGAACAGGCGTATTAAAAATTTTATCTTGTAAACTGATAGCATTTATGGCTTTAGATAACACAACTTCGCAAATAGTATAGTCGATAAGATTATTAGAATATTTAACAATAGTTTCGTGTAATTTTAGAGGGGTCATCCATTTAGGTATGATGTTACCGATAATTTTGCCTGGTAAAAGATAATTAGTTATCTGGAAATTTGTATTTTGCGTTTCCATGTTAGAATCAATACATGTGATAATGGATTCGATCGAATAATTTAATTCTTTATTGATAGGGATAACAGACGCGTTGTGGAGTATACCGAGATCCCATTTGTATTG
>ERZ1292633.5055-Hain-H41-02um-R1-5055-length-12038-cov-8_pt1 | contig 12038 bp, 14 predicted proteins | sample MGYA00564406_ERZ1292633 | MGnify/ENA primary metagenome ERZ1292633 (study PRJEB36523, sample SAMEA6512639) | groundwater metagenome | collected 2019-01-08 | study: AquaDiva: Metagenomics assemblies of 32 groundwater samples
AGGTTGCGGGTTTAACAAGTTTGGGCGGGCGGCGGATAAACGCTATTCGTTAGGCCGCAGATGGAAAGAGGGTGCAGATGATCGGTATCACAATCAAAGCAGATTCGTCGGGCCATATTTCTCTTGAGATGGGAGTGGGAGCATCGGTTGATCAACGCTGCAAGCCCGGTAAATTCTACGTCTATACGCACAAAGATAAAGATGGAACGGTTTTCTATGTGGGAAAGGGCACGGGTGACCGCGCTCACTCTCGGGAACGTCCTCCGGAATATCTTGAGTACCTCGATAAAAGATCAGGCGGAAAATTCTCCGTTGAAATAGTCCGCGATGGAATTTCCGAAGAAGACGCATTGGAGATTGAGGACGCTGTCATGAAAATGTACAGTGGAACGATCGTCAATCGAGTGAATCCGCACGCGCCATACGATTCCACGAAGTTTCGTGCGTATTGCGAAGCCCAAAGGTGCTTTGGCGAGACTCTTCAGCGCGCAACCCATTTCCAGAAGGCCAAAGAATTTGACAAGGCCATTCCGGAATTCGAGGCAGCGTACGCGCATCATTTAGATATGGTTAGGAACGCGGACTATGACCTGGGAGCCAGAAACGGACTCAAGTCAACCGCCTTTACCTATCACCCCTCGTCGGCGCTCGCAGACGGCTATTCGATGGTGCTCGCGAAAGCGAGCCGCAATCGTGAGTTGGTTGCCTTCGCGGAGCGCTACTTCCGAGACTATGCAGCGCCTTACAACAAAGCCGAAGATAACCTCAGAAAGCGTATGGAGAAGGCGCGAAGTTAGCAATGAACTCGCTACGCAGGTACTACGACGGATTCCTGAACTTCCACGGACTTGGAGTTACAACCAGAAAGGACACACCATCATGAAAGTTTGCGAACTAATCACTCAGTTGGAGAAGCTTGATCCAAACCTTGAGGTGTATTGTTACACCGAAGATGAGCGCTTTGCAACGGAGGATAGGCCGTTTTGGATTCTCGACTTGCAGCACGTGCAAACAGTGAATGCTGAGATCTCGCGAGATGCACATCATCTTCCAGTCACCAAGTTTGAGAACTCTCCGAGTGCCAGAACAATCGTCACCATTGATGTTTCCTCGGACTTCTGAGTAAGGTTGGTTCGCTTAAGTGGAGCTGGCAGGTCTGTGTCGATAACGGAAGGCCACTGATTCGGTAGTTTTATTTTACTGCTTCTAAGCGAAAGTACGTTCCAGCATCATTCCGAACCGGCTTTCGAGTGCCACCTGTCGCCGGTAGAAATCTGCCTTGACCTCCAAGGTGTCGATCTCTGCGCTGCGCCGTTCCAGTTCCTGTTTGAGTTGGCGGATCTCCCGCTGCAATCCGGCGACCTGCTGCACCTGCCAAAAAATTGCCCGGATTTCAGTCGGCTCCATTCCGCGGCGCCATTCCCCGATAAAAAGAAGCCCCTCCCTGAAATAGAAGCCTTCCCACGATTGGCCGAGGAGGGCGGAGACATCGCCTAAGACGTGAAACCTTAACAGCCGACTGGCTGACTCGGGTGGTACGCAGGTGCCATTTTTCCAACGTTTGATGGTTTTGGTACTGGCGCCGGTGATTCGCTGGATCATCTCAATCGAGGCGTTGAGTTCATCATTCATGATTTTTTCTCACTAAGGCATGAATTATGACTCTGACGAACTATAGGGAATAAAACGAAAAAACTGAGATTAAGGAGCCTTCTGGTATTTTTGGTTGCCATTTGAACCCTCCATAATGTCGGGTTCTCAGTAATTCGCCAAATGGGGGGGAAGAGGGGAAGTTAGAAGCTTACTGGCGAGGAGTGTGACTCTTTTTAGTGCTTTGCTTAATTTATATACAATTTGACATAATATACATTATGAGCAATTGCGGTATGGTTTCTTCGGCCTGTTTTTCTCATAATCTATCGATAAATCAATACCATGACGACCACATGCGATCAAATGCGGGTCAGGCTCAATTATGCGTGGGGAAACTTCGGGTTGTAGACTAGCTCCCAGAGAAACCCGTCAAGGTCAGTGAAATAACCGGCGTAACCACCCCAGTCGGTGAGCTGCGCCGGCTTTGTTACTTTGGCCCCGTAAGAAGCGACACGTTGCAGCAGCGCATCCACCTCTGGCTGGGTGCGTACATTGTGAGCCAGGGAAAAACCCGGAAAGCCGGTTCCTCCGGGGGCAAGCCCGGCATCAGCCACCAAACTTTCGCGTGACCAGAGTGCCAGCCGCGTCTGCCCGAGTGCGAAGAAAGTGACCGCTGGCGGAGATTTGAGTCGCGGCAGACCCAGGCATTCTTCGTAGAAGCGGCTGGCCTTTTCCAGGTCGGCAACGCCGAGCGTAATGTAGCTAACCCACGGTTCCATAAGCGAATTCCAGGTTTAAGTTCATCGGCTCAACAGTAGAAAAAGTACCAGACAGAGCGAAACAGCGGTCGCGACGACGCAAAACAGCAGTACCCGCCTGAGCTTTGCTTCAGCGACCGAGGCGGCCTGCTCCAACGCCGCGACCGTACTCTGCAGTTGTTCAGCCAGCTCCTTGATCTGGATCGAGCTCTGCGAGGCAGCGGCTTGCAGCTCGCTGATCTGCTGCTGCAGCGTTGGATCGGCCGTTGCATCGACTTTTTTCTTGGTGAATACGGGGGTTGCGACTGAAATGATGGAACCCACGTGCGGGAGCACCGCCTTTAATGCCGGAATCAACCATGCGGCCATAGATGTATCCTTCTTGAATGGATATTCATGATACTAGCGTAATTGTTTGATGTTCTAAGAAATTATAGCTTCAATACCGGACAAAATCAGTGACGATCCCAACTGTCTCGCAGGCTCAGGCGATGCCGCCATTGGCGCCGATGTTCTGTCCCGTGACCCAGCCCGCTTCTGCGCCGACCAGAAAAAGCACCACCTGGGCAATATCCTCCGGTTCGCCGATACGGTTCAGCACCGCCATGCTGGCCATGCGTTTGATCTCCTCCGCGCTCTTGCCAGTAGTGAAGAGTTCGGTATTCACCGGTCCGGGCGAAATGATGTTGGCCGTAATGTCGCGCGCACCGGCTTCCTTCGCAAAAATACGCGTCAGCTGCTCGACCGCGCCTTTACTGGCGGCATAGGCACCGTAGTTCGGCAGCAGCAGTCGCGTGACGGTGCTGGACAGGGTGACGATACGCCCGCCGTCCGCCAGCCGGGTGGCGGCTTCACGCAAAGTGTAGAAGACACTTTTGACGTTGCAGCTCAAGATCCGGTCGAACTCCTCGTCGCTGGTGTCCGCAATCTTTTTATAGAGTAGCACGCCGGCGTTGTTGATCAGGATATCGACACGGGCGTAGCGGTCGATGGCCGCGTCAAACAACCTGCGCACTTCTGCCGGGTTGCTGACATCTGCCCGCACGGCCAACGCCTCGCCGCCTGCAGCCGTAATCGTAGCGCAAACCGCCTCGGCGTCCTGCTGCCGTGCAATATAGTTGATAACCACTTTTGCGCCGGCGTCAGCCAATGTACGTGCGATTTCGGCGCCAATGCCGCGGGATGAGCCAGTGATGATGGCGACTTTATCCTGGAGCGCTTTCATGATTTCCGGGATCTAGAGGCTCGCAAGCAGGTTAGCTAACTGATTGTTTAATCTACGCCCCGCTCTATTCCTTGGCAAAGTTCAGTTCCACGCCGTTGCCTGCCGGGTCTTTGAAGAACAGTTGGACCTTGCCGGTCAGTGGCATATGGGCTGTCTCAAACTGGATATTGTGCCGCTGCAGGCGGGTTTCCGTTTCCGGCTGCCCAGTACAGGTGAACGCCACGTGATCAAAGGTGGTGGCGACATGGGTGACGCGCGTTTCGCCCGGTTGCGTCTGGCTCAGGTGGAGCACGTCCTGGCCGCTAGCGTAGAGCCAGTAGCCGGAGCCTTCCAGCGGCGGTCGCTGACCCAGCTCGAGACCTACCACCTCACAGTAGAATTCTCTGAGCCTGTCCAGGAGTTCGCGCGGTGCGCGCAGGTTGTAATGATTGAGGCCAATTATAGCCATGCGAGCTCCTAGCGGTTATGACGGGATATAGGCTGCGCGGCATCCGGTATGTTGACTATGAATCAATGTGTTGCACCGTTAACCCGCAGCAGTTCGGCAACCTGCAAATGCTCACGGCTCAGGGCAAAATTCAGTGCAGTGCCGCCGGATTCATTCCGGATATTGGGGTTCGCACCCTTCTTCAACAGCAGCTTGACGGCATCAAGATGGTCGCCCCTTGCCGCCATCATCAGCGCGGTGGTTCCGTTGTCGGAGGTCGAATCAATTTTTGCGCCTACACCCAGTAGCATCTCGACGATTTCCGTGTGGCCTTTGGTTGCGGCATATATCAATGGATTCCATCCCTTGTGATTGATTTCTGCGCCTTTGATATAAAACTGCTTGGCCATGCCGGCTTCGCCATGGTAGCTGGCGAGCATGATGGCAGTTTCGCCATAGTGATTGCGCAGATTGGGATTGGCGCCTGCCTCCAGCAGCAGGTGGATGAGATTGTTGCTTTTATTCTGGACTGCGATCATCAGCAGCGTATTTCCGCGTTTGTCGTAGGTATTGGGATCAGCGCCTTTCGCCAGCAGTTTGGCCAGATCGGTAGCGTTGCTGTCCTCCACCGCCCAGATCAAGTCTTCATGGATATCTGCGGCGGCATGCAGCGGCAGATATAAGCCGGCAGCGAGCAGCAGAGCGGCGAGTAAATGGGGTATTTTGAGTGAATTGAGCATTCAGGCTACCTTGAACAATTTGAAGAAATTGCGGGTGGTCGCAACGTCCACCTCATTCACGGTGATGCCGCGCAATGCAGCGATTTCTTCGGCGACATGCCGCACGAAGGCGGGCTGATTGATTCTACCACGGTGCGGTACCGGGGCAAGATAGGGCGAATCGGTTTCCACCAGCATTCTCTCCAGCGGGATTTTTTTGGCAATATCCTTTAGACCAATAGCTTTCTTGAAAGTGACAATACCGGAAAAAGAAATATAGAAATTCATCTCCATCGCCTGCTGCGCCACCTCCCAGCTCTCGGTAAAGCAGTGCATCACTCCGCCGACGCTGTCCGCGCCCTCCTCCGCCATGATGCGCAGCGTATCTGCTGCAGCCTCGCGGGTATGGATGATAAGCGGTTTGCCGCATAGCCGGGCAGCACGGATATGCTGGCGGAAGCGTTCCCGCTGCCACTCCAGATCGCCTTTGAGGCGGAAATAATCCAGCCCGGTTTCGCCGATGGCGACGACCCTGGGATGACAAGCCAACGTCGCCAGTTGTGCCGCCTGCGGTTCTGCCAGATTCTCGTAATCGGGATGAACGCCGACCGAGGCGAAAAGATTGGGGTGGACCTCCGCCAGCGCCAATACCCGCGGAAAATCCTGCAGATTGACGCTCACGCAAAGGGCGTGACTGACATCGTTGTCGCGCATGTTGGCCAGTAGCTCATCAAGATTGACGGCTAGATCAGGAAAATCCAGATGGCAGTGGGAATCAACGAGCATAAGGGACTCCCATTAGTTCATCAGTCAGCGCGCTTGCTCCGGGCGGGGGCGATCAGCACGGCGTAGGAAAGTAGCATTTCTTCCAGGAATAAACGAGGATTGAGCGGATGCCGTGCCAGGCGCTGGGTTGAGATCAGGCTGCGTGAATAAGCGGCAAGCGCGCGCGGGTCAATTTCAGATACCAATGATTTGATGGTGGCAAGCATGGGTAAATGATAGCGGATTTTCCCGGTGGTACGGAAACTCATCAAGTCATAACACCATTTCTGCATCCAGTTGACCGCCGTTGGCAGATCGGATTTCTGCATTTCTTCGGCCAGCACGATGGGATTGAAACCGCCTGGCGTACCGATTTGCCGGATAAAAGCCTCATGTTGCGCAAGATAATCATCGTCGTCGAACTCCAGCGCGGCCAGCGGTGCGTAGCCGGCGGCGGCCAGGCTGGTTGCGGGATCCTTGACGCCCTGCTGTTTGAGCCAGGCGACGGCGGTGGCAAGGTCGGGCGTGGGCATGGCGATTTGTCGGCAGCGGCTGCGTATGGTCGGCAGCAAATCCTGCGGGCGGTGTGTCACCAGGATGAACAGGGTTTGCGGCGGCGGCTCTTCCAGATTCTTCAGCAAAGCGTTGGCCGCAGCCAGATTCATCGTTTCTGCAGGATGGATCAGGATGATCTTGTAGCCATTGCGGTGGCTAGACATATGCACCAGGTCCGAGAGCGCGCGAATCTGCTCAACCCCGATTTGTTTGCTGGACTTTTTCTTCCCCTTTGTGCTGGCGGGTCCCGTCTCGGCACCAGTATCGGCGTCACCACCCGCTTCCGCCATGGCTTCATCGGCCAACGCTGTCAGCGCTTCGGGCTCGACCAGGCGAAAATCCGGGTGCCCTCCCTGCTCAAACCAGCCACAGCTTGGGCAGCTGCCGCAGGCTTCAGCATCGGCGGATGGTTTCTCGCACAACAGGGATTTGGCCAGATTGCGGGCAAATACGAGCTTGCCGACGCCCTTTCGCCCTTTCAGCAACAGAGCGTGACCGCGGGCAGCCGGACCCTGCGTCAGCATCCGCCAGACAGCAGCTTGCCAGATGTAGATATTATTCATTAACAGATGGTTGAAATAATATCATGAAGTGATTCTTTAACTTTTTCCAGCGGCTGGCTGGAATCGATCAGGCGTATCCGTTGGGGAAATTTATGCGCTCTTTGCAGATAAGCTGCCCGCACCCGCTGAAAAAACTCGTCCTGCTCTTTTTCAAAGCGGTCGGCTGTCTTGATGGCATTAACCCGTTGCCTGCCCAGTTCGACGCTCACATCGAAATAGAGTGTGAGATCAGGCTGAAATTCTCCCTGCACCCACCGTTCTAGATCATCCAGCCAGTTGCTAGCCAGCCCCCTGCCGCCGCCTTGGTAGGCAAAGCTCGCATCGGTGAAGCGATCGGAGATCACCCAGTCTCCCCGCGCCAGAGCCGGTAGTATCACCTTGTCCAGATGCTCGCGCCGTGCCGCAAACATCAGTAGCGCCTCGGTTTCCGCATGCATTGCCTGGCTGTTGTCGAGCAGCAGCGCACGCAACTTCTCACCCAGGGGCGTACCGCCCGGCTCACGGGTCACCACCACGGTCAGTCCCCGGCCGCGCAAAAAATTTTCCAGCCAGGCAAGATGAGTGCTCTTGCCTGCGCCGTCTATACCTTCTAGGGTGATAAATTTGCCTGGCGTCATTGCGGGTACCAGCGATTGGCGGGAAACCGTTCCCCAGCGCGCAGTTTATCTTATACTTGCAAGCGGTGACACTCCTGGTGCAATCCGGTTACTGGGTAAATCTGTTATCGTTGCGCTTTGTCTTTTGCCTGATAGCCCATGCTGCGCCTGACTGAAATCAAACTCCCCCTGGATCATGCCGCAAGCGAACTCACGGCCGCTATTCTTCAACGTCTGGGAATTACGGTGGATGAGCTTGCAGGGTTTTCGATTGCGCGCCGTGGCTACGATGCACGCAAACGCGGAACGGTTTCTTTTGTTTACACCCTGGATGCCGAACTGAAGGATGCAGCAGCAGAGGCAGCGATACTGCAACGCCTGCAAGCGGATGGACGTGTCTCGACCACACCGGACATGAGCTATCGTTTTGTTGCGCGCGCAGCATACGCTTCGGCTGCACAGTCACGTCCGGTCATCATTGGCACCGGACCCTGCGGGCTATTTGCCGGGCTGATTCTGGCACAGATGGGATTCCACCCGATCCTGCTGGAGCGCGGGAAGGCGGTGCGCGAGCGCACCAAGGATACCTTTGGCCTGTGGAGACAGGGGCAGCTCAACCCGGAATCCAATGTCCAATTCGGTGAAGGCGGGGCGGGCACATTTTCCGATGGCAAGCTCCACAGCCAGATCAAAGACCCGAAACACTACGGCCGCAAAGTACTCATGGAATTCGTCAAGGCGGGTGCTCCGCCCGAGATACTCTATGTGAGCAAACCGCATATCGGCACATTCCGGCTGGTGGGCATGCTGGAAAAGATGCGCGCAACCATCACCTCGCTCGGCGGCGAAATCCGTTTCCAGAGCCGGGTGGACGATATTGAAATCGACAATGGGCAGATACGGGGCGTGATGCTGGCCAGCGGCGAACATATTGCAACGAATCATGTCATGCTGGCCGTGGGCCATAGTGCCCGCGATACTTTTCAGGTGTTGCATGACCGCGGGGTATATCTCGAAGCCAAACCTTTTTCCATCGGTTTGCGCATCGAACATCCGCAGTCGTTGATAGACCGTTGCCGCTTTGGTGACAATGCAGGCAACCCATTGCTGGGCGCGGCTGACTACAAACTGGTGCATCATTGTGCCAATGGGCGCTCGGTTTACAGTTTCTGCATGTGTCCTGGCGGCACCGTGGTGGCAGCGGCATCGGAACCGGGACGGGTCGTAACCAACGGCATGAGCCAATATTCACGCAATGAACGCAATGCCAACAGCGGTATCGTCGTCGGCGTGACGCCGGCTGATTATCCGGGCCACCCGCTGGCAGGCATTGCCTTTCAGCGCCAGTGGGAGGAGCGTGCCTTCGACCTGGGCGGGCGCAATTATCAGGCGCCGGTGCAATGGGTAGGCGATTTCCTTGCGGGCCGGGCATCCACCGCGCTGGGCACGGTGATCCCCTCCTACACCCCCGGCGTGCAGTGGTGCGACTTGAGCAGCGCTCTGCCGGATTATGCCGTCGCCGCGATACGCGAAGCCCTCCCCGCTTTTGACAGGCAGATCAAGGGGTTTGCCATGCATGATGCCGTGCTGACCGGGGTTGAGACGCGCACTTCCGCGCCGATCCGCATCAAGCGTAATGAGAATTACCAGAGCCTGAATACTGCCGGACTCTATCCTGCAGGTGAAGGTGCGGGTTATGCGGGGGGCATTCTCTCTGCGGCGGTGGACGGCATCAAGGTGGCGGAAGCATTGGCGCTGCAGGTTCTTGCTGACGTAGCGGCAGCAAAATAGAATTAATACTAACTGGCAGTGATCGGCTGGAATGCATCCATCGGGATGGGCTGGTATTTGACTGCCAGAATTTCCAGTTCCTCAACCCCGCCCGGCGCATGCAGTGTTACCGTATCATCCTGCCGCGCCCTGATCAGCACCCGTGCCATCGGTGAAATCCAGCTAATGTAGCCGCGGGCAGTATTGACTTCATCGACCCCGACGATGGCTACTGTTTTTTCTTCACCTGCCAGATTGGAATAGGTGACTGTGGCACCAAAGAAAATCTGCGTTTCATCGTCTCTCGGGTTTGCAGGATCCACTACTTCGGCCATATCCAGCCGTTTGGTGAGGAAACGGATACGTCGATCGATTTCACGTAAACGCTTCTTGCCGTAAATATAGTCGCCATTTTCCGAGCGATCGCCATTACCCGCAGCCCACGACACCGTGGCAGTCATTTGCGGACGCTCTTTATTCATCAGCCACAAGAACTCATCCATCAGCCGCGCATAACCATCCGGCGTGATATAGTTTTTGCCAGTGGCAGGTAGGAGATCGATGCCTGTATCTTCTTCAGGATCGTCGGCCCCTTCAGTTTCTTTTATAAATGCTTTGCTCATAGGTTGAATACGGTTAAGGCAGCCTCTCGATGAACCTCCGGCGGGCTGCGGTAGAATCGGGTGTTAGAAGCGCGGCTGGTTAGGTGCGTTGCACTCCCAAGCAGCGTAGACTAAGCTACGGCCTTTGATCCGCGCCCGGTGCTTGCTCTATTGTTACCAACAATGCAAGCCAGAAAGGACTCATTCAACTACTGCTTAATCAAAATTTACCATAGCATGATATCTCACGCATGACCACTTCCTTGCCGCAAGAGAAATCGTGGCAATCAACTGCCGGCACACCGGCAGCCACTCACCCCGAACCATTCTGGCGCTCGCTGTTTTATTTCAATGTGTATCGCCTGCTGATGGCAAGCGGGATCGTGGTAATCACATGGCTATCTCCCGAATCCAGTTTCGGTTCCTATAACCCACAATTGTTTCTGTATACAGCGCTAGCCTATATTGTGTTTGGTGGAATATCGCTGCTGCTGACCCGTATGCAGCGGCTGCATTTCGATCGGCAGCTTGCAATCCAGATTAGCGGCGACGTGGTGTTCGTCGCCATCCTGGTGTACTCCAGCGGCGGTATACAAAGCGGGCTGGGTCCCTTGCTGCTGGTGCCGCTGGCCGCAGCCGGACTGATCAGCCGCGGCAGACTGGCATTGTTTTATGCCTCCATTGCCAGTATCGGCATACTCCTGGAGGAATCCTATTCCCTGCTCAATGTTGAAGGTTATCAGGCCCAATATCTGCAAGCAGGTTTGCTTAGCCTGGGCTATTTTGCCGTCGCATGGCTGGCACATAAGCTCGCCAAATATACCATTGCCAGCGAACAACTGGCACTGCAGCGCGCGATTGATCTTGCCAGCATGGCAGAAGTGAATCAGCTGGTGATTCAGGACATGCAGGATGGGGTGCTGGTTGTGGATGAGAACGGTAAAATCCGGCAACATAACCTGCAAGCAGGGAGACTCATTGGTCTGACGTCGGGGGTATCTGCAGCCCCGATGCTTGCTGATCATGCACCAGTTCTGGCGACGCAACTGGAGGTCTGGCGTGAGAGTGGGAATATTGATTCTGACTCGCTGCGGATACCAGCCAGCGATGCCGCAGTGCGAATACGGTTTGTACCGGTAAAAAGTGATGGTCGTATCAATACGTTGATCTTCCTCGAAGACGTGAGCCGCATCCAGGCACAGGCGCAACAATTGAAGCTCGCCGCTCTCGGCAGGCTTACCGCCAATATTGCTCACGAAATCCGCAACCCGCTTTCGGCCATTGGTCACGCTGCCGAGTTGCTGGAGGAAGAAAAGAGCTCCGATCCCACCCAAATGCGGCTATTACGCATCATCCGGGACAATACCCAGCGCCTCGACAAGATAGTGCAGAATGTCCTGGAGCTGAATCGCCGGGATCGCGCCACGCCGGAAGCGCTGCATCTGGCGGATTTCATGCACACGTTTGTTGCCGATTTCTGTCATGCCGAGAAAGTTGCCAGTAACATATTTGTGCTGGATATTGGCGATCGGTATGTTGTGAACTTTGATCGGGGGCATTTGAATCAGGTATTGTGGAATTTGTGCCACAATGCCTGGCGCTATTGCCGCAAGCAGCCGGGTAGTATCCGGCTGAGGGCGACTGAAGGAACGGCTGGGAACAGCATCAATCTAGACGTGATCGACGATGGTACTGGCATCCCCCCGGCGCTGCTGAGCCATTCGTTCGAGCCTTTCTTTACTACTGCGGCAGGCGGTACCGGTCTTGGTCTCTATATTGCACGGGAGATGTGCAAGGCTAACGGTGCGGCACTCGACTGTCTGGAGAATACCATCGGCGGCCATTTCAGAATCGTTTGCAGGAAAAGTTGAAGCATGTCTAAACCACACAGAGAACGAATTGTACGATCCGCTGATGGCGGCAAATCGACCATTCCGGCCGTACTTGTCGTCGACGATGAATCGGATATCCTGGAACTGCTCGAACTGACGCTGGTGCGCATGGGGCTGGACGTGGAGCGCGCGATGACCGTGAGCGATGCCCGGCATTTGCTCGATTCGCGCCATTTTGATTTGTGCCTGACCGATATGCGTCTGCCCGACGGCGAAGGATTGGAACTGGTGCAGCATATCGTCGACCATTGCACCGGCTTACCGGTGGCGGTAATCACTGCTTATGGCACTACCGAGAATGCCGTTGCCGCACTCAAGGCAGGTGCGTTCGATTACCTGGCCAAACCGGTGTCGCTGGAACAGTTGCGTTCTCTGGTGAAATCCGCATTGAATCTGTTGCCGCTGCAGGCGAAAACTGCCGCCAGTTGCGGAAACAGCAAACGAGCTCTGCTCGGCGAATCTCTGCCGATGCAGCAACTGCGTGCGATGATTGAGAAACTTGCGCGTAGTCAGGCACAAGTTTATATCAGCGGCGAATCGGGCAGCGGCAAGGAGCTTGCGGCAAGATCGATC
>ERZ1292633.5056-Hain-H41-02um-R1-5056-length-12036-cov-21_pt1 | contig 12036 bp, 8 predicted proteins | sample MGYA00564406_ERZ1292633 | MGnify/ENA primary metagenome ERZ1292633 (study PRJEB36523, sample SAMEA6512639) | groundwater metagenome | collected 2019-01-08 | study: AquaDiva: Metagenomics assemblies of 32 groundwater samples
AATTAGTAAAATATTTGTTAATTGCTTATTATTGTTTACTTTTCTTCTTCTTCTTCTTCTTCTTCTTCTTTTTCTAAGGGAACTTTTTCTTTTAAAACATCAACAGCAGCTGTTTTAGTTAAAACATTTGTTTCTAATTGATTAATTACCCAATATGTAATAACATATGCGGTTAAAATAATAATTAATCCAATCATTGAATGAACAATCATATCCCGCGCTTTTTTCGTTTTTTCCTCTGCGCCACCACTGGTCATCCACATAATACCGCCAATAATAATCATAATAATCGCAAAAATCCCTAAAAATCCTAAAATAATTTTAATAATATTTCCTATTATTGTTATTAAATTTGGTTTTTCTGGCGTGCTTAAACCGGCAGTAGTTGATACATTCGTTAAATTATCCATAAGCGGACTAGCATTAACTGTCGTCATTGAAATCAATGAATTGTTGCTGGGGGTATTTATTGCTAAAGGTATAGCAAAAAAACAAAGCAATAATATTCCAAAGAGATATTTTTTTAATGTCATAGAATAATATTAAAAAATAAAATTAATTTTTAATTATTTTTAATTTCTTTTTAGAATTTCTTAAAAAATACAATTTAGCTCGTCTAACTCTTGTTTGATTTACAATTTCTATTTTAACAATTGTTGGCAAATTTAAAGGAAAAATTTTTTCTACTCCCACCCCGTTAGATATTTTTCGCACTGTGATTGTCGCTCCATTTTTATTACCATGTTTTTTAGCTAAAATAATTCCTTCAAAAACCTGAATTCTTTCTCTTTCTCCTTTGGTTCCTATTTCTTTAATTTTTTGATGAACTTTTATATTCATTCCAGGCTTAAGATTTGGGATTATTCTATCGTCAGATTTTTTTTCTTCTTGTAAAACTTGTTCATTCATAAAATGATTTAAAAAATAAATTTTGCATTTTAAATATAATGAATTATTATATAAATATATTATTATGTCAAATAAAATATGTTAATTTTAGGGATTGAAAGTTCTTGTGATGAAACAGCGGCTGCTTTAGTTGAAATTAAAAATGAAAAAATTAAAATCATTTCCAATGTGGTTTCATCACAAATTAAAATTCATCAACAATATGGCGGAGTGGTGCCAGAAATAGCTGCGCGTTGCCATATAGAAAAAATTTTACCTGTAATTATAGAGGCATTGGGGGGCAATGAAAAGAAAAAAATTGACTGTATCGCTGTAACTATTGGTCCGGGTTTAATTACTTCTCTTTTGGTAGGCATTGAAACAGCTAGGACATTAGCATATTTATGGAACAAACCCATTATTGGCGTCAATCATTTAGAGGGGCACATTGTTTCAGTTTTATTAAATCAAAATAAAGGAATTTCAAATTTCAAATCTCAAATTTCAAAACAAACCCAAAATGTAAAACTTAAAATTCAAAAAAATATTTTCCCAGCAATGGCTTTGTTAGTTAGTGGCGGACATACAGAATTAATTTTAATAAAAGATATTTTAAAGTATAAAAAAATTGGACAAACAAGAGATGATGCGGCTGGTGAGGCATTTGATAAGGTAGCCAAATTATTGAATTTAGATTACCCCGGAGGACCGATAATTGCCGCTAATGCGGCAATTAAAATCAAAAATCAAAAATCAAAAATCAAAAATGATTATTTTTTAAATAATAAAATTAAATTTCCAAGGCCGATGATTAATTCAAATGATTTTGATTTTTCATTTTCTGGATTAAAAACAGCGGTATTTTATCAATTAAAAAAAGATGTGGATTGGAATAAAAAAATTCCAGAATATTGTTATGAATTTCAGCAGGCCGTGGTTGATGTTTTGACTCACAAAACTTTTAAGGCAATTGAAAAATATAAAGTAAAAACGTTTTTTTTGAGTGGCGGTGTTGCGGCTAATCAAGAGTTGCGTAAACAATTTGAATTAAAAAGTAAAAAATGTAAAATTAAATTTTTTGTTCCGCCAAAAAATTTTTGTACCGACAATGCCGCAATGATTGCTGTTGCTGGTTATTTTAACGCCTTGGCAAAAAAATATACGCCTTGGCAAAAATTAAAACCAGATTCTAATTTAGAATTAGGTGTGTAATTGTTTGGCAATGATACGTTGTATGAATTTATTTTAGGCAAAATAGTCAAATTAATTTAAATTTAAGCTTTAATAAATTGTTTGATAAAATGGACGGAAAGGTCTTTTTTTCTTTTAAATACTCACTTGGCGTTTTATATCCCATAATTTTAATTTAATGGTATGATCATAATCGTTAATATAATCTAGGACTTTATCCTCTAAATCAAAGACTGTTTGAAATAAAAATTTTTTAAAATTTTAATACTTGCCACAAAAATTTAGCTCCTTGTTCTTTTGTTTTGTCATTTCCTGTCATAATAGAAGCTATTTTATTTATTAAAAAGCGTCAATTATGTTCATGGACTTGAACGCAATCATTTAGAATATTGCGCATCTAAATATTCTCAAAATTAGATTTGATAAATTTTATGCTTTTAGTCAAACTTTGATATAACTTGATTTATGTTTTAGTTATGTATATAATTTTTTATATAAAAAAATTTACATTTTATTTTTTACACTATGCTATATAAAAGAAAAATAATTGATGAAATATTAAAATTTATTAAACTGGAAGAAATAATTGTTTTGCATGGCGCAAGACAGGTTGGAAAAACCCATATTTTGTTATGGTTAGAAAATTATTTGAAAAACAAAAAAGAAGATGTGTATTATTTAGATTTAGAAGATTCAAGATATAAAAAAATTTTAGATTTAGGCGTAGATGAATTTATTAATCATTTAAAAGAAGAAGGGCATGCACCGCAAATTCATAAAAAAACTTTTGTGTTTATTGATGAAATTCAGTATTTAAAAAATCCATCGGAATTTTTAAAACTTATTGCGGATCATCATAAAAATATTAAATTAATAATATCTGGTTCGTCTAGTTTTGAAATAAAAAATAAATTTAAAGATTCGCTTGTTGGTAGAACAATCAATTTTGAAATTTTTAATTTATCTTTTGAAGAATATTTAATATTTAAAAATTATTATTATAATCCCGACTTTAAAACAACAGAAAAAAAACAAAAAGAATTAAAATTATTATATAAAGAATATATTTTATTTGGAGGTTATCCAAAAGTGACGCTAATTGATGAGATTGAATTAAAAGAAAAAAGATTGCAACAAATTATTGATACATATATAAAAAAAGATATAAAAGAATTAGCAAATATTGATAATATTGAAAGTTTTAATAAATTATTAGAAATATTGGCATCGCAAAGCGGTCAACTAATTAACGTTAAAGAACTTTCCAGCACTTGTAAATTATCAGTACCAACCATTGAAAAATATTTATTTATACTTGAACAGACATATATTATCAAACTTGTAAGACCTTATAATAAAAATATTAGAAGCGAGCTTTCAAAAATTCCAAAAATATTTTTTTATGATTCAGGATTAATGCAAATGCTTTGGCTTAAAAATTTGCAAAAAGAAATTATAGGCAATGTTTTTGAAACAAATATTTTTAGCGAATTAATTAAAAAATATGGGCGGGAAAATATTTATTATTGGCGAACTAAAGATAAAAAAGAGATTGATTTTATAGTTAAAAATAAAAATGAAATTACACCCATTGAAGTTAAAATAAATTTTAATAAAGTTAATTTATCAGCAATTAAATATTTTTTAAAAAATTATAAACTTGATAAATATCAAATAATTGGATTTAATGATTATGAGCAAAAATCAAATCAAATTTATCCATGGGAAATAAAAAATAAATAAAAATTTATTTATTAAAAAGTGTCAATTATTTTCATTAAATTTCCATTTAATAAATTATTAAAAATATATTCGCGTATTTTATTCAATGATTGCTGTAGTGGCGTATTGCATATACCCATTTATTAAATTCAAAATCCAAAATTACAAATTTCAAATAAATCACAAATCTAAATTTCTCTGCCTACGGCAGATCCACTGCAGGCGGAAAAATCCAAAATGTTTTGTATTGTTATTTTTCATTTTTCATTTTTCACTTCTTGAATTCTGTATTGTTATTTTTCATTTTTCACTTTTTAATATTACCCACAAAATTGTCCGAAGAATCTATTTTTTAAATTTAAATTATTTTTATGCGATCATTTTTTTTGTTTACATTTATAATATTAGGATTGTTTATTGTAGTTATTTTTGCTATTTCTATAATTAAAGAAAAACCTTTTAAAAAAATAAATGCAACAAATGAACTAACAAAACCAATTATTTATTCTGATGATCTTGTTTTTGGAAATCCAATGGCGCCAATTGTTATTATTGAATTTGGAGATTATAAATGTAGTGCGTGCAAAAAAGTGGAGCCTGCATTAAAAAAAATTTTAGAGACATATCCCAATCAAGTAAAATTAATTTGGAAGGGAATTCCTGGACATAATGAATCGGAAAATGCATTAATGGCAAGCTATTGCGCGCAAGAACAGGGCCAAGCTTTAAATTATCATAATTTATTATTTTTAAATCAAAGCAATTTAAATGAGGAAAATATTTATTTTAATTTGGCTCAAAGTATAAATTTAAATTTGGAAAAATTTAATCGCTGTTTAAGTAATCAAGTCTATTCAAATTTAATTCAAAAAAATTTATTGCAAGCGCAAGAATTAAGAATAGATGCAACACCTTATTTTTTTATTGGGGAAAAAAGTTTTTTTGGTGCAATTTCTTTTGAACAATTTCAAATATTTATTCAAGAAGAATTAAAAAATCATTTTTATGACAAAACAAATAAATAAAAAATTTCTCTCTCTTTTTTTCTTAATTTGTTTTCTGTTTATTATTTTTCCTTTTTATTCTGTTGATGCAGGTTGTTGTAAGGATTTAAAAATAGCATCATCTGATTGCCCAAATGCAGATAATTTAATTTGCAAAAACGTAAAGACACGATCTGAATGTGCTATTCAAAGTTTTTGGTTAGGTGGTAATTCTTGCTCTACTTATAATTTTTGTAAAGAAATTGGATGTTGTAAAACAATTACTTCACCTATTGGTTGTGAAGAAAAATCTAAAATAAGATGCTCAGATTTAAACTTCAGTTGTTTTTATCCAGCAAAAACATGCGAACAAATAACAGGGTGTAAAAAAGGAGAAGAAAAGGGTTGTTGTATTGTAGAATATAAAGATAATACAAAATGCGCAGATAATACAAATTCGTCTAGCTGTCTTAGTATTAAGACGGATAATTCTAAACAATATTGGAGATCAGGGCGGTGCATTGAAGAGTCTATTTGTAAACAAACAACGGAAAAACCAAAAGAATCAACTACTATATTAAAAAAACCAAAAGAAGAAAAAGCTAAACCGTCTTCGCCATTAAGTTTTATCCCTAGCGTCACAATTCCAGGTTCAACATTTGTGGCCGGAACAAAAATACCTATTACTGGAAATTTAATTGGGCAATACATTAGTGCAATTTTTGAATTTTTTGTTGTGCTCGCCGCATTTTTAGCTGTTATCATGATTATGGCTGCCGGACTTTTATGGCTAATAGCCGCAGGAAGTTCGGATAAAATTGGAAAAGCAAAAAAAATGATTGGCAATGCGATTGTAGGTTTAACCTTGGCTTTGTGTACTTACACTATTTTAAATCTCGTTAATCCAGATCTATTGCTTTTAAAAAATATAAATTTAAAATCAATTGAAAGGATAGAATTAATAGCAGAAGAGGAAATAACTTCAGAAGAAAATCCAGAAAATTCGGAATTGGTCAGTATAGGAGATTTAGAATATTCTAAATTTGTGTCTTCTGAAAGTAGTGCATTTTTAAGACAAGATACAGCAGAAAAATTAAAAGAAGTGGCATTAGAATTGCATAATCAAGGAGAAGTTTTACAAATTAATAATGCTTATCGATCTTTTGAAAATCAGGTAGCTTTGTATAATAGTGTTTGCAAGAAAAAATACGATGGTTCGTGCTATCCTAAAGAACAAAGAGAATGCAGTCAAGCGGTTTGTTGTCCTATTAAAAATAGCGCTAGATGTCCTCATCAAACAGGCAAGGCTGTTGATGTGTCTTGCGCAGGAAAAGCTATTGCTGACTCTTGTCAAGGAAAAGTTTCTCGAGCCATGAAAAAAGCTGGTTTTTGTAAATTAAAAAGTGAAGCTTGGCACTTTGAATATCCTAAAGTTTCAAATGGATGCGTTGAAGATTTTTAAACAATAGACTTGTTGTAATTTTTTATAAAATTAAAAAATCCAGAAAATTATAAAGACGAAAAATTGTTTAAAATTTAAAATATTTTTTTAATTTTATGCCTCAACAAAAAAATGAAATAATTTATGTTTGCTCAAAATGCGAAGCGCAATTTTTAAAATGGGCTGGAAGATGCAATGAATGCGGAGCTTGGGGAACAATAGAAGCGCAAAATGCAAAATGTAAAATGCAAAATAATAAATCTCAAATAGAAACTGGCGATGTAATAGATTTTAGTAAAATTGAAAGCAAAGAAATAAATAGAATAAAAACAAACATTGAAGAGTTTGATCGGGTTTTGGGCGGAGGAATTGTTCCAGGCAGTTTAATTTTATTAGGCGGCGAACCAGGAATTGGAAAATCAACTTTGGTTTTACAAATAGTTGAAAAATGTCAGATGCCAATATTTTATATTTCGGGTGAAGAATCAGCCGAACAAATTAAATTGAGAATGAATCGTTTAGAAATTCAATCAAAAATGTTACAATTTTTAGGAGAAACAAATATTGAAATAATTTGCGCTACGCTTGAAAAATATAAACCGCAAATCGTGATCATTGATTCAATCCAAACAATGTATTTTCCAGAATTGCCTTCAGAGGCCGGGAGCGTTAACCAAGTGCGAGTTTGCACGGTAAAACTTTTAGAAATCGCGAAAAAAAATAATATTTCAATTTTTATTGTTGGACATGTAACAAAAGAAGGTGTAGTCGCCGGACCAAAAACATTAGAACATTTAGTGGATACCGTTTTGTATTTAGAGGGGGATCAATTTCATTATTTTCGTCTTTTAAGAACAGCGAAGAATCGTTTTGGTTCAACAAATGAAGTGGGAGTTTTTGAAATGAAAGAAAAAGGGTTGATTGAAGTGGAAAATCCTTCAAAAGAATTTTTGTCTCAAAGAACAACAAAAGAAACAGGCTCAATTGTCACAGCAACAATGGAGGGTTCAAGAGCTTTTTTGATTGAGGTTCAGGCCTTAGTTTCCAAAACAATTTTTGGTTATCCGCAAAGAAGAGCCTCTGGTTTTGACTTGAATCGTTTGCAACTTTTAGCCACGGTTTTGTCTCGACGTTGTAAATTAAATCTAGGCAATCAAGACATTTATCTTAATGTTGCCGGGGGAATTAAAGTTGAAGAGCCAGCGGTTGATTTAGCTGTTTGTCTATCTATTGTTTCCGCTTTTAAAAATAAATCAATTGATTCAAATTTAGTCGTTTTTGGTGAGGTTGGTTTAGGCGGTGAGATTCGAAATGTTGGGCAAATAGATAAAAGAATAATTGAAGCGAAAAAATTAGGGTTTAAGACAATAATGATTCCTCAAACTAATTTTAAATTTGCGGAAAACGAAATGCAAATTATTCAAGTAAAAAATTTAAACGAAGCAATTGAAATAGCTTTTTAGAATTAATTTTAAATTTTACATTTTTCGTTTTGGATTTATTTTGATATTTGTCATTTGGATTTTGGATTTATTTTGATATTTGTCATTTGGATTTTGGATTTATTTTGATATTTGTCATTTGGATTTTGGATTTATTTTGATATTTGTCATTTGGATTTTGGATTTATTTTGATATTTGTCATTTGGATTTTGGATTTATTTTGAATTTATTTTGCGTTTTTGAGTTTATTTTGTTATTTGCAATTTATCTTTTTATGATCATTGAAGATCTTTTAAACATAATTAAAAAAAATAATTTAAAAGTGGATGCCACTTTAATACGATTGGCTTATGAATTTGCCGAAAAAGCACATTTTGGGCAAAAACGAGCATCTGGAGAGGATTATATTCAGCATCCATTAGAAACAGCGTGCACTTTAGCTAAATTTAAACTTGATGAGGCCACAATTATTGCTGGTCTTCTTCATGATGTCCCGGAAGAAACAAAGGTTACTTTGCGAGAAATTGAAAAAGAATTTGGTAAAGAAATTGCCAGTCTCGTTGAAGGTATTACTAAATTAGGAACAATTAAATATCGAGGAATGGAACGTTATATAGAAAATTTAAGAAAAATGTTTGTAGCAATGGCTAAAGATGTGAGAATTATTTTTATTAAATTTGCTGATCGCATTCACAACCTTAGGACTCTTTCTGCTTTGCCTGAAGAAAAGCAAAAACGTATTGCCTTGGAATCTTTAGAAATTTATGCGCCTATCGCGCATCGTTTAGGGATGAAGGAATTTGGAGGAAGACTTGAAGATCTAACCTTTCCTTTTGTTTATCCTCAAGAATACAAAATAACAAAAAAAATATTTGAACAAAAAATCAAGGTTAGAAATCCTTATGTAGAAAAATTTATAGAGAAAATTCAAAAAAAATTATCAACAGCCAATTTTAAAAATTTACAAATATATGGTCGCATTAAACATCTTTATAGTTTTTATTTAAAATTAAATTCTTTAAAAATTAATAAAAACCCAGACAAAATTTATGATTTAATTGCTATTAGAATTATTGTTTCAGAGGAAGTGGGCGATTGTTATTCTGTCTTAGGGCTAATTCATGAAGAGTGGAAGCCATTACCTAATCGAATTAAGGATTATATCGCCGTGCCAAAGTATAATGGTTATCAATCATTACACACAGTTGTTTTTGGTCCAAATAATAAAATTATTGAAATTCAAATTCGAACACAAAAAATGCATCGAGAAGCGGAATACGGGATTGTCGCGCATTGGGTTTATGCGGAAAAAGGGAAACCGAAACAAAGAATTCAAGTAGACAAAAAAAGATTACTTTGGCTAAATCATTTGATAGAATGGCAAAAAGAAGCAGAATCTGAACAACCAGAAGAATTTTTAAAAAAATTAAAAATGAATTTTTTTAGAGATCGAATTTTTATTTTTACTCCAAAGGGCGATGTGATTGATTTGCCTGAGCAATCCACTGCGATAGATTTTGCTTACCATGTTCATTCAGATGTTGGCAATAGCTGTATTAGTGTTTTGGTTAACGATCATATTTGTCCATTGGACACTACTTTAAAAAGTGGTGATGTTGTTAAAATTATTACGAGCAAAGGAAGGCAAAAACCTAGTCTGGATTGGTTAAAATTTATAAAGACACATCAGGCTCGATCCAAAATAAAATCCGCTTTAAAAATTGGGAGATAATTATTTAATAAATTAATTTCGTAGGGGCGACCGTTGCGGTCGCCCTGGGCGCGGGCAACCCGCGCCCCTACAACAACAATCATTAGACTGGTTGCGAAATAGTCAATAATTATAAAATAAATTTTTAAATAATTTTTAATATCTTAATTTTTAATTTCATTACAAAATAAATTTTAAATTTTATAATTTTTAAATTTTTAAATTTTTAAAATCTAAAATATTTTAAATTTACAATTTCGTAGGGGCGTATTGTATACGCCCATTAAATATTACCCATAAAATTTCCAGAAGAACCAATTTTAATTTGTTATTTTTTTATTTTTGTCTTTTTAAATTATTTTTTTAATACATAAAAGTATTTAATTGTGGATAAGATGTTGTTTTTTTATTATAGTATAATTGACATACTTTTTAGAGTATGTATAATAGAATTCAAATTGTTTCATTTCATATGAAATGTGATTTGAAATAAGTTTTTTATTTTTTAAAAAAAATAAAAAAGCGTTCATTGACAACAGAATATGGATTTGAAATTCTAATTAGAATCAAAATATATATTTTATTAAAGTGTATAGAGGATGTCTTGACATTAGAAGGCGATGAAGGACGTAGTAGCCTGCGATAAGCTTCGGGGAGCTGGCAAGCAAGCTTTGATCCGGAGATTTCCGAATGGGGAAACCCAATGTCGCTAAAACGACATTACGTATTATTTATAATACGAGTAAACCCGTCGAACTGAAACATCTTAGTAGGCGGAGGAAAAGAAAACAAAAGTGATTCCCTGAGTAGCGGCGAGCGAAATGGGAACAGCCTAAACTTTTTTAACGTTAAAGGCCATAAACCGTTGTTAAAAAAGGGTTATAAGAAAATTATGTCTGTTGTTATGGTAACAGGATAAAATTTATAATTTTTAGCTAAATGGTCTGGGAAGTCCAACCAAAGAAGGTGATAGTCCTGTGAGCGAAAAAAATTATATTTTTTATGATGATTTTCTTGAGTATCACGGAACACGTGAAATTCTGTGAGAAGTTAGCGCGACTATGCGTTAAGGCTAAATACTTCTAATGATCGATAGTGAACAAGTACCGTGAGGGAAAGATTAAAAGCATCCCGATTAGGGAGATGAAATAGTATCTGAAACTATACACTTACAAAGAGTCAGAGCGTGTTTTGCGTAAGCGAAGCATGTGATGGCGTGCCTATTGAAGAATGAGCCAACGAGTATTCAATACTTTTTTGTTTAAGTCATTTATATGACGAAGGCAAAGTGAAAGCGAGCCTGAATAGGGCGAACTCTATATTTATTTATAGAAAAAAGGTGTTGGATGACCCGAAACCAGGTGATCTATCCATGATCAGGATGAAGCGTTTGTAAAAAAACGTGGAGGTCCGAACCCACTAGCCGTGCAACTCTAGGGGATGAATTGTGGATAGCGGAGAAATTCTAATCGAACCTGGAAATAGCTGGTTCTCCTCGAAATAGTTTTAGGACTAGCCTTGTATAGAAGACTTGGGGGTAGAGCACTGAATGAGATGGGGAGGTTAACACTTTACCCATTTCAACCAAACTCCGAATACCAAGTTGAATTATACAGGAGTCAGACTATGGGGTCTAAGCTCCATTAGTCAAAAGGGAAACAGCCCAGATTCCAATCTAAGGTCTCTAAATTTTTCTAATTTATTTAGAATCCTTTTTATTTTTTTAAATAAAAAGGAAGGTTAAGTGTGAAAAGTGGTGAATTAACTCAAACAATTAGGAGGTTGGCTTAGAAGCAGCCATCCTTTAAAGAAAGCGTAATAGCTCACTAATTTAGTTGATTTGCGCTGAAAATTTATCGAGGCTTAAACCTAATACCGAAGATGGAAATATTATTGTTTTACAATAATATGGTAGAGGAGCTTTCTATAAGCAATGAAGCTGTTTTGTAAAGAATGGTGGAGTTTATAGAAGTGAGAATGTTGGCATGAGTAACAAAAACTCTGGTGAGAATCCAGAGCACCGAAAACCCAAGGTTTCCTAGGCAATGGCAATCATCCTAGGGTTAGTCGATCCTAAGGCAAACCCAAATAAAATTGGGGTAGTCGATGGAAGAATAGGTTAATATTCCTATACTCCATTATTTTTCTCGAGAATGGACATATTTTTAAGCTTTAAGCGCGCTGTAGGTATGCGCGTTCCCTGGCTGTTATGGTTGGGGAGGAAATGAAGCCCCCGGGCAGAGTGAACTTAAGGGGAAAAGGTATCAAGAAAAGATTCAAGAGGCTAAGAATAATGGATCCGTACTGTAAACCGACACAGGTGGGTGAGGCGAGAAGCCTCAGGTGTACGAGAGAACCTTCGTTTAGGAACTCGGCAAAACAATGTGCGTAACTTCGGGATAAGCACTGGTTCGATTTATCGGACCCGCAGTAAAAGATTCCAAGTGACTGTTTATCAAAAACTTAGGTCCCTGCAAACTCGTAAGAGGAAGTATAGGGGCTGATGCCTGGCCAGTGTCAGAACGTTAAAAGGATTCGTCAACTTTAGTTTACTAAAGGGTAGCGGAGAATTGAAGCGCTGATGAACGCCGGCGATAACTATAATCGTCCTATGGTAGCGAAATTCCTTGTCGTGTGAGTTACGACCCGCACGAATG
>ERZ1292633.4279-Hain-H41-02um-R1-4279-length-13335-cov-6_pt1 | contig 12034 bp, 14 predicted proteins | sample MGYA00564406_ERZ1292633 | MGnify/ENA primary metagenome ERZ1292633 (study PRJEB36523, sample SAMEA6512639) | groundwater metagenome | collected 2019-01-08 | study: AquaDiva: Metagenomics assemblies of 32 groundwater samples
TTTAATTCGCCAAACAGGGCTTTGGCATCAGCGATCTCGCTCGCATTACCACTTAAAAGGAAATTGATGATGGTAAAGGATTTTTGCTGCTCTTGAATGTATTCGGCCAAGGCTGGCCCAACGAGTGTGCCGGCATTGGCTCCGCTATCAGAAATGACAAAGATGGCGCCGTGACAGCCAGCATATTTTCGCCGTCCCTGCGTTAAATCACCAACCGCTTGCGTAATCGGCGTGCCCATATCCGTCGAGCCATCTGATGCATTTCCCTCGCGCAGCAGTCGTGGTTTGATCTTTTTCTTCGCGTCATCGTAATCATCACCAAACTCCATGATCGATTTCACTTGGCTGCCAAAATATTTGATGGCAAACGGAATACCAAACCGCTCGAGCACCCGGGCGAGGAAGATAGCGGTCTTGACCGATTCGTCCATTTTTTGGCCATGCATTGAGCCACTATTGTCAATCACCAGCTCGATATATAAGCGGGGTTCGGACGATTCAATGACCTGGCGGCGTTCAAAAACTTGCCAGTTTTTTATGGGTGCTTTTTTGAGGAGTTCTCGTTTATTGAGATGTGTGCCAGTGTAGTGGGCGCCGCCATACTCCATATCTTCTTTTTTAGGCAAATACTTGTCCATCACTCGCATAAAGTTGCCAATTTGCATCTCCATCGCGCCTTCGAGGAGTTTGAATCGGTTATAGTCAGCGATATCTTGGGCGTTATCAGGATTAAAACCGTCTTTGGCCATGTTTGCCCGCTCGGTTTGCCGCTGCTGCTCCTCCCCCTGTTTCGCTCGCTCGGCGGCTTCGCGCTGGCGCTGCTGGACTCTCTCGGTCGCTTGTTGCTGATCTTGTTGATCGTTGAATTGTTCGATGGCTTGATCGGTTGCTTTAGCAGCAATGGGATCAGTTTCTTGGATAGTTGGCAAATACTCCCCGGTTTCGGGGTCTTTTTCGAGTTTGATGCCGGCCGGCAGGTGAGCGTTAGCCGCCTCCGACTGCTTGGCATCAACTTGCTCTTTGGCTTGTTGAATGAGGGCAGCTTTTTGATCGGGCGTCAGGTTGTTGATAATCTCGTCGACGGCTTTTTGCAGCTCTTCGGGAATTTGTGAAAGATCAATATCATCCGGCAATTGGGAGTGACTGCCCTTGCTGCCGTTTGAATCTTTTTCTGCTTGACGAGCTTTCGCGGCTTCGGCCTGCTGTTCGATGGCCTGCTTGATGGCTTCACGGATGGCAGGGTCGCCCAGTTGACCCTGGGGAATTGGTTGTCCGTCGCCAGCACCGCCTGGTTGCCCGGGCTGTCCCGGTTGCGGGCGGCTCTGTCCGCCTGGTTGACCACTGGACGATTGGCCTTGACCTGGCGATTCACTACCTTGTCCCGGCGATGGCTGTCCGCCACTTTGGGGTTGGCCACCTGGTGTTGCTTGTCCGCTCTGCTGCCCTGGTTGCCCAGGCTGGCCAGATTGCCCTGGTTGCTGACCTTGCCCACTTTGTTGTCCGTCCTTCGACTCGGATTTCCGGCCAAAGTCACTCTCTCCCATCTGGCGCATGGCTTCTTTTTTCGCCTCATCCTCGACGGCTTGTTTTTCAAAGGCTTTATACTCATCCCAAATTTCATTTTTCAGTATGCCAAAGGCTTCTTCGGCGGTTTTAGCCTTAAAGTAGCGGTCACAGGCGGGCCGAATCCGTTCAAAAACCTCTTTCACTTTGTCGTTTGCGAGCGTTGGAATCTGTTGCCCGGTCAGCCAGTAATAAATAACATTCAGCGAGAGTTGGTGCGTCACTGGCTGGCTAGCAATATTCGTAGACACATCCTCAACCCATTTACGGTAGAGCTCGCGCATGTTGCCCCGGACAGTTTCGGAGCCAGCAATCTCGCGATTATTCACCCAGGGGTCTTCGAGGCTCATAAAAATTTCAGCCCAGCTCGAGGGCATAAAACCATCTTCAATCGCAAACCGTTCGCCTTCAAAAAAGAGTTTATAACTGGAGTGGTTGGCGTGGCCAACTTCGTGACGGACGACGCCCAAAATTTCGCCGTCGGTCATTTTGCCCTCGACGTCTTTCAAGTCGTAGGCGATTCGTTTGGGTTGGAGAGCCTCGGGCGGCACATGGTCAAGCGAGGGGATTTCCCCTTTCATATAGCGGGTGATGTCAGGAATGTATTTGTGATCAATCGAACACGACCAGCCGCCGCCCGACGGGCCAACTTCCATGTTGTAGTTGCGGGAAAATACGCGGCTGATGAGGCCGATCTTCTCTTTGAGCTCTTGAACCTCCTGAGGCGTCCGTTTTTTTCCCTCCGGCAGAGGAACGCCAAAAACATCGAGCCTTTCCACCGCGTCCATTGTGGTGATTGGTTCGGGTACTTCAATCTCTGGGGAATAGTGATCGATATCATTCATAACTAGTTTTATCTTACTGCGCACAGAACAACGCCGCAACAAAGCAGAGTATTCAAACTGGTAAGAGCATGGTATAGTATTAGTAGTCAGAAATTATATGAAACTACGCGTTAATGATAAAAATTTGGCCAGAAAATTGCGACGCAAGGGCTATTCATATCGAGAAATCGCACAACAGATCGGTAGTATTTCGAAGGGTACACTGAGTAATTGGCTCAAAGATATAGTTTTGACTCCGCAACAATCCGATCGTCTTGTCGAGAAAATGCGCAAGTTTGGCTTACACGGTCGTCAATTAGGTGCAAATAGCAATCGACTAGCCCGTCAGGAGCGGGTTAATAAGGCTCATGAATTAGCAATTCGTCAATATCCAGAGTTAAAATTAAACCCAATTTTTGGCCTTGGTTTGGTGCTTTACGTTGCTGAAGGAGCAAAAACTAACGAACATTTTCAGTTCATGAATTCTGATCCTCAAGTTATACAGCTCATGCTACATTGGTTGTTCGTCGTTTGCCGAGTGAGTTTAGATAAAATTACCTTGCGAATTTATACACACAAAATCTATAAAGATTTGGAGTGCGAAAGATTTTGGAAAAAGGTCACCGGTTTACCCTCTCAGCAATTTCGAAAAACTGTCTATAAATCCACCATTCACACTCAGAAGAAAAACGAAAAGTATATGGGTTGTTGTCGAATCGACGTTTCGGGTGTACAATTTTATAGAATTCTGGAGAAGTGGCAACGACTATTTTTTGAAGATATCGGATTTAGGCGCTCGTGGTGAAATGGATATCACGGCAGGCTTCGAACCTGCTATTGGGGGTTCGAATCCCTCCGGGCGCACCAGCTAAAAGTCCACTGTTTTGGTGGACTTTTAGCTGGTTTGAGGGATTCGAACGGGAAAGGGGTCGGGAAAATGGGAGTTTTCCCGCCTGCGGAAAGCAGGACAGGAAGGCTTGCCGTTCCTAGTCCGTTGAAAACCGAGGGGTTTTCAAAGAGTCCCGCCATGGCGGGACGACGTGAGATATCCCTCCGGGCGCACCAGAGAAAAAAGCCAGTTAACGCTGGCTTTTTTCTCTGGTATGATAACGATGATGAAGCGAACACCCCTTCTTTTCATATTGATTAGTTTCTTGATTGGTGGCCTCGGTGGCTGGCAGTACGACGCTCAAGTTTTGCATAAAGCTCCGACCGTAAAACCAACCAGTTCTATTCCGGCTGGTTTTAAGAACGTAACCGTGGCGATTCCGGGTGGCGGTCTGCAGGTGACTATCCGTGAAACTGACCAAATTACCCGTCTCAAAAACGAGGATAAGCTCATTGGCTACAAGATTTTTGATTCGTTTGCCCAGCAGGGCGGGGCAACCGTTGATGTTATCACCGATCGCCTGGCTGAATTTTATGATTTACCAGAGGCCAAAGACCTGGCAGCTTATAAGGAGCCAGTAATAGGGCTTACGATTCGTGAAACGCGCGAGGCGAATATTGCCGGTCACGCCGCTCTAAAACAGCTCTACGACGCGACGCTCGGCCAAAAACGGAGCGACGGGGCCGTCATTAAAAAACCAGTTCCTAATCTGATGCGCTATATTATTCAGGGTAATGACGACCAGTTTCTTATTCTAAAAAGCCCAGCCAGTTTTCAGAAATACCTCGATACCGTTGCCGTCTCAATCCGTTTTGTCGCTGCTCCAAAAACTGGTGACGAAAGCGTGATCGATTTAGGTAATGACGATTCAATTAACGACGTTTTACCGACCGAAAATCCGCTGATCAACGGTGGCGACGCCTTGCCACTCTAACGACGATTTGCGAGTTGTTAATTCGTAGTTGAACTCACGCTATATGATATTGACCTGGATAAGACAACTTTATCTGGAACAGGCTTACTAGTGACAAAGATATTTTAACCTGTTAATCTTACTACAATGGGTCGCTAGCTCAATGGTAGAGCAACTGGCTCTTAACCAGTTGGTTCCGGGTTCGATCCCCGGGCGACCCTCCATGGTCCCATCGTCTATCGGTTAGGACATCAGATTTTCAATCTGAGAAGACGGGTTCGACTCCCGTTGGGACCACCAAGCAAAAACCCAGCTTTTGGCTGGGTTTTTGCTTGGTCTGGCAAGTATGTTAGACTTAAATCAGAGGGGGAGGACATGACGCCCAGACAGACAAGTGTGCGTGACTATGACCGCCTCGCTCGCCACGTTGATCGGCGACTCGCTCTCTATGCCGGAGAAACGATCGCCGAAGCTCTTCGATTGGCTAATTTAACCGGCACCGAGGCGGTGCTTGATACATGTTGTGGCACGGGCGAACTTCTCTTATTGATTGCCCTTCGGGACCACCGCGGGACGGTTATAGGCGTCGATTTCTCGCAGACGATGCTCAACGTCGCCGCCCATCGTCTGCGCACCTATCCAAATATAGTTTTAAGATTTGGTAACATCACTGATTTACAGCTGCCCAGCGATTATTTTCATGTTGTTTTTAATACCAACGCTTTTCGCTACCTTGAAAAACCGATGGATGTCCTGGCCGAATTTCGCCGCGTGCTACGGCCCCATGGCCGCCTGATCCTCGTTGATTTGGCCGCTAATTCTCGTTGGACACGGTTCTGGGCCGGCTTGCGCCACATCATGCGGCCCATATATCGAACATTCTATCGCACAGAGGAGCTGGCCGAGATGCTCCAAAAAGCTGGCTATGTTGTGACGCGGCACAAGTTCTGGCGAGTGAATTTTTTCTGGTCGGTGATGCTCTTTGAAGCAACTAATCCGGCCCCGAGTTCAAAAAAATCCGAAATCCCAAATCCCAAATTCGAAACAAGCTTCGAATCATAGAAAATAAAACTTGTTGCATAATTCACAATTAAGTCATTGTGTTCATCACGAAGTAATCTTATACAGGACTTACGTACTTTCTCCTTAACCCCTGGGGTTAAGACGCCCGGAAACCCCTGGGGTTTTCCCAAAAGTGCGTAAGTCCTGTTATAGACTTCTTTCGGATTTCGTGCTTCGGATTTCGGATTTTCGTTAAGGAGGTTATCTGGCCAAAGTTACCTTTTACGGTGCCGCCCAAGAAGTAACCGGTTCGTGTCATCTGGTTGAAGACGGTCAGCATCGTTTTTTGATCGATTGCGGCCTTTTTCAGGGTGGGCATTTTGCTGAACAGCAAAACTATCAACCCTTCCCCTTTGATCCGCGAACGCTTGATGCCGTCTTTGTGACGCATGCCCATATGGACCATACTGGTCGCATTCCTGTTCTCGTGAACGGTGGCTATCGTGGCCCAGTCTACGCCACCGCTGCCACCCGCGATTTGGCGCTGATTCTCTACGAAGATTCGGCCGAAATTATGGCCGAAGATGCCGAGCGCGGCGGCGAAAAACCACTCTACGAACCAGAAGATATTCCCCGGGTGATGGAGCGGTTTGTATCAGTTGATTACCATGCTTCGATTCCCCTGGCTGGTGGTTGGCGGGCCCAATTTTGGGATGCTGGCCACATTCTCGGTTCGGCGATTGTCGAGCTGACCAAGGGCAAAGAAACCCTGATTTTTTCTGGCGATTTGGGCAACGAGCCGGTACCAATCTTAAACCCGACCGAACATCCCCATCAAGCCAGTTTAGTGGTGATGGAATCAACTTACGGTAATCGCCATCATGAAGATCCGCAAACGCGCCAAGCGCTGTTAAAAACCGCCGTTACGGACACCATCAGCCGTGGCGGCGTCTTGATGATCCCCTCGTTTGCCCTCGAGCGTACCCAAGAGTTGCTCTACTACTTTAATTCTCTCCGCGAAACCGGAGCCATCCCCGAAGTGCCGGTCTTTCTCGATAGCCCCATGGCCATCCATGCTACGGAGATTTTTGAAAACCATACCGATCTCTGGAGTAAGCAAGCCCGCACCGAATTCACAGCTGACGATTTTTTTGCTTTCCCTGGCTTACGCATGACGGCCACCCGCGAAGAATCGCGGACAATCAATGGGGTGCCGCCGCCCAAAGTGATTATCGCCGGTTCGGGCATGATGCATGGTGGCCGCATCTTGCACCATGCCAAACGCTACTTGTCTGACCCCAATTCCACCCTGCTGATTATTGGCTATCAGGCCGGGGGGACTTTGGGCCGAACTTTACTTTCGGGCGCCAAACATGTCCGCATTCATGGCGAACAGATCTTTGTTCGCGCCCAAATTAAAGCGATTGGCGCTTTTTCCGCCCACGCTGATCAGCCGCGCCTGCTGGCCTGGCTGAAAGCCATCGATCACGCGCCCAAACAGATTGCCCTCGTCCACGGCGAGCTCGATCAAATGCGGGCGCTCTCCCATTTAATTAGCCAAGATCTCCATGCGCCGGTGGCTCTACCGAAAATTGGGGAGTCGGTGGAGGTTCGATGACGGCTTTGTATCTCGGCAGCGACCATGGCGGTTATCGGGCTAAAGTTGCTCTTAAAGTTTGGCTGGCGGGCCAAGGTTGGGCGGTGACCGATTGCGGCACCGAGACCTTCGACCCCAATGATGACTATCCGCTCTACGCGGCCGCGGTGGCGCGGCTGGTGAGTGCCGACCCCACGAGTCGGGGCATTCTCCTTTGCCGGTCAGGGCAAGGCATGGCGATTGCCGCGAATAAATTTCCTCGCGTTCGGGCCGCGGTCGCCTGGAATCAAACCTCGGTCGTGGCTAGTCGAACTGACGACGACACCAATATTCTTTGCCTTCCTGCCGATCAGCTGACCGAATTAGAGATTAAAGAACTGGTTGGTCTCTGGCTGGCGACTCCGTTGAAGAGTGACGATCGTTACCGCCGGCGCCTTCGGCAAATCGAGCAACTTGAAGCCGAGACAATGTGCGGTCAAATCCGAAATCCGAAACTCGAAATCAGAAACACGCATGGGAATACGGAGTTTTAATTTTTTCGGATTTATTATTTTGAATTTGTTTCGGACTTGATGCTTCGTATTTCAGATTTAGGAGATTTATGGTAACAATAATCCCTGCTATTCTGAGTCATAATCTGCTCGATTTCCATCAAAAACTCCAAATTTTGGCACCCTGGGCGCCGGGCGTCCACATTGATATTGCTGACGGTCAGTTTGTAGACAATACCACCCTCACGTATGAAGCTATGGCCCCCTTGCTAAGAGAGAGTCATTTACCAATCGAGCTCCATTTGATGGTCGCCAAGCCTTGGCCCGTCGCCGAAATGGCGGCAGATGATTCTCTGGCGCGTATTCTTATTCATGCCGAAACGATTACCTCCCCAATCGAATATATGACGCACCTGGCGGACGGTTGGCCCCTTGGTTTAGTTTTTAATCTGACGACCCCCTGGGGTATTTGGCAGCGCGAATTAGCCACGCTTTCGGAGATTATGCTGATGGGTATTGAACCCGGCTGGCAAGGAAAACCTTTTGATTCACAGGTACTAAAACGGCTTAAGTTTTTAAAACAGCATTGCCCGGCGAGCAAAGTTGCGCTCGATGGGGGCGTGAGCGCCCAGACAATTAAAGCGATCGTCGCCGCTGGTGCCGACCAAGTGGTGGTTGGCAGTGCCCTCTGGAACACTTCCGATCCCGAAAAAACCTATCACGAACTCGGCGTTCTCGTCTCCTAATAACCTAAGAACCTAAGAACCTAGTTCGTCGTCGGTAAAGCCTGGCGCTCCACGGCCTTGGCCGTTGGTCTAAATTCGAGATATTTGCCCAGCGCCAAACGGGTCTGGGCGTCAATGGCCGCCAGTGACCCAAAGAGGATGTTGGCCAGCGGGAGAAGAATCGGTGCCAAAATCCATTCCACGAGATCGTTGGAGTGGAGGCGGAAGCGGGGGCGGGGTGGCAGTAAAAGCCGAGAAATAACAATCGTGATAACCATGCCCCCCATCGCAAATTGAAGCAAATGTTGATAGTCAGCGGCAAAATGAAAGGCAAAGACGGTTGTTCGAAAGGTCTGGTTAATCAGCATCGGCAACCAGCCGAAGATCGCCAGCACCAGTGAGGTCACCGCCCAGGTCGTGTGTCCCTCTATGAGACGCAGGGCCTGTAGCCAACTACTCCGGGGAAGTTGGTGGCGTCTGGCCCACATTTGGGTTAGGACAAAGGGCACATCCGAAACACCCCAGGCCCACCGTCGTTTTTGAATATACTGCTCCTGATACGTCATCAGGTGTCCGTCGGGCGAATGGACAGCGTCTTGATAGATGGGTACGAAAATCGGCGCCACCGTGTGTTCGCCATTGGTGGCAAAGAAACTCCGCCAGTACTGATGACCATCTTCGACGATCGTTGTTTTTGACCAAAATTTGCTCTTGAGCAGAAGGGGCAAGCTCTGACTATGGGCCGAGAAATTGCGCAGCCGATAGGGGCGCGTCGCTTCGATCATCTGCCAAAACGAGCTGCCCACCGAGATCGAGCGCACAATCATCGGCACGGCCCAAATGTTGTTAAAATACATGGGCAGTGGCTGATAACTCATCAGATGTGGCCGCGGGGCGGTCAGAAATGTCCAGGTTAGGGCGGCGAAATAAACCGGATGCACGCGATTGTCGGCATCAAGGGTTGTTACCAGAATGTTGGTAAAATCGAGCTGGCGTTTTACCAGTTCAGGTACGATCGTTTCCGCGCTGTAGCTGATATTGGCGCCTTTACCAATGATTTCGTCTGGCAAATCAGCCGGATGAACAGTGACAAAAACACCACCAAAGGTTTGGCCGTATTGTTGCTTCAGTCGCTCGCCATTAGTCACGCCCACCTCACCACACCGCGCCTCGGTGGCTAAAACAACTAAGATGCGCTCCAGCGGGTAAGTTGAAGCTTTGAGGGCTTCCACCGTCGCCTCTAGAATCGGCCAGGTTTCTTTGGAATTGGCAATAATTACCAGGTGATAAATATCAGGCCAGCGGTGGCGCGTGGTCTTTGTCTCGTCGAGTTTTGTCAGCCAGTTGGTGCGGATCTCTCGACGATAGGTTCGAAAACCCATAATCAGATGAATTGACATGAGAATACTATTAGCAAACCAGTAAATCGCGTAGACCAACACCAGCGCCGCGGTAATCACCGGGCTTTTAATCGAAAAAACAGTTAAGCCAAGCAGAATTGACCAGGTAATCAGGGCGGGCAAGATCTCCAAAAAGCGGTAGGCGGCTGTTTTGCTCATAGACCTCTAAATAAGATAGAGAAAAACGAGGACGAGTATTTCATAGATAAAAGCCGTTCCAGCCAGAAGAGAGCTGGCGAAGGCTTCGCGCTTTAGGATGCCAAGAGAGAGGCCAATATTAAGCAGCACTAGGCTGTGAGCGGTTAGTAAGTAGCTGGCCGGAATCGTTTGATCAGCTCCGAATTGGTGCCAAATGTACCAAGACAAACCACCCAAGCCAAACGTCAGACCAATAATAATAAAATAGGTGAGCCCGGCCTGTCGGACGGTCTGCCAAAACTGATTGAACCACTGAATTGTGATCGCTAATTTCAAGTGAGTTACCTTATTTTCTACCGTACTACCCTTGGAGCCGATGGGCGCCTGCCTGCCGGTAGGCAGGGATTTGAACTCGGGACCTTTGCTTGGAGTTTATCCGTCTCTGGCGGAAAAGCATTGCTCTACTTCACCCCGCCAAAGGCGGTGGCGAAACCTGTACCAATTGGAGCCGACGGCCGGACTTGAACCGGCGACCCATGCTTTACGAAAGCATTGCTCTACCACTGAGCTACGTCGGCTTGGTTCATCGGCTCTAATTAGTACAGGAGTAAACCGGATTTTCTTAGTGATCACCTTTCTAATCTGGAGCGGGAAACGGGAAATCTCACTTTTTGGAAACCCACGGTTTCCAACGGACTTGAGCGGCAAGCCTTCCTGTCCTGCCTTCCTCTTGCGGGAAAACACCGTGTTTTCCCGACCCCTTTCCCGTTCGATCCCCGACCTTCCAAAGATATTCCGACCTCAAGAGATCAGAATGTCTTTGGAGCGGGAAACGGGGATCGAACCCGCGGCCTATTGCTTGGGAAGCAATCGCTCTACCACTGAGCTATTCCCGCACAAGTATTTTTAACCGATACGGGTGAGTTCGGCTCGATCAACTTTTTGTTTAAGCTCACGTTTGATCTCGGCAATATCGTTCCGGATCGCCCGAAAGTCTGCACTGTGTCCCGAAAGCACTTGACTATGTTCCCCCAGTACTCGGCTATGTTCCCTTTGCACGTTTTTGATAACAGTAATATCCTCGGTATTCTGGGCAACCATCTCCGTCAAGGTATCAAATTTTTGGCTATGAGAAGTCACAATTTCAGTCACAACGCGCAACTGCCCCCGAATTTCTTCCTGGAGCACCATCACTTCAGTCGCGGTAAATTCTTTTTTAGAAGCCATAATCCTCCTGCTTCCTATCCTATTCTCTATCGCTTTCAACCTGGCGGAGTTCTTTGGTCTCAACATTATAGAGATAACCCACGACTTTGAGCTCTGGAAAACGTTCACCAACAGTCGCCATCGCCTCTAAAAGATCTTCTTCGTAGCTGTCGCTATCGTCTTCGCCAAGTTCCTTATAGAGGCCACAATCGGTATGTGAAACGAGCTGGAGAGACTTGGTATCTTTGTGGTCAATCGCAAATTCAAGCTCCTCAAACAGCTCTTCGAGAATATCGCGCGAGAGATACCACTTAATCCCGCCGAGTTTCCCGAGGGTAACGTTGTCTGGAAATTTCTTGCCGACAATCTCGTTTAAGCGTTCATCGGCGCAGCGCAGGGTGACATTGGCCATTTTTCCTCCCAATGGTCTTATCCTAACTTAATCGCAGACTTTTAGACAAGTGACCCCGGCTAGGGTAAGATATACGTATGGATAAAAGAACTCAAGGTTTAAGCATGAAAAAGAAGCGGCCCCAGATATATGCCTTTATTGATAGCCAAAATCTTAACCTTGGCACCAGCAAGGATATTTTTAATCGCAACCATAAGAAGATTTATAAGGGGTGGAAACTGGATTTCAAGAGATTCCGGATTTATCTCAAAGATAAATTTCGAGTTTCAAAAGCGTTTTTGTTTATCGGCTATCTTAAAGAAAATACTAAACTGTACCGTCTGCTTGAAACATACGGCTACCAGTTGGTTTTTAAACCGACCACCAAAGATCATCTCGGCAAACCCAAGGGTAACATTGACGCCGAGCTAGTCCTTCACTCGGCGGCGATTGAATTTAATAATTATGTTAAGGCAGTCATTGTTAGTGGCGACGGGGATTTCCACTGTCTTTACGAATATCTAATCAAGCATCAGAAACTGGGACGAATTATTATTCCTAATCATAAATCTCAATCATCGTTACTTTCTATCTTCCAGAAATACAAAACATTTCTTGAATACGAAAGAAACAAATTGGAGTATAAAAATTGAGAGGCGTTGCTTATGACACTTAGTCATAAGTTCGTTTCTCTCTCGTGATTATCTATATAATAAACTTAATTATTGCTACTTGTCAAGTTATTCAATTTCTTTTCCAGCATTTTATCTAATGGAGGGTGCATGCTCGGACAGCTAAAATTATTAAAACTCAAGTTCTGGTTAAGGCAAGCAACCACTATTCCGCTGTTCTTTTTCCTTGTTTTGCCGGCTTCCACCAACTACCAGCTCCGCGA
>ERZ1292633.5057-Hain-H41-02um-R1-5057-length-12034-cov-5_pt1 | contig 12034 bp, 11 predicted proteins | sample MGYA00564406_ERZ1292633 | MGnify/ENA primary metagenome ERZ1292633 (study PRJEB36523, sample SAMEA6512639) | groundwater metagenome | collected 2019-01-08 | study: AquaDiva: Metagenomics assemblies of 32 groundwater samples
ATGTGGTAAGAACCGAAGGTATTATTACGCCCACCCCTTCCCCGCGCGGATAACGAAATGCACTGGGCCCGTCGTCAATTGCCAATGAAGTTGCGACCATAAGTGCAAGCTCGGCTTCATCGGCGGCGGCCATAAATACCATATTGGGCAAAGCGCCCATAAAGCCAATATCAAAACTACCGGCATGGGTTGCGCCATCTGCGCCAACCAGGCCCGCGCGGTCAATCGCGAAACGAACTGGCAATGATTGCAAAGCAACGTCATGGACAACTTGGTCATAGCCGCGTTGCAAGAATGTCGAATAAATTGCGCAAAATGGCTTCATGCCGTCCGCAGCCATACCAGCCGCGAATGTAACGGCGTGTTGTTCGGCTATGCCAACATCAAACATGCGGCTTGGGAAATCACTTGCGAATATATCAAGGCCAGTTCCCGACAGCATCGCCGCAGTAATGGCGACAATTTTCTCATCGCTTTGCGCAAGTTTGGTTAAAGTCTCGCCGAATATTTTAGTATATGAAGGCGCATTGGATTGGGTTTTATTTTGCTCACCCGTCACGACATTAAACTTCACCACCCCGTGATATTTATCATCGGCACTTTCGGCGGGCGCATAGCCGTGGCCTTTATGGGTTACGGCGTGAATTAATACTGGCCTGTCGGTGATTTTTTTTGCATTTTCAAGCACATCGACCAATACTTCAATATCATGGCCATCAATTGGCCCAACATAATAAAAGCCTAATTCTTCAAATAATGTGCCGCCAGTTGCCATACCACGCGCAAATTCTTCGGCCTTTTTTGCTGCGGCTTGCATTGGCTTGGGCAAAATGCTCGCCATTTGTTTGCCAACACGGCGCAAAGCGCGGTAACTGCCACCTGAAACCAATTTTGCCAAATAATTGGACATGCCACCAACTGGGGGCGCAATTGACATGTCATTGTCGTTCAAAATAACAATCAATTGCCCAGTGGTTTCTGCAGCTTTATTCATGGCTTCATAGGCCATGCCTGCGGATATTGAGCCATCGCCAATTACGGCAATAACATTATTATCATTGCCCTGGGCATCACGGCTGGCACAAAAGCCTAAAGCAGCGGAAATCGAAGTTGCAGCATGGGCGGCACCAAACGGGTCATATTCGCTTTCGCGGCGCTTTGTGAACCCCGACAGCCCGTCTTTTTGGCGCAAAGTCCTAATGCGATCACGCCGTCCAGTTAGTATTTTGTGTGGGTAAGCTTGATGGCCGACATCCCAAATCAAAATGTCCTTGGGGGTATCAAAAACGTGGTGCAGCGCAACTGTAAGCTCAACCACGCCCAAACCTGCGCCCAAATGACCACCAGTGACCGATACTGCATCAATGGTTTCGCGCCGCAATTCATCGGCGATTTGCACCAATTCATTTGGCGATTTCCCCTTCAAATCGGCAGGTGACTTGATAAAATCAAGATGCGGCGTTGAACTCATAAAACTATTACCCTTACAATTCGCATCATTTTGCAACGCTATCAACAGCGCTTTAAGGGCATCTGCCCTAACGCCGAAAACATCAAGATGCTCTTTGGCTTGGTTGCACAAAAATTCCAAATGCGCTTTGGCGCTTTCAAGCCCCATTACGCTAACAAAAGTGGCTTTTCCATGACTTTGGTCTTTGCCAACTGCTTTGCCAAGATTTTCGGCTTTGCCAATTACATCGTGAATATCGTCCGCGATTTGAAATGCTAAGCCAAAGTCATGGGCAAAGCCACCAAGTGCATGGCGCATTCTATCCGATGCTTTGCCAAGAATTGCCCCCGATTCAACTGCGAAGCCAAATAGACCCCCAGTTTTGAGCCTTTGCATACGCGAAATTGCGGCAATATCATTGCCCAAATGCGCGCCTGACATATCCATCATTTGCCCACCTACCATGCCTTTAGCGCCCGAAACCCGCGCCAAAAGCGCAACCAGTTGCAGCCGCACATTGGGGTCAAAATGGGTTTGCGCATCGCTTAAAATCTCAAACGCGAATGTAAGTAATGCATCGCCTGTCAACACCGCCGTTGCTTCATCATATTGTTTGTGAACTGTCGGTCTGCCGCGCCGCAAATCATCATCGTCCATACAGGGCAAATCATCATGCACTAGTGAATAACAATGCATAGCCTCCAGCGCTGCCGCGACCCGCAAAAGCCTTGCTTCGTCCACATCAAACAGCCGCCCGGTTTCGAGCACCAGAAAAGGCCTTAAAAATTTGCCATTACCCAAAACCGCATAACGCATTGCGCTTATCAATTGCTGCTCCGGCCCTTCGGTTTCTGGAATAAGCGCGTTCAAAATTGCTTTAATTTTAATGGCGGTTTCTTCGAGCCGCGCGGGAAAATTGATTTGATTGCCCATAATCGCCTATTTATTGGTTTCAAAAGGCTCAAGGGCAATGCCATTTTGGGTTTCGACAATTTGATCCACCCGCATTTGCGCAGATTTTAGTTTTTCTTCGCAATGGGCTTTTAATTTTGCCCCACGCTCATATAGGCCAATTGAATCTTCAAGCGAAACATCACCTGCTTCAAGCCGCTTGGTAATTTCTTCAAGCTCTTTCAACGCGACCTCAAAGCCCATTTCTTCCATTTCCGCTTTATTTTCCGCCATGACAATTTCCACTTATTTTTTCAATACTAAGTGGTCACTATAATAGCGCAATTTGCGATTTAATAGAATCAAATCGCAGCAGTTTTACGCCTTGCGGTAAACCCGATAGGACCAGTGCCAGTCGCCGCCGTCGTATATGCAGACATAGCCCAAGGTTTTGAGATGCGGACGCATCATGCGATTAAACCAACCATGCGCCAATACTGCGACCGAACCTTCAGTATCGGCGATTTCCACAAGCCTTTGCGCAGCTTTTGCAGCTCGTAATTTCGCTTCATCATGGCTTTCTTGGCCGCCACTGAATCCTACAAACCAAGTGCAACGCGCGATAAAACCCCATGAACGCGGCCTGAATCGCACAAAGTCTGGCAGTGGTGGCGGCGGCAATGGTGCTTCGACAAATAATTCGTCTTTGGTAATTTCACGTCCAGCGGCAACGGCTTTGGCAGTATCAAAAGCGCGCGGCAATGGGCTTGCGACAATTTTTGCAACCCTTGCGACAGCGCTGATTAAATTACGCGGGACTTTTTGGTTTGGCACAATTGAGCCTTCATCATATTTTTGCCACCACAATTTATATTCATGCGAAGTTAAATAGATTTTGCGCGAAAGTGCGGGTTTGCCGTGGCGACCGATGACAATTGTCGGTTTGGAATATTTAGTTTCTTCACCCATATCTAATGGTTGAGATTGATCGCCAATTATTTCCAAAAGTGCATCTTTCATTCAGACCCCGCTCCAGTTTAGTTTCCAAATAGCGCTTAATCAAGAAATCTTATAGAAATATGACACGTGTCACGCAAATTACGCAACCATGTCCTTTGCTCCCAATTGGGTTAATTCAATTGAACCAATCAAGGATCTGAGTTCATGGCGAGCGGCAACATGGCTCATAGACATGCCAACGCCAAGTTTCGCTTTTTCTATATCTACCAAAGTTAATCCCATTGGAAATAATTCGCGGAATATAACGCGCTCGGAAAGGCCAGATATGGTTTTGAAGCCAATGCGCTTGGATAATTTTGCCAACGCTTCGCTTAATTTGCGCTTATTTCGGGCATCGATTTGCGACAAGCGATTGCGCAAAACTAACCATTCAATATTGCGTTTTGCCAGCCGCGCTTTTTCTTTGCGAGCATCCCAAATCATTTGCGAATAAATATTTGGGCTCAAAACTTCGCCACTTATAGGGTCAATTTTCGCCAATAAGTCAAAATCTACAAAACTGTCATTCATTGGAGTAATTATGGTATCAGCGCATGAATGGGCTGCGCGCGAAGCGATGGTATTTGAACCCGGGCTATCGACCACGACAATATCAAATTCTTCGGCGGCCTTGTTGACAATATTCTGAACAGCCGCAAATTCTTCGGCTTCAGTGGTTTTTTCGAACACATTTTCGGCATAAGAAACAAATGGCGTTGGCAAAGCAATGTTTTTTGCCGCGCACCATTGCTCTCGATTTTCGAAAAAGCGCTCCAATGTGCGTTGCCGTTTATCAAGGTCAATAATCGTAACATTATGCCCAGCATATTGATATGCTACTGCGATATGAACAGCGACAGTCGATTTGCCCGCCCCGCCTTTTTCGTTTCCATTTACAATAATATGGCCCAAATTCCACCCCAATATACGAATCGGTGGCGAGTTTGGTTCAACAATGCCTTGGCATCAAGGCATAAGGTCAAATCAATGTGCAATATTGGTCGTAAATGGCAGTTAGAGCGCCTAATGTTCAAGGTGAACCGAATTTGCCGCAGCAATATTACTTTCGCTTCGCTACAGGTCTTCGCGCTTCGCGCTACGGTTGTGCCAGTCTTGGTGACAAAAATATGGTTAATACTGGAGTATTAGCCATATATTTGTTGCCAAAAATGGTGCAAAAGGGCGCGGCAAAACGGTGCAACTTGGACATTAGGCGCTCTACCGCCGTGTGCGGCGACTTGTGCGCGAAGTCGGCGCTGGTGGTGTTTCGCTTGGCTCGAGGTTTTGCCATATCACATTTTCACCCGCGCTGGCGCTTCCTTGCTCATCAACCCCAGTTGTTGTCAGCGAAGTTGGGCGAGTTTGCGCTTCGATATTTGCGCTCGCACCCGGCCAAATTGGGCGCGGTCTAAAAGGGCGATTTGAAGCTGTTGGCGGGGCATCATCGGTCGGGTTTTGAGCGCCAGCATAAGTTGGCGGTGCGGGCAATCTGTCCAATTGCATCGCCAATCTTCTGATTTCATTTTGCGCTGGCAGTGCCCATTCGGGATTGGCAGCACTGGCAGATTGCAAATCCGTTGTTACGCGCGCCAAAACGCTTTCAAATGGTTCACCGCGATTGCCATGGTTAACCCACGGCAATCCACTGGCAATCCTATTGGGCAAGCCTTCAAATAAAGCGGTTCTGCTGTCTTGGTAAATTGCCTTTAATGGGCCGCGATTTTGCGGCTCAACTGGGCTTTGAGGGGCGATGTCGTTCGCAGTGTGGTTTCTCGCCCGCAATGGCCCCACATTGTGCTGTGGCTGCAAATTCAAGGCTGGCGCGTTTTGGACGGGAACTTCGGTAGGCGCAGTGGATTCTGGCGCGGTGACTTTCGCGGGAATAGGGGCATCAGGGACAATAAAAACTGGTGGCGGTGCTTGTGGCGCGGCGCGAGCAATTTCGCTTCCAAGTGGCTTTGCCGATAAATATCCCAATGATTGCGCCGCCGCTGCACATGGTGCAATGCTCAAAGCAACAAACGAAATACCAATAATAATACCAACTGAGGGTTTGTTTTCTAATTTCATTTAGAAAACATAGCAATAATGTGTAAAATTGGCTTTAACTTGGCTGTAATGGCAAATGCTGGGAAAGTTTTCTATTTTGACCAATCTGGCGCACGTTTTTCCAAAAATGCATTTAGCCCCTCGCGGCATTCATCACTGGCGCGGCGCTGTGCCATTTTTTTGGCGGTTTCATGCATTAAATGCTGGTCAATAGGCCGATTTTTCACGGCATTTATCAGAAGCTTGGTATCGGCAATTGCGCCCGGTGCAGCCGAAAATGCAAGCCGAGCAATGGCTTCTTCACTAATTGCCATTTCATTTTTATCAGCCACAACTTCGTGAATAAGCCCGATTTGCTTGGCATATTCGCCATCAAATTGACGTGCCGTCGTGAACAGGGCACGCGCATATCGGGCCCCAATTGCTTCGATAACATAGGGCGAAATATTGGCTGGCGTAAGGCCCATGCGAACTTCGGAAAAACAAAATTTGGTGTCATAAGTCGCAATTGCATAATCACAAGCCGCAATGAGGCCGGTGCCGCCACCAAATGCCGCGCCTTCTACCAATGCCAAAGTAATTTGCGGCAAGTGATAGAGGCGGTTCAACATTAGTGCCAATTCGTAAGAATCTGCTTCATTGTCTTCAAAATCATGGCGAGCTTGGCGTTTCATCCATTCAAGATCGCCACCAGCGCAAAAAACATCACCTGAACCGCGAATTACAACCAGCCTGACATTATCTGAAACCCGCAAAGTCTCAAAAATATTGCTTAAAGCGCCAATCATAATTTCGTCAAACGCATTTTTTTTGGCAGGGCGATTAAGGGTTACAAAAGCTGTGCCTTCGGCAGTAAGTTCTAAAATCGCACCATCATCAATTGTCATAATTACCTCTTTTGTTTGTTTTGTCATATTAGGACGTAATATGGCAATGTAAATTGAAATTATCGCGGCAAAATGACCACGAAATTAGTCGGAATCTTAATAATTAGGGTTTACAAAATACAAATGTGAAAGTTGGGATTTTAATTATTTTCCATTCTAACGCTAAGAGGTTTTGGCAATGTTACCACGGGATTTTCATAAAATACCCTTTTTGCGTCATGCGGGGCAGCACGCAATTCGTGATGTTGCGCAGAACATAATTTGGTATTCCCTCCCCGGTGGTTGGCCGCTTTTCTTGGAATCAGATCCATCAGACATGATGTGGTTTGTGAGATCTGGTTCGCTTGGTGCATTTAAGCGAAATTATGAAGGCCAGTTTGAGCTGGTTGGCCATATTCGCTCGGGCGAACCGGTCGGCGAAATGGCGATGATTGCAGGAGAGCCGCATTCAGCATCGGTTTATGCCATTCGCGATACCGAACTATTTGGCCTTACCAAGCAAGTATTTAATCGCCTTATTCGCTCCCACCCCGATTTGATGCAGAACTTGTCACGGACAATTTTGTTTCGCACCAAACAAACCAAACGCGGACGCTCAGATCTGTCCAAAGTTTACTCATTATTATCAAGCTCACCGACAATTGACATAGAAGGCCGCGCCCAAAAACTTGCCGAAGAAATTAGAAGATATGGCAAAACTTGTTTGGTCGTAACTGAATCCATGGCCAAACAAGGCGCGAAATGGTTTGATGAAATTGAGCATAGTCATGATGTTGTAATGCTCACTAGCCAATTGGGAACTGGGCTCTGGCCACAAACTTGCTTGCGCCAAGCTGACAGAATTTGGGTTTTTGGCCGTACCGATGCCAAGCCGTCAACCCCGCTTTTGCCCGAAGATTCATCGCCCGCGCGCGATTTCAAATTAGTTGACATAATTCTCATAAAAGACGTTGGCAAAAAGCCAGTTTCAAAAGCCAAAGAATGGCTTGATGCTTCGGGTGCAACGCGGGTTTTGCCGTGGCGCGAAGGGCGGATTGATGATGTGCAAAGCCTTGCACGCACCATTATCGGGCGCTCAATCGGCTTAGTTTTATCAGGCGGCGGCGCGCGCGCTTTTGCGCATATTGGGGCGATACGGGCATTGCGTGATGCCAATATTCGCTTTGATTTTCTGGGCGGCACGTCAATGGGCGGCGTAATTGCAGCCTGCGTCGCAATGGGTTGGAAAGATGAGGAAATCGAAGAACGAATCTGGAAAGCTTTTGTCGAAACCAATCCGCTCAATGATTACGTCCTGCCAGTCATTTCGTTCGCTTCGGGGCGAAAAGTCGATGAAAGGCTGCAATATCAATTCGGTGACATTCAAATAGAGGACATGCAGCGGCCATTTTTCTGTGTTTCTTCCAATTTGCGCACTGGAACCCCCATGGTTCACCGCACCGGGCCGTTAGTAAAAGCGCTTCGGGCTTCAATCGCCCTACCTGGGATATTGCCGCCAGTGATTGATGGCGATGATGTGTTAGTTGATGGCGCGGTTATCAACAACTTCCCGACCAATGTTTTGATTGAAACCCATCGTGGCCCAAATATTGGGGTTGACGTAACCATGCAGCACGCACTTATTGCCGATGATTACCGAAATCCACCGGGGTTTTTGCGTTGGATATTGACCAATGGTTTTCACTCAGCCCCGCCAATTGCCGAACTTTTGATGCGCGCCGCGACCATAAATCATGACCCCAGCCAAGCCAGAAATAACATTGATTTATTGGTATGTCCCGAAGTTGGCCATGTCGAATTGCGCGATTGGCGGGCATTTGATACCGCAGTTGAAGCTGGCTACACCGCGACCGTGAAAATTCTTCAAGACGAAGAAAAAGCACCGTTGTTTGAAAGCCTGCGCAATTTTAGTAATTAGCAGTCCCTGCCCTCTTTTTGCCAAAATAAAGCTTACAAAGGCACAATGAAGGTCAAATCGATTCTTCAAAGGTGGAATTATGCGTGCAATTTATGTTTCAGCAGGTCTTTTTTCTTTGCTTGCAGCTTTTGGTTTGGGCGTGGTTGTTGGTCGATTTGTGATGAAAGATGGGCCGCAAGAAACCGCCATGAACCAAAATGCGATTCCCGGTCTTTTTGGGCAAAATAACGAATTTTCGGCGGCAGGTATTCCAAACCAAGATCCAGCGCAAATGTTACCAACTGCGCCAAATCCGCCGCAGGCCAATTTAAGCGCGGCGCAAGCCGAAGCAGTGGCATCGGCAAGCGCGGCAAAAAATTGCTCGGTGTCAGCGTCACGTTCCATGCCAATTCGCAATTGGAACAATTTTGGGTCAATAAGTGCGGTTGCAGTTGGCGAAAATTGCGGCACTGCGGTGGTGCGTTTTGTGCTTAAAACTTCAGATGGCCGAACTTTATTCACTTTAAGCGCACCCGCGCGCGACCTTGACGTGGCCGAGGACGCCAGCGCCGACGCCCTTAAAGCCGCAATTGAGCGCTCTTTGCCGGATTCTGCGGTTCGTGCCGCCGCCTACCCCCAATGGAAAGAAGGCGCGGCAACGCCTTTAGGCACCGAATTTAACCGCGAAACCTATGAAGCAATCCGCGCCCAAAACCTGCCAGTAATATGTATAAAATTGGCGTCCGCCCCACAAACCTGCTTCGCCAGTGATCCAAATTCCAATGAGATAAAAACTTTATCGCGGGGCTAGGATTTTTTAAAGCTGAGGCTACGCCACATTTTTGCTTTTACCCCACCCCTAACCCCGCCCACAAAGGGGCGGGGAACAGATTGCTCTTGCTCCCCGTTGCGGAAGTGGCATTTTCAAAGCTAAGACAAACCACTAACATGACCAATATTTAATTTGCATGGCGTTTTCCAAAACATCGACGCCATTTCGCGCCAGCCTATGCCACGCCGGTTTCATCGGGCTTTTTCCCGATTTTCGCCGCGTCCTGACCGAGAAAGCTGAACCCAACATATTTGCAAATCTCACAAACCATTCATTGGGGCCATGCAAATATGTGATTGTCAGAACGGCAAGGAAATCCCTCCGAGGCTTCTGGCAATGTAGAAAAGCCAAACCGCCCGATTGGGCAAAGGAGTAACATCATGGCCAAGAAAATTATGTTAATCGCATTGGCCGCTAGCTTTATGGCGGCCCCAACCTTAGCTTCGGCGCAAGTGTATGGACATCAGAGCGATGGTCGCAACAATGCCGCAACTGGTGCTGTAATTGGTGCAACAGTTGGCGCAGTTGCTGGCAGCCAAATCGCTGGGCGCGGCAATCGCACTGATGGTTCTGTCCTTGGTGCAGTTGTTGGCGCAGTGGTTGGCGCGCAAATCGCCAAAGATAGTGACGATAATCGCAATGATAGTCGTTATGGTTATCCGACCCAAACTCGCCCAGTGGTCACTGTAAATCATGATGACCGCGATTATCGTTATGAGCGTCCCGAATATGGTCGTCGTGACCGCGATAGAGACGGTTACAATGATCGTGACTATCGTGACCAAAGATATGGTCCAGAATATCGTTATGACCGCGAAAATGGTTATGGTTATGGAATGTATCGTTCACATCGGGCACGTTATACGCCGCCAATGATGGATAGAGATTATGGTCGCGGTGGGCATCGTAATGGTCATCATTATGGTCACCACAATGGTCGCCCACAATGCGGCTGGGGAATGGTAACTTACCGTATGCCAAATGGCCGTATAGTTAATGACCAAGCCTATATGTGTCGCCAGCGTGACGGCGATTGGGTGGTAGTAAACCGCTAAGTCCTAAAACACTGATGAGAGGCCCCCGAGGAAACTTGGGGGCATTTTTTGATTCCGCGCTTTTTCCGAACTGCACCATTTAATTGCAATCAATACTACATTGCAGTATAAACCGATTGTGCAAACTGTATCAGAGACGCCGATTTATCTTGCTTCAGTTAAGGCAGCCAAAATGACTGCCGATGAACAGATTGCTGTTATTGATTATATTGCTGCAAATCCGCTTTCAGGTGATTTGATCGTAAGGGGTAAAGGGCTTCGCAAAATTCAGATTGCGGGTAAAGGAAAAGGGAAATCTGGCGGATATCGCGTTATTTATTATTATTGGAATGAAAATCAACCGATAGAACTTTATTTTGCTTTTGCAAAAAACCAAATGGCGAACCTCAGCGATGCACAATTACGCCGATTGGTTTCGGCTTTGGAGGAATAAATGCCAAAGAATTTTATGAGTGAGAAAAACTTTGATTTGCTGCTTCAAAGCATTCAAGAAGGCAAGGACTTCCGCGATGGAACTGCCGATAAATCCAAATATCGCGTAACTGTGGTCGTGCCTAAGGCAATTGATGTCAAGGCTATTCGCACTCGCCTCGATATGACACAAGTTGATTTTGCCACAACTTTTGGATTTTCACTTAAATCTGTGCAGTTTTGGGAACAAGGTCGCAGATTGCCCGAAGCCAGTGCCCGTGCGTTTTTGAAATTAATTGATAAAGCGCCCGAATTTGTATTGGAAACCTTATCAGCCGCGTAATTTTTTCCTGAACAAAGCAAAGCCAAATCACTCATATTGTGTTCAGAATCAATATGCGATTATGCACGCATCGAAAGGCATTGCGCTTTCGACAATTTGGTTTCGCCCGCGACGATATTAGGGCACAGGAGATAAAAATGGCCAAAAGACTTGCTTTAATCGCAATCGCAACCAGCGTTTTGGCGATTCCTACTTTTTCACTCGCTCAAAATGCTGATTATAGCCGCGGTTACAACCCCGATACACAATGCCAGCAAAACGTTAACAATAGCCGTCTTGGTGGCGGTGTAGTTGGCGCGGGCGTAGGCGCGATTGCGGGCAGCAATATTGCCGGCCACAATAACCGCAAAGAAGGCGCGGTAATTGGCGCGGTTTTGGGCGCAGTAGTTGGTTCGCAAATCGGGCGCGACCGCGTTGCTTGTGATGACCGCTACCAAACCCAAGGCCGCCACACCCAATATGACAACCGCTCACATGTTGATTATGGCAACACTACATATGGCAATAATGGCTATAACAATGGCTATAACAATGGCTATAATAACGGCCAATATGGCAATGGTGGTTACGATAATGGCTATAATAATGGCCAATATGGCAATAATCACTACGGAAACGGCCAATATGGCAACGGTCAATATGGCAATGGTCAATATGGCAATAGCGGCTATAATTACCCGCAATATGGCAATCGTTATCCGATGAGCCAAGCGCGTTATGAGGCTCCACGTCATTATTCGGGCCGCAACCAATGTGGTTGGGGCACGGCAACTTACCGCTTGCCTAATGGCCAAGTAAGCACTGACAATGTTTGGATGTGCCAACAACATGACGGCGATTGGGTTATTACCAATCGCTAAATCCGCCCACAAGCGACAGGGAATTTACAGCCTATTGCTCCCCCCTTGTGGGGGAGCCGAGATTCTGAGGGGTTTCCCCGAAGAATTCGGAGGGGGGTCAACGCCCAACCGCATTTTTTCTTTTTACCCCTCCCCTAACCCCGCCCACAAGGGGCGGGGAACAGATTGTCGCTTTCAAATTTTGGGCATCCAATAATTTACTGCACTTATTTTCCCTTTTTCGGTGAAACCGCGCGCAAAATGCCTGAATTTGGATTATCGTGCCCAAAAGCGATAGAAATCGCAAATAAATCCAAGAATTGGAACGAAAATGGGTATGTTTTCAAGATTGGGCCTAAGGGTCTTAGCTTTGTTTGTGGC